>Ga0105240_10006197_pt1 | contig 17608 bp, 15 predicted proteins | sample KBSC54metaG_FD_80426 | JGI IMG/M metagenome (GOLD analysis project Ga0105240, IMG submission 80426) | Corn rhizosphere microbial communities from Kellogg Biological Station, Michigan, USA - KBS C5-4 metaG | ecosystem: Host-associated > Plants > Roots > Rhizosphere > Soil | place: Michigan, USA...
CGACGCATTGCTGCACGGCGGTGTCCTGCGGAGACCAGGTGTCTAGTTGAAATTCCTTGAAAGCTTCGAATTCCTCGGGATCTTAGCCGGGGATGATCAGCGACTCGGCATGAATGCAGTATTTGATGGCGTTGTGGCGAACGGCGGATTTTGTCTCGGGCGTGGCAGGTCCGGTGGACAGGAGCGCATTGGCGCGGTTGGCGGTTATCTGGGCTGGTGAAGCCATATGTTTGGTCTCTCTTTCTCTCAGACAACTCCAATCTAACTGGCCAGGGGGCTGGACTCCGAAATTCGGATCTGGAAGTCCTTGATTCTGTTGGGAAGAAAAATCGGTCTGGCGCGTCAATGGTTCTGTCGTCTGTCGGTGACGGTCCACCGCAAGGGCTGCAGCAATTTACGCCAAATGCGTCAGGAAACTCGACGAGCACCTTGGAGCCAGAGTAGAGGAACAGATGATCCAGGAGTTCGGGTTCGGCGTGTCGCCGTGCCAGGTCGGCCAGAGCGTCTAGAGTGTTGAAGTGGGATGTTCCGATTCGTCGCAGCCGTGCCTCAGCCTGTACGCTGCCGCCTAGGGTTTCGACGGGGTGGCGGCGAATGAGCCGTCGACGCCGAACTCTACGACACTGATGCCGCCGGTGATTTTGGCGGTTTCAATGGTTCCGTTGTAGATGGCGGTCAAGGGATTGCCGTTGTAGGTGGACTTGTAGGTCCAGGTGACCTTCTTGGCATCCACTTTGCCGGTGATGGAGCCGGAGCCCTGGTCGGAACTGCAATTGCCCGTCAGGTCGGGGCCCTTCTGCTCGATGGTGCAGACCTGGTCGCTTTCATTGCCGTTGATGCTGGTGTGTATCGCCCACTTGCCGGTCAGCGACGGAGTGTCGTCCGCGGGGAGGATGGCGGCGGCGCCGGCCAGGAGGATGGAGAAAAGCAGTGCCTTCATGGATCGTGTCCCTGCCGTTAGTATAGGGCAGTGTATCGTCTCAAAAGCAAGAAACGTTGTGATGAGAGATCTGGAGCCGCCGCACATCACCGAAGGCGACTTGGCTAAAGATGTACGGTCCATTCTGCGACAGGTGGAGACCGGGCCGAGGTCATCATCGAGCGGAATGACCAGCCGGTGGCTGTGATCCGGCCCACGGAACCATTGCGCCGCAAGATCTCCGAGTGCATCGCCCGGATGCAAGCAGACTCCCCGGCTACTATTCGATGCCGACTTTGCGCAGGATGTTGAAGCGGCCATTGCAGCACATCGGGAGCCGCTGGATCCAACCGCTTGGGACTGATGCTCGACTTTACGGCCGGCGTCGCCGCCGAAGGCCAAGGCAAGAACGCCCGCCAACTGCTCGAATCCGTGGTCGTGGAGACTGGGGACGACGGTATCGCCGTCTCGGTGTTGACCGTTCTGGAACTCGCTCACGGAATCAGCGCGCAGATACGCCCGAACGTCGCCAAAAGAGGCAGCGTTTTCTCGATGAACTGCTGATTGGCGTTCCTATCCAGCCAGTGACCCTTCCAATTGCTCTCCACGCCGGACAACTCGACGGCTGGAGCCAGGCGCGAGGCGTCCGCATTCCGCTATCGGATCTGCCGATCGGGGCGAGCGCCCTGGAACTCGGCTATTCAGTCGGAACGGCCAACGTCCGTCACTTTCAACTGATTCCCGGGTTAGACATCATCCAGTTCTAAGTCCCTGGCTGGCTGGAGAATCGTAGACGCTCAATCCCTGCTACCGTTTCACCGCGAAGTAGTAATAGCTGTTGCCGGGGTCGCGATCCGCCCCCTCTATGGACATCCCGGCGTGGTCGAGAAGCTCGCGATAGGCGGGTTCGCCGAGGGAGACGGAGAGTTGGTGCGTCATGGCGTCGTTCCACGAGCAGATTTCGGCGGGCGAGGTGAAGAGAAATCGACCGCCGGGCGGGAGGACCGCGCCGACCTTGGCGATGAGGGCGCGCTGGACCGCAGGCGTGAGGAGAAAGAAGAGGCCCCAGGAGACGACGGCGTCGAAGGTGCGTCCGAAGAAATCCGAGTCTTCGACCGCGGCACACTGGACCTGCATCGCGGGAAAGTTCTTGTGGAAAGCGGCGACCATGGACGGCGAGGCATCGACTCCGTACACGGTGAAGCCGCGGTCGATCAGTGCCTGCGAAATGGGCACGCCGGGACCGCAGCCGAGGTCGAGAATCGTGGCTCCGTCCGGCAGTCTGCGCGACCATGCGGCGACGACGGAAGCGCCCACAGTATGGGGATTACTTCCCCGCCCTGAGATATAAATGGGCGCGATGGCCTCGAAGCCGTTCGACCGGTCGTTACTCATACCGGAGCGCTCGCAGCGGATCCAAGCGGGAAGCCCGCAGTGCCGGAAGGTAGCCGGCCAACAGCGCGACGGCGCCCAGAACAGTGGTAGCGGCGGCGATGGTCAGGGGATCGTTTGGCCGCACTCCATACAGCAGAGTCGAGACCAGCTTTGAGGCAAACCAGGCCGCCGGCAGACCGATGCCGAAACCGATGGCGACCATCCCGATCACTTCATGCATCACCAGCCAGACCACGTTCCCGCGCTGTGCGCCCAGGGCCACGCGAATGCCGATCTCATGTGTTCGCTGCGCGACAGTATAGGCCATCACGCCGTAGAGTCCGATGACCGCCAGCAGGGTGGCGAGTCCGCCGAACATCGCGGAGAGGACAGCCACCAGGCGCTCGTTGGTCAGAGACGCGTCGATGGTGTCTTCGAACGTGCGGATGTTGTACACGGGGAGAGCGGGGTCGAGGTTCGCCACGACACGGCGGATGAGGTTGAATGCCTGCTCGGGCGGCATGGACGTGCGCACATAGGAAGTCATGTTCATCGCAAACGGAACGCCGAGATAAGGAATCATCGCCTGCCGTGTGATTTTTTCGCGCACGCCCAGGTACTTGAAGTCCTTCACCACGCCGATGATCTCCATATCCGCGACCGCGCCGGGCTCGTTTCCCAACCCAATGTGACGACCGATGGGACTGCGATCGCCGAAGTAGTATTTTGCCATCTTCTGGTTGATGATGATGACGTTCGGAATGGGAAACGGAATGCCCTTGTGCATGAGGGTGCCGGTGTCGCGTTCGTCGAAATCGCGGCCCTCGATCAGCGGAACGCCCATGGTTGCGAAGTAGCCGGGGCCGATGCCGTTGAAGTTGGGGCTCATATCCTCGCCGGGTTTGGACGTGTAGCCTTCCACGTTGACGGTGCTGTCCCACTCCTCGTTGGAGAGAATCGCGTTGGTGGCCAGTGCGGCCGACTGCACGCCCGGCGTGGCCGAGAGGTTGCGGTTCAACTCGCGGAAGAAGGCGATCGAACGCGGCCCCTTGTAGCCATTCAGTGAGGGATCGACCGTGAAAGAGATCAGCTTGCTCGCCTGGATTCCGGTGCCCGATTCGCGCAGGTTCCGCAGACTCCGAATGAACAATCCGGAGGCGATCAGCAGGAGCAGGGAGAGGGTCACTTGCGCCACCACCAGCGACTTGCGGAGGCGCGCGTGCCCCGTTCCGGCCACACCGCGCGCCTGATCTTTCAGTGTGCGTCCGACGTCGGGCCGGGTGGTTTGCAGCGCGGGAACGAGGCCGAACAGGAGGCCGGTGAAGAGGGCCACGGCGAAATTAAACAGCAGAACGCGCGAATCGGGCGCGGCCGAAAAACCCAGCGGGGTGCTGCCCTGCGGCAGGAACGCCAACAGCGCTTTGGCGCCGGACCAGGCCAGTCCTACACCGATTGCGCCGCCTGCGAGCGACAGCATCAAACTCTCGACCAGTAGTTGGCGTATGATTTGCCTGCGCGGCGCACCCAGGGCCAGGCGCACGGCGATTTCCTTCTGGCGGCCGGCGGCACGCACCAGCAGCAGATTCGCGACATTGCCACAGGCGATCAGCAGGACGAGGGCGACAATCGCCATCAGCACCTCGAGCGGGCGCGACATCTGGTAGCGCAGAAAGGACCGGCCGTTCGCGGCGGGAAGCAGGTCGATGGTCGCCTTGAGAAATTGCTGCCGGTCATATTCGGAAGCCTTGGCGATCATCGGATCCTTGGCTTCCTCAACGATGATCTGGTGAAAGAGAACCTGCATCGAGGCCTTCGCCTGCGCTTGCCCGATGCCGGGCTTGAGCCGGCCCACGATCTGCAGCCACGACGACCGGCGGTCATCCATGTCCTGCATGCCGGGAGCGTTCTGCACGATCCAGGTCTGCATGGTGAGGGGTACGAAGATCTGTGTCACGGAGCCAGGCTCGATGCCGTCGAAGCCGCGTCCGGAGACGCCGATCACGGTGAAATCGTGGCCGTTGAGGGTGATGGGTTTGTTCAGCACCGAAGGGTCGCCGCCGAATCGACTCTGCCAGTAGCGGTAGCCGAGAACGACCACGGGACGGCCGAGCCTCGCGGCGTCGTCTTCGGGAGCGATGGTGCGCCCGATTGCCGGCGGCACGCCGAGCACATTGAAATAGGAGCCCGATACCAATTCGCCCGAGGCACGCTCGGTCTGACCGTGGAAGCTCATGCTGACCGGCGTGGCGAAGCGGGCCAGAACACCGTCGAAGACCTGATTGCGGGACTCGAAGTCCTTGTAGATGGGGTAGGAGAAGGCGTTGGCCCCGCGATTATTCCCGTAATGGTTGCCATGGCTGTCGAGCAGCACCAACGCGGAGGGGTTCTTTACGGGAAGCAGTCGCAGCATGAGCTGATCGATCAACGTGAAGATCGCCGTGTTGGCGCCGATGCCTAATGCGAGCGACAGTACCGCGACGAAGCTGAAGATCGGCGCTCTCCTGAGGTTGCGGAGGGCGAAACGGACGTCGGATACGAGGTTCACAGGAAACTCCTAATAGTTGGTACGAAGATTCGGCCGTGGAGTTTGCACTTTTTTTCGTTGTGTAACCTTTTCCGGGTTGGGCGGTATTCAGGCAAGGAGGCTTCAATGAGACCAACGGCGATGTGCGCGGCGTGGATCGGGGTGGCTGTTTTTTCCGCAGGGGCTCAATTGCGTGATAACAGCGAGAAACAATTGACGTGCCAGAATAACGGCTACAACAGCGATAGTGTGCGGCGTTGCGAGGTGCGGGAGCAGACGGTACCGGGAATCGGCCGGTTGAACGTGGACGCGAGCCGGAACGGCGGGGTGACGGTGAAAGGCTGGCTACGGCATGAGGTGCTGGTGCGCGCGCGGGTCGAGGCTTCGGCCGAGAACGAGGGCGCGGCGGCGAATCTGGTGAGCCGCGTGTCGATCGACAGCAACGGCGGACAGGTGCGGGCTAGCGGGCCGGAGCCAGTGGACAACAGCAACTCGGGGTGGAGCGTCAGCTATGAGATTTTCGTGCCGCAGAATACGGATCTAACGTTAACGGCGCGCAACGGGGGGATCGAGATCGCCGACGTGCGCGGACAGATCCGGTTCGAGGGTCGCAACGGGGGCGTGCACTTGAAGCGGCTTGCGGGCGACGTGGTCGGATCGACCCAGAACGGCGGGGTTGAAGCGGAATTGACGGGGACGATGTGGGAGGGGCGGCAATTGGAAGTGACGACGAAGAACGGCGGGGTGAACGTCACGATGCCGGCATCGTACTCGGCGCGGATTCAGGCGGAGAGCGAACGGGGCGGGTTCCAGTCGGACTTCCCGGTCTCCGTGCAAGGGGATGTGAGGCCGCGGCGGCTGGAGTTTAATGTCGGCGCGGGCGGTCCGTTGATTCACGTGACGACGACAAACGGGCGCGTGAGTTTCAACCGGGCGGGAGGGCAGTAGGGGCGGAAAGCACCGCTCCCTCAGAAGCCGTGAAACAATCTCGGGGCGAGGCGAAAGGCAGATCCGCCGATAAACCTTCGCGCTGGGAAGCCCCACAGGCAATCGCAGAGGACCGAGTGACGCTTTGCAGCCCCCCGCGAAACTGAGCAAATCGATTATTTCACGCTCCCTCACGGTCGCGGCTCCGATCGGAGGCGACGGCTGACGTGGAGGGCTGCAATGACTCAAACCGGAGCGCAGTAGGGGGCTAGAGTCGGTGGGGCAGGCGAAAACGCCTGCCCCACTTTTATTGCGCGGGAGCGGGAGCGGCGGTCAGGGGAGCGACGGCGCCGCGGTGGCACGTGTAGCAGGTGACGTGTTCTTTGGCGTCGGGGAAGCTCTTGTTGATGTCGGCGGTCATCGTGATCATGCGGCGGGCGATATCCTTTTTCGGATTCTCGTCGCTGGCGAAATTGCCTTGGATGTGGCATTCGTTGCACATGACGCCGAGGCCTTTGGCATAGCCCTGCATGACCTGGCCGATATTTTCATCCTTCAAAATCTTCAAATTCTTGTGGGGCATTCCGCCGCCGCCTTTTTTCTGCGGGGGAGGAGCGTCCTGCGCGCAAAGCGAGGCGACGCAGAGGACGGTAGAAATGCACAGCATCGTGAACGAGAGTAAACGCATGGAAGATATGATACATCGGACGCTGGCATTACGGGGGCCGTGATACGATTACGAGAAATCGATATGTCACCAGTCCGTGTAAATTCTCTTGTGATCGCGGCCGTTCTGGCCCTGGGTATACCTGGATTCGCACAGCGGCGGGGAGGCGGGGGCGGCGGGCCCGAACCTTTTCAGTTCCGCTTCATGGGTCCGGCGGTGGGCAATCGCATCGCCTCCGTGGCGGGCGTGCCGGGCGATCCGACTACTTATTATGTGGGCGCCGCGTCGGGCGGCGTGTGGAAGTCGACCAACAACGGCGCGACGTTTGCGCCCATCTTCGACAGCCAGCCGGTGCAGGCGATCGGCGCGCTGGCAGTGGCGTCGTCCGACCACAAGATCGTGTGGGCCGGGACGGGCGAAGCTTGGGCTATCCGCGACAGCGACATGACGGGCAACGGCATGTACAAGTCGACGGACGCCGGGGCGACGTGGCAGCACATGGGGCTGGACGAGACGGGGCGCATCGGCCGCATTATCGTGCATCCGACGAATCCCGACATTGTGTACGCGTGCGCGGTGGGGCGCGCGACGGGTCCGCAGCAGGAACGCGGCGTATTCCGCACGACGGACGGCGGGAAGACGTGGACGCGCGTGTTGTTTGTGGATGAAAACACCGGCTGCTCAGGACTCTCGCTGGACGTGCACGATCCGAACACGCTGATCGCGGGCATGTGGCAGGTAGTGATGCACACGTACGCGATGTTCAGCGGCGGTCCTTCAAGCGGCGTGTACGTCAGTCACGATGGCGGGGCGAACTGGAAGCGCGTGGAGGGTCACGGCATGCCGAAGCCTCCCGTCGGCAAGACCGATGTGGCGATCGCGCCGAGCAACGGCAAGCGCATGTACGCGCTGATTCAGACGGCCGACCAGGGATCGCTGTGGCGCAGCGACGACGGCGGCGAGAATTGGGCGGTGGGAAGCTGGCAGCGCGAGTTGATCGGTCGCGCCGGGTATTACATTCGCCTCGCGGTATCACCGAAGAATGCCGACGAAGTGCTGGTGGCCGACAGCAGCTTCTGGCAATCGACGGACGGCGGCAAGAGCTTCCGCACGGTGCCGTGGGGCGGCGACACGCACGACATCTGGTACGACCCGACGGACGCCAATCGCATCTGCGTGACGCATGATGGCGGCATGTGGATGACCACGGATCACGGGCAGACGTCGGGACGGGTGACGCTGCCGATCGGCCAGATGTATCACGTGGCGGTGGACAACGACACGCCGTATCACATCTACGGCAACATGCAGGACGACGGCACCATGCGCGGGCTGAGCACGACGCAGGAGGCCGGTGCGAACGTGCCCGGGCAGGGCGGCGGCGGTGGTCGCGGCTTTGGGGGCGGTCGCGGTGGCGGCGGCGGGGTCGGCGCGTGGGAGCACGGACTGGGCGGGTGCGAATCGGGCTTCACGATTCCCGACGTGAGCACGTCGGATGTGATCTGGGCATCGTGCTACGGGGACGAAGTCACCCGGTACGACGCGAAGACAAAGATGGCGCGGTCCATCAGTCCGTTCTTCCACACACTGGATTCGGCGCCCAATCAGAGCAAGTATCGCTGCCACTGGACGCCGCCGCTGGCGACCGATCCTTTCGACCATAAGACGGTCTACTATGGCTGCCAGGTGGTGTTCCGGACGAACAACGAGGGCATGAGCTGGACGCCCATCAGCGACGACCTGTCGACGAAGGATCCGAGTAAGGTGATCTCGTCGGGCGGGATTGTCGGCGACAATTTGGGTCAGTTCTATGGCGAGGTGGTGTTCTCGATCGCGCCGTCGGAATTGCAGAAGGGGCTGGTCTGGGCCGGCACGAATGACGGCAAGGTCTGGTACACGCGCGATGCGAATGCCGCGTCGCCGCACTGGACGGACGTGACGAAGAACATCACGGGGCTGCCGGCGTGGGGCGTGGTGTCGAAGATCGAGCCGTCGCACTTCGACCCGGCGACTGCGTACATCGCGGTGGACTTCCACATGATGGACAATCGCGATCCGTGGCTGTACAAGACGACGGATTACGGCAAGACGTGGACGAAGGTGTCGGGCGATCTGCCGACGGGTCCGCTGGCGTATGCGCGCGTGATCGCGGAGAATCCGAACAAGAAGGGCATGCTGTTCGCGGGTACGGGCAACGCGTTTTATTACTCGATGGACGACGGGCAGCACTGGAAGCAGTTTAAGGAGGGCCTGCCGTCGGCGCCGGTAACGTGGATCGTGGTGCAGAAGCAGTATCACGACGTGGTGATCTCGACGTATGGCCGGGGGCTGTTTATCCTGGCCGACATCACGCCGCTGGAGCAGGGGCTGATGGAATCGACGGCAACGGCGGCGGTGCAGGTGGTGGCGCCGCGGCCGGCGGTGCGCGAGGTGCGCGGCGGACGGGCGCAGTTGAGCTTCCTGGCGAAGGAGGCGCCGAAGAATCCGGTACAGATCGAGATCCTGGACGACAAGGGCGCGGTGATCCGGAAGCTGCCGCCGGTGACGGCGCGGGTGGGATTGAATCGCGTGAACTGGGATATGCACTACGAGGCTCCGCGGCTGGTGGCTCTGCGCACGACGCCGCCGGAGAATCCGCACATTTGGGAAGAGCCGCGGTTCCAGAATCAGGACACGCGGCCGATCACGCATTGGGGCGCGGCGCAGGCCGAGGTGGGTCCGATCGCCGGACCGGGCAAGTACACGGTGCGGATGAATATCGACGGGCAGACAGTGAGCCAGCCGTTCGAGATCGTGCTGCCGCACGACAGTCACGGGACGCCAGCGGACATCCAGCAGTCGGTGAGATGGCAGTTGAAGGTGCGGGACGACATCACGGCGGTGTCGGACATGACGAACCAGATCGAGTGGATGCGGAAGCAACTCGAGGATCAGCGCAAGACGGTGGCGGGGAAGACGGACGTGCTGAAGCACATCGACGCGATCGATCAGAAGCTGCAGGACGTGGAGTTCCAGTGCATCTCGCGGGCCGAGGCGTTGAGCGACGATAAGTACTTCCAGACGGCGTACAAGTTGTACCTGAATCTGATCTGGCTGAATGGCGAGATCGGGACGGGCGCGGGCGACGTTGCGGGCACGGCCGATTACGGGATCACGGAGACGGCCACGGGGCTGGTGGTCAATCTGGAGACGCAGTTGAAGAAGACGCAGGACGATTACAAGGCGGTGATGGAAAAGGAGGTCCCGGCGTATAACTCGGCGGTGTCGGGAAGTGGGTTGGCGCCGCTGAAGACGACGGGGGCGCCGCCGCCTCCGGCGCGGACGGGCGGGAGGTTCGGAGGTCCGGACGCGCAGTAGAGAGGTGGAGGGTATTGACACGTAATCCGTGCACACGTAAAATGTGGATGTGAACCTCACGCTGTCCATCGACGATGACGACATTCAGAAGGCCCGCCGCCATGCGGAGGCTCTGGGTACGAGCGTAAATCAACTCGTTCGCGAATACGTACAGCAACTTGCGGGGAAGAGAGATTCCGGCTCGATCGCCGCGGAATTCGCAGAGCTTTCTCGTGCGTCGCGAGGTAACTCCCATGGATGGAAGTTCAATCGCGAGGAACTGCACGACCGCAAATGAGCGGCTTGGCTTTCTTCGACACAAACGTCGTGCTGTATGCAGACGATGTGTCGGACCCAAGTAAGCAATCGAAGGCTATCGCGCTCCTGGCGGAACACCTTCGCGAAGGTACAGCGGTGGTTTCCCTTCAAGTGCTGCAGGAGTATTTTGCAGCGGCGACGCGGAAGCTCGGGATGGCTCCTGCACAGGCACAACGTAAGATTGAGTTGCTGGCTTATGCCAAGGTTGTCCGGTTCGAAGCTAACGATGTGATCGCGGCCATTGAATTCCACCGTCTGTCGCAGATCTCGTTTTGGGATGCATTGATCGTGCACGCAGCGCGACTCGCGGGCGCATCGGTCCTTTACACCGAAGACTTACAGCACAACAGAGTCCTGAGCGGAATGCGCATCGTGAATCCGTTCGCTCAATGAGAGGGTTACTGGAGGGTACGACGATAGCCCCTCAGCCGAGTCTCACGTGCGGCCTTCTACCCAACCCTCGCCAGGAATCCACTGAATCGGGATACCGGCATTGCTGTCGACGAGGGATGAGGCGTCTTCGTCGGGTAAGCCGCGAGCCCATTCAGCCATTCCCTGGTCAGCGAGTTCAGTGCTGTCCGGATGGGGGTTTACGAGAGAACGGCGTAGCTCGTCGCGGCGGAGGCTGCGTCGCAAAATGTTCCCCTACCGTTCGATGCCGAGTTCGGTGGCGACGCGTTCGAGCGTGTTGACGAGGCGGTCGACGTGCTTTTCGGTGTGGGCCGCGGTGCAGGAGATGCGCAGCAGATTCTGGGCGGCTGCGGGGCGGAGGACGGGATTGATGTAAATCCCTTCTTCGAGCAGGCGCTTGCAGAGGCGGCAGAGATCCAGCTCTTCGCGGATGACTACGGGGACGATGGGGGTCTCGCCGGGGAGCACGGCGAAGCCACGGGACTGGAGTTCGTTGCGCAGCATGGAGGCGATGCGGGTGAGATGATGCCGCCGCTCGGGCTCCTTCTTCATGACCTGGAGCGCGGCTGCAACAGCGCCCACGGATGCGGCGGGCAGGCTGGCGGAGAATACAAACGGCCGGGCAGTGTGCTTGAGGTAATCGACTACGGATTTTTCGGCCGCGATGAAGCCGCCGACCGAAGCCAGCGATTTGCTGAAAGTGCCCATCACGATATCGACATCGTCGAGGACGCCGAGGTGCTCGGCCGCGCCGGCTCCGGTGGCGCCCAGGACGCCGATGCCGTGGGCTTCATCGACATACACGCGCGCGCCGTAGGGCTTGGCGAGCTTCACGATACCGCGCAGGTCGGCGATATCGCCTTCCATGCTGAAGACCCCTTCGGACACGATGAAGATCTTCTCTTCGGGCGGGCAATTTTCCAGGCAGCGTTCGAAGTGATCGAGGTCGTTGTGGCGGAAGCGGACGGTGCGGGCGGGCGAGCGGAGGGCGCCTTCGACCAGGCTGGCGTGCAGATTGTGGTCGCAGATCATGACGTCGCCCTTTTCGGTGAGGGCCGAAAGGGTGGCGTAATTGGCCTGGAATCCGGTGCCGAAAATGATGGCGGCTTCTTTGTGGACGAAGGCGGCGAGCTCGTGCTCGAGTTGGACGTGGATATCCAGCGTGCCGTTCAACAGGCGCGAACCGCTGCAACCGCTGCCGTATTTCTTGAGCGCTTGAGAGGCGGCTTCCTTGACCTTGGGATGATTGATGAGGTCGAGATAATCGTTCGACCCGAACATCATCACTTTGCGCTTGCCCATGCGTACTTCGCCGGGCCCGCAGCCATCGCGTTCGCCAAACACCTCGAAGTACATGTAAAGGCCGGCGGATTGTAGGTCACTCGGACGAGTGAAATTGCGACATTTTTCAAAAATATCGTTGGATCCGCTGCCCTTTCTTTTGCCGGTGATGTCGCTAGTCGATACGCGCATGGTCCTCAATTCCATTCATAAATTCGGTATGTCTTGTACCGCTTGGCCCCCATCACCTCCAGGGAGCGATTCATCAGTACATTGTCCTCAAGTATCCAAGACATTTCGCAATCGCCATAGCCCAGTTTTCTGGCGTTGCGAACAAGCGTTGCGTAAAAGCCTGCCGCCAGCCCGGAGGTGCGATACTCTTCCACCACCCCCAGTGCAAGAACACGTACACTTTTGATCAAACGTTGATAATACAGGATTTTGAGAAGCCCTGTGGGGAAGAGGCTTCCGTTGGCGGGTTTCATGGCCTGGTTTGCGTCAGGCAAAGCCAGCGCAAAACCTACTACACGGCCCTGAATTTCGCCTAAAAGCGCCAATTCGGGCTTCAGAATCATTTTCATTTCCTTGGCCATGGCCTTGAATTCGGCCTTGGACATGGGAACGAATCCCCAATTTTGTCCCCAAGCTCCGTTGCCGGCCCCGTAGACGCTCCACACGCGTTCGACGTCGGCGTCGAAATCTTTCATGTTGATGGGACGAACCGTGACGTTGGCGGTCTTGAATACTTTTTCCGCGACGCGATCGATTTTCCGGGTCTCGATGGTGTTGGCGTTGTGCAGGTAGGCGTAGAGGTCCTTGGCCTTGCGCAGACCGGACTCCTGCAGCAGAGCGTCGTAATATGGCGGGTTGTACACCATCATGACCATCGGGTCCGAATCGAAGCCTTCCACCAGGATGCCGCACTCGTAATTGGTGGACGGACTGACGGGGCCGCGGAGAAATTTGGCGCCCCTCTCGCTGGTCCACTGGCGCGCTTTGGCAAGCAGCGCCTGGGCAACAGCCACCTCGTTGACGCAATCGAAAAATCCGAAAAACCCGGCCTGTTCTCCGTGAAACTGGTTATGCGTTTTATTGACGATGGCGGCAACGCGGCCGACCACCTTGCCGTCCCGGCGCGCGAGGAATGTTTGCATCTCCGCGTCCGTGTAGAACGGGTGCTTGGATTTATCCAGCAGCTCGTTCACAGCAATGCGCAACGGGGGGACCCAATGAGTTTCGTTGCGATAAAGGTGGAAAGGGAGTTCCACGAACTCCTTCCGCGCGCCTTTACTGTCTACCGCAACGATTTCTAATCCACCCAAAAAATTACACCCTTTCCTGCAGCAACCGGTAAAGCTGCGGGCTGGCCACGATCAAAACGATCGCCAGGGTGGCCCCCGCCATTACGTCAACCGTATAGTGGTATCGAAGATAAACTGTAGCAAAAATGATGGACAGAGTGTAAGCGAAATAGACCCTGAACAACCTGTTCGACACCATGCGGCTGCCCCACCAGGCCAGTACAGTTAGTTCTGTATGGCCGCTGGGGAAGCAATCGTAATGGGCCGATTCGAGACGGTCGAGCGCGCTCTGCATTCCGGCGAAGCCCCACATGCCTTGTAAGGGCATGTGCTGCAAGGCTTTCAGCAAAAATCGGGGGCCTCTTGCGGGCACGAACAGGTACCCGATATATGACGCCAAAAACCCTAAGGCAATTAAAAAAGCATAATATTGGAACTGCGGATACTTACGTTGCTTCCAGAGCAGGTAAGCGATCAACAGCACCGCCGGTATGAACAGCGTATACACCACTTGCAGGTACTCGGTGAGCGGGCGCGAGTAGATGCGCTCCAGCCACACGGTGGGGTTCGCCTTCCAGATGCGGAAATCGAGATCGGCCAGCCAGCGGTCGGCATCGGACCGGCGGATGGGCGGAATCAGCAGCGCCATTTCCTTGTAACAGGAACCTACGTAAGGCAGAGCGTACCAGTTCCGAAAGATCCAACTGCTGGCGTTGGGGCGCTTCACTTCGTAAATGAGCAGGGTGGCGGCGAGGATGTGCAGGGTCAGGAAGGCCCACGAATTGGGCACGGCGTTCCACCAGACAATCACCAGCGCGCTGGTAAACGCGAGGTAGGCGAGGACCACCTTGTCCACGGCCCAGAAGTTCGTGGACAGGGTTTCGGGGCTGGTGTTGCGGGTCAGTAGCCGATCCAACCGGCCTCCTTGTACCAGGCCAGCGTGAGCGCCAAGCCAGATTCCAGGGACGTGCGCGCCTGGAAGCCGAGTTCGGCGGCGGCGCGGCTGGTGTCACAGGTCCAGCACATGCACTGCGCTTCGGCGATCTTCTCGCGCGAGACGATGCCCGGCGTCCGCGTGGCTCGCGCCCAAAGTTCGGCGCAGAAGGCGACTGCTTTGGCCATCCCGGGCGAGACCTTCAGGACTTGCGGTGTGCGGCCCATAATACGGGCTGCGGTGGCGCTCAGTTCGGTCCAGGACGCCGGCTTGGAGTTAGCCAGGAAATAGGCCCGTCCAGGGCTCTGGGGGCTTTCTGCTGCCGTTAACAGGCCTTCCACGAGGTCAGCCACGTAAATCGCGCTGAACCACCGCTCGCCGCCCGAGATTTCCAGGACGAGGCCTTTGGAGATCGACTTCAGCAGTTGGAAGACGTCGGTATCGCGGGGTCCGTATACGACGGGTGGACGGACGATCACGGCTTGCGGGAAAAGTCGGCGGACCAGGACCTCGGCTTCGAGCTTGGAACGGCCGTAATTGGTGAGCGGATGCGGTTCGGCGTCCTCGGGGACAGGCGCGCCGTCCGGACTGGGACCGATCGCCGCCAGGGAACTGACATGGACGAGCCGTACAGGGCGGCCCTGGAGCGCGCGGAGGAGGTTCTCGGTGGCACGAGCGTTGCCCTTGTAGTAATCGGCCGCGGAGAGAGCTTTGGTGACTCCGGCGAGGTGGATTACGGTATTGACTCCGCGGAGAGCGTCGTCGAGGCTGCTACCGGCCGCGAGGTCGGCATACACGGCTTCGACGCCGTCGGGCAGCGCCACCTTGCGGCGGACCAGGCAGCGCACACTGCGGCCTAAAGCAGCTAATCTGGCGACGAGGTGGGTTCCGATGAAACCGGTAGCTCCGGTAACGAGGATCATTACTGCGGCGTGCTTCGGAACGCGACGTCACCGAAGTAACTTTCGGCGACAGAGCCGGTATGTTGGGAATTGATCTGGATCCGCAAGCCTTTAATGCGCGGAGCGGGTTTCCCATAGGCACGCGCGTAATCGGCCGCCACATTGCGATTTTCCGAGAGCCAGCGATGAGCGGCGGAACCGCCCGATTCGCAGACGACGGCGAATACGTGTACGAGGGGGATATTGCTGGCGCTCTCGGCGGTTTCCTTGGGGGCGGAAGTGTCCCAGATGTACGTCACGACTTTGCGATCGGCGAAAGCGACGAGCACCTGCGCGGCCTGGTCGTCAGTGGCAGAGCGGCGGAAATCGCCGCCGTTCGGCAACTGCGTGACCTTCCATCGCCACGAGAGATACGGCGTCTGGGAAGGGTCGACGTTCACGGGGCGTTCCAATGCGAACGAAGCTTTGACGCTCTTCAGATGCAGGCACGGCCCTTCGGTATCCTGGCAAACGGAGACGTCCGGCCGGCCGTGGTTCACCTTCACCTGCCAGTCCGACGGCAGGCGGCCTTCGGTGAGGCTGGCGGTACTCAAGACAATGGTGGCCAGCGGGGAGTTGTACGCCTGGAGAAAGAATGTCAGCAGAGCGCCGAGCAGTAATACCTTTTTCAAATAGCCTCGCACAGGACAGAATGCCGTGTCTTTCCATACTAACGCATTGTGGGGCCATTTAGCCATAAACACGACACCTATATCGATCAAGAAATTGGGCAGGCGATGCGGCCTGCCCCACAATTTATGCCGGCTCTACTGCTTGACTGCGTTGATGGCGCGCTTGGTCTTGTGTTTCGCTTTTTTGGCGGTGTGTTTGGTCGCGCGGCCGACATTTTTCCCGGCCTGGCCCACATCTTTGCCGGATTGCTTCACGTCCTGACCCGCATCCTTCATGTCCTGCTTGGCCTGCGAAAAAGAGGGCGCCGCGCCCAACATTAATCCGAGAGTGCTTATTGCGAGTAAGAGCTTCATGCCATTGAGCGTGCAGGCAAGGCACCAGTGGTTTAGATCTCACATACAATGTGGTTCATGTTGAAATCAAGGAGACAACTGCTGGGCAGAGCGGCGCTCGGGTTAGTAGGTGCGGGCGCGGCGTGCCGAAAGGTGGAGACAAAAGCCGGCGAGCCCACGCCCGGCGCGCCTCCGGCATTCGGCACCGCCCCGGCGGTGGGCCCGGAGGTCTTCCCGGAAACGCTGGTGGAAGCCGAGAAACTGGTGCAGGTGAAGATGCTGCCAGGCGAGCGGGAGGTCGCAGCCAAGACATGGCGCACCACGATGGCAGCGCTGTACGAAAGGCGGCAGGGTCCGCGAAAGGTGACGGTGCAGACCGTTCCGTACTCGCTGTGGAATCCGGTGCTGCCGGGGCAAAAGGCGGGTCCGGAGCGCGACCGGTTCGTGCGGAGCAAGGCCGACGATGCGGCGCTTCCGGACTCGGACACGGACATCGCGTTCGCGCCGGTGACAAGACTCTCGCGGTGGATCGAGACACGCAAGCTGACGAGCGAACGGCTCACGGGCATCTACCTGGATCGGATCGCCAGGTTCGACCCGAAGCTGCGCTGCGTGATTACGCCGATGCACGATCAGGCGCTGGCGCAGGCGCGGCATGCCGATCGTGAGATCGCGGGCGGCAAGTATCGGGGTCCGCTGCATGGAATTCCATGGGGCGCGAAGGACCTGGTGGACACGGCGGGCGTCCGCACGACGTACGGCGCGGAACCGTTTCGGGATCGCGTGCCGACGGCCGATGCGGCGGTGGTGTCGCGGTTGAATCAGGCAGGCGCGGTGCTGATCGCGAAGTTGAGCCTGGGCGCGCTGGCGCTGAACGATATCTGGTTCGGCGGACAGACGATGAATCCGTGGCTGCTGGAGGAAGGCGCGTCGGGGTCGAGCGCGGGTCCGGGAGCGGCGACGGCGGCCGGACTGGTCGGGTTCGCGATCGGCAGCGAGACGGGCGGCAGCATCGTGAGTCCTTCGATGCGGTGCGGGCTGACGGGACTGCGGCCCACGTACGGGCGCGTGCCGCGGACGGGCGCCATGACGCTGTGCTGGTCGCTGGATAAGCTGGGGCCGATGACGCGCGGGGTGGAAGACGCGATGCTGGTGCTGCGCGAGATAACGGGTCCGGATGCGGGCGATCTGTCGAGCGTGCCGTCGCGGTTGGACTTCGATGCGGGCGGTGCGGTGACCGGTTTGCGGGTGGGTTACTTCCCTGGGTGGATGAAGGAAGCTCCGGCAACTCCGGTAGATCGCGCGGCGCTGGAAACGGTGAAGAAACTGGGCATGACGCCGGTAGAGGTGTCGCTGCCGGACTGGCCATACGATTCGCTCGACCTGATTCTGTTCGCCGAAGCCGCGGCGGCATTCGAGGAGTTGACGCTGAGTGGCGGCGTGCGCCAGATGAAGGCGCAAGTGCCGGACGCGTGGCCGAACATTTTCCGGCAGGCGCGGTTCTTGTCGGCGGTGGACTTCGTGCAGTGCGACCGGCTGCGGCGGCAGGTGGCGCAGGAAATGGCGCGCGTATTTTCGCAAGTGGATCTGCTGCTGGTGCCGTCGCTGCGCGATGAGATGCTGACGATCAGCAACTTCACGGGTCATCCGTCATTGACGCTGCGGGCGGGGTTCGTGGAGGTGGCGGAGGCGCGCAGCGATTGGGCGCCG
>Ga0105240_10006198_pt1 | contig 17605 bp, 11 predicted proteins | sample KBSC54metaG_FD_80426 | JGI IMG/M metagenome (GOLD analysis project Ga0105240, IMG submission 80426) | Corn rhizosphere microbial communities from Kellogg Biological Station, Michigan, USA - KBS C5-4 metaG | ecosystem: Host-associated > Plants > Roots > Rhizosphere > Soil | place: Michigan, USA...
CAGCGTGATCGAGTTTGACTGGTACATCCGGCCCCTGCTACGGCGGGGGCTTTTTCGTGCTCAAGATAATGACCCTATGTAGTTTACTGTGTATTACACGCGTTTATTGATTTTCACATCTCGGAAGTGCGGCCAAACGCGTGTAAGTCGCTTTAGGGCCTAGCCTGACCAAAAACGGTTCGCGGACGATTGGTAGCGGACCGTACTGCGGTACGCTAAACTTCTCCACATGAGTCACCCGTATTCTGGCTTCAGTGGATCGCTAGCGTCCGTCGGCATCGGCTTCCTAATTTGGTTCAATCGTCGCCGCGAGAAAACAGCGGAGGCATACAATCTCGGACCGGGTGGCAATCCGAAGGAATATGAGCCGATTCTTGCTAGGTATATTCGGCTCGCTGAGTTTGTAATTGGACTAGCTACGGGTTCAATTGTCCTGATCGTCGGCTCTTCTGCTCTACACGGTCAGGGAGGACACTTGCCGTGGTTTTATGCCTCGCCGCTGATCTTGATTGCATCATCTGTCGTTTATGGGATTGGATTTATGGCACTGCAACTCGTCACGATGGAAGAGGTTCTTCATGGCAACCCTCATACAGCCTTTACATACTCATTGAATGAGACCTTAGGGTACAGTTGTCTTGCTTGCTTCTTGCTTGGGTATCTGTGGCTTGTGATTGCAGTGACCAATTTCAACTGACTCAATTTGGACCGCCGCTGTCGCAGCGTACTTAGTACGGTCCCATCTACACCTTTCGTTGCGATGTGTCCGCATTACGGAGAGATTGCACATAAACAATTACCAAAGTGTCGTCCGTGGGTACAATCAGGACTTGCGAATAACTACCGATTTGCTACTATATCGGTAATTACACACATTCTGCGCCAACGCGCACGGAGGAAGTAGACATGAAAGCTATGAAGACAGCAGTTGCAATGCCCAAAGTTCAGTTGTCAAAGAAGGCCCAAAAAGCCGCACAGCGATACCTTGATGGAGTGGGCATTTCCCTCGATCTGCCTTGGCGGTCACCCAAAACCGGCCATAGGTGGTCACTTCAAAACCGGCCATAGCGAAACAGTCTGAGACATTGTCTCCGGCAGGGGGAATTTAGCCTCTGTTGGCATGGGTAATGTTTTGGAAAAGGCGAAGCAGGAACAGGTGATCGCGCTGGGGCGTCTTGGTTGGTCCTTGCGTCGGATCGAGGCGGCGACGGGAGTCCGTCGCGAGACGGCAAGCGGTTATTTGAGGTCTGCGGGGGTAGGCTTACGTGCGCCGGGAGGTTGGGGGCATGGTGGTCGGTCAAAACCGGCCATAGAAGTGCCCGCCGGCTTTTCAGGTTCAATCCCCGCCGACGATTCAAAACCGGCCATAGAAGTGCCCACCGGCTTTTTCGCAGGATCCGGGCCTCCGGGGCCGGCAGGCCGGCGTTCTTCGTGCAGCAGCGACGCATACCGCGAGTGGATCGAGTTGGAGTTGTCGCGTGGGCGCAATGCGACGGGTATCTTCCAGGACCTGGTCGACCAGCATGGGTTCACAGGCAGCTACGAGAGCGTGAAGCGTTTCGTACGCAAGCTTCGCGGACCGGTGTCGGCTGAGGCTCGAGCGATCATCGAGACGCGGCCTGGCGAAGAGTGCCAGGTGGATTACGGCACCGGTCCGATGGTGCGCGATCCTGATACGGGCAAGTACCGTCGTCCGCGGCTGTTCGTGCTGACGCTGGGGTGTAGCCGTAAGTGTGTTCGGCTGCTGGCCTTCCGATCGAGTGCACGCGTGTGGGCGGAGTTGCATGAGAAGGCATTTCGCCGGCTGGGCGGCACGACTCGCATCGTGGTTCTGGACAATCTTCGTGAAGGCGTGTTGTCGGCCGACATCTACGATCCGCGTCTGAATCCGTTGTATCGCGATGTTCTGGCGCATTACGGCGTGACGCCGCTTCCCTGCAAAGTACGCGATCCGGATCGAAAAGGCAAAGTGGAGTCAGGCGTAGCCCATGCGCAGAAGACACCGCTGAAGGGCAAGAAGTTCGAGAGCCTTGAAGAGGCGCAAGCCTATCTTGATCACTGGGAAGAGAACTGGGCAGACAAGCGCATCCATGGCCGAACCAAGCGGCAGGTGGCAGCGATGTTCGCCGAGGAGATGCCCTTCCTGCAGGCACTTCCACTGGAGCCGTTTCGTTATTACCAGTATGGAATGCGCACGGTTCATCTAGATGGTTGCGTCGAGGTTGAAGCGGCCTACTACGGAGCGCCGCCAGGCTGGATCGGCCGCCAGGTTCATGTGCAGTGGGATGCGATGTTCGTGCGTCTGCTTGATCCACGCACCGGGGAATTACTGCGCGAACACCTGAGTGGCAAGCGTGGCGGTCATCGCATCCGCGATGCGGATCGCCCGCGTCGCACACCGCCCAAGCTGCTTCAACTGCTGGCTCGTGCGCACAAGGCCGGATCGAACATCGGCGCCGTCTGCGACGCCATCCATGCTCGCCAGGGAGAACTCGGGTTACGTCGCATCCAGGGCGTTCTCCAACTGGCGAAGCAATATGGCAGCGTGGCTTCAGACGATGCCTGCGCGGCGGCCCTGGAACTGCGTGTTCCCGAGTATCGCTTCGTGCGCCGCTATCTGGAGCGCAGCCTGCAGGCGCCTCTCAGTCTGCGGCAAGTCGATCCGCTCATCCGCGAACTGAGTCAGTATCGCGACCTGATCCAACAACGCATCAACTTCGAGGAATCCCAATCATGAACCTGATCGAACTCAATCGCTCGCTGGTGCAGCTAAGAATGAGCGGCATGGCCGCCGTAATGGAAACGCGCCTTCTGCAAGCGCAATCGGAGAACATGGTTCCTATCGATCTGATCTCCACGCTGGTCTCGGATGAGCTGGCCTGCCGCAGCAAGCGGCTCCTCGAGAGACGCCACAAACAGGCCCAGTTCCGTGACACCGACAAGCGCCTGGACAACTTCAACTTCGAGTTCAACCCGAAGATGAACCGCGGCCTGGTCTTCGAGCTGGCCACGGCAGGCTGGATCGGACGACGCGAAGACGCGCTGTTCCTCGGCCCACCTGGAAGCGGAAAGAGTCACTGCGCACAGGCGATCGGACACGCCGTCATCCAGCAGGGTTACCGCGTGTTGTATCGCGAAGCCCACACACTGCTCGAAGAACTGGCCGATGCCACGCTCGATGGCAAGCGCAAGGAGTTCATGGAACTGCTGACCACAGTGCCGCTTCTGATCATCGACGATCTGGGAATGAGGAAGCTCCCGCTGACTGCGGCCGAGGAACTGCTCGAAATCATCATGCGCCGCTACGAACGTGCGAGCACGCTTCTCACATCGAATCGTCCTGTTGACGACTGGGGAAAACTGCTTGGCGACAGTGCCGCTGTCACCGCCATGCTGGATCGCTTGCTGCATCACGGACACGTTCTCAAGTGCGGCCCCCGCAGCTGGCGCACGAAAACCGGCGCTACGGGAGATGCGCAATGACAAAAGCAAAGACCAAAAGGATGCCGGGCAAACAACGCCCGGCGGCGTCGCGACTCGTGATCCAGAGGCCTCCCACAACGAAGCTTCACCAAAAGAATCTATGCAGAAACACGAAACCCTCCGACGGTCAGCTCTTAAGCCAAACCGCAGAGGGTCTCGTTTACCGATTCCTTCGGAGCCTGCCCCGTGTCATCGGCCCTGGATCACTCCGCAAGGCGCGACCCCGGCGGAGTGTCTCCCAACATAACATGCAATCAGAACCACTGAAAGCCAACCATCACTGCCGCATCTGAATCCGCAGCTTGCAAATGCACCCTGCGGAAAGGTAAAACAATCACGTCTCGGGCCAATCTCTATGGCCGGTTTTAAGTGACCGCGTATGGCCGGATTTAAAGTGACCGCCGAGGATCTCACCGAAGAAGGGATGGACCAAGTCGGGAACGATGAGGCCAATTAGAGAACTGCGACCAGTAACTAAGCTGCGCGCAGCAAGGTTTGGCCGGTAATCCAGTTCCCTAACCCGATCCAGGATGCGAACCTTGGTCTCCTTGGAAATATCTGGCCGATTGTGTAGCGCCCGAGAAACAGTGACCACCGACACGCCGAGATCAGCTGCAATATCCTTCAACCGGACATTCATGGTCGCCGAACTACCTCTCCCTATTTGCAGTTGCGCCTCGTCTCTTCGGAGATACATCACACCCTTTTTAGGCGGCTGATTTTTCCGCTATCTTCGGAACAATTGAAAACTCGATTACCAAGCGGAACTATCGGACGACGAGGGCATCCACAGCTACCGGCCCCGGTCCTCTATTGATGATGGCAAGGGAATGTTGGCCGTGATCTAATCCGGTTACATTACAAACTCTCTGCTGCGCCAAACGTGTACCTGTTATTGAGAGGTCCGCTGTGGCACGGGTCTGACCGTCAACGAGTACTTCGATTTTTCCAGCTCCCGCTTCCTTCGGCGCTATGATCGTGATGCTGCTGCCATTGAAAGAACAGGTCCATACATCGCCGGGCGTTTCGCTTATTGTCAAATCGTTGTTGTAGTCACCGGTCCCTAGATTGCAACGACGTCTCCATCCATGCGAAACAACTTCGAGATCGTCGTCATTTATCCAGACCTTCTCATGGGTTACTCGCAATACACGGCAGGTGGAGGCGAGCGACTGACTGGCAATACCGGATAAAGGCTGTATAGATCCTCCGGGCGTCACTGTCAGGCCTCCATCATTCTGAATGAACTTCAGCGGAATGTTCGAGCCGAGCAGTTCTACTTTGGAGACCTTGCCGAGCGTTGCTCCGCCAGATCGAAGCGATTTAAGAGTGACAGGGCCGCCATCCCAATTCAGCAGCGTGGCATAAACATTTCCATGATTGCGGGTGTAACGGACCTCGCCCTCACCAAACATTTCAAACGGACGAGAGCCATACACCGCTTCACCGGCAGTCTTTAACCATGCGCCAACATCTTTGGCGACTCCTATGACCTCAGGATCGAGATCGCCACGGCCATGCTGCGTAAGATTCAGCAACATTGTGCCGTTGCGGCAGACATTTTCCATCAACGACCGGACGATGGCCGGAGCATCCATATATTTCTGCCCAGTCTTGTAGTGCCAATCCGAAATGCTGGTTTCAGTCTGAAACGGATAGGCCATAATCTCTGGCTCGATAATTGCTTCGGTGCTTTTAACCAAAGAGCGATCAACGCTGGGGAGCAGTTCAGGGTGGTTTTGAAAGCTGTTGTATCGTCCACCCACGCCCTTGAGATTTACAACCGCTTCCATTTTTCCGTGATTCCACTGCAATGATTTGTTGTAGTAGTTCGCGATTAGAATCGGTGCCAGATAACCAAGTCCCATATGCACACCGAGATCGACTTGCGAATCACCTGCGTGCTCGTCGAAATAGATGACATCCGGGTGGTATTTGCTAATTGCGTCGTCTACTCGCCACATAAACTGATTGGCAAATGGTGAATGCAACGGATCTTCAGTTGTGTGGTGCGGACCGTATAGGTCGGCTGGATCCATTCCATCCCACCACTCTCCTTTTCCGTCCCGGACAGTTTGATTGGCATCGTATGGCACGCCCTTCATCGGCCCCTTTTTATCGCTGCCGTAGCGCACCGGCATAAACTGGCCCCAGGTACGCGCCGGAGTATTGTGAAAGCCAATGCCAAACCGCATTCCGTTACGCCGAGCCACCTTCTCCCAGGTGCCGACGATGTCAACTTTTGGGCCGACACGGACGGAGTTCCAAGGCTGATATTCCGAATCGAAGCAGTCGAAGTTATCGTGATGACATCCCATTGCCATGAAGTAGCGCGCGCCCATGTCGACGTACAACTTCATCAACTCCTCGGGCTTCCATCGATCAATTACCCAGTTATGGCAGATATCTTTGTAGCCGTATTCCGACGGATGCCCGAAATGCTTAAGGTGGTATTCGTATTGCGGTCTACCTTCGGTATACATGCCGCGCGCGTACCAATCGCCGTCCTCAGGCATGGACTGAGGATCCCAATGCGCCCATGCACCGAATTTGGCTTCGCGCCACCATGCCGGCGCGCTGTATGTTCGGGCGATTGCGTTCCAATCTGGGGAATATGGGCCGGGCCCAACCGGTAGCGGTGGGAGATTCCATATGTCCGGCGGCAAGCCCAGATCACCGTCTCCGACAATGATCCGATCGAGATTTACGCCGACGTCATCCGCAGCTAAGCTGATCTTTACCGTAGCCTGGGCAGGAATTCTCAAAGCGACGATTGAGTGCAGATAAGAACTGGTGAGTGCTCCTGATGAATGAATATCAACTTTGCATGCTGGTTCATTGTTAACGGCAACGCTGATGGTGCCCACGGACAAAGACGCGTAGCGAATCGCCAAATTGTTGCCCGCCGGCTGGCGAGTAAATCTGATGCCTTGGCCAGGTTGAGTCAGACTGACAAGATAGCCATTAGAAGAATCGCGATCAGCGACTTTGGAAGCCCCGCCAATTATTTCGGCTTCCGCTGCTGACGCTTGCGTTTCAAGCGCTTTGCTCATCCGAGACATTGCGATTGCGGATATTCCGCTCGTTAGGAAATCCCTGCGGTTCATGGACTCTTTTTCTCCATCGTCTGAATGTAATGTTCGGGGGTGGCCACCCGACGGGAGTTACGTATGCCCCTAACCATCGGACATCAGCTTCTTCGCAGCGATGAGCGCGCTTCCATGCATGGCGATTAGGCCCTCTTACCGATGTCGATGGTCATTCGATGTCCTTCGTACAACACCGAACGATCAATTCCAGAATCCGAACCAGCGCCCACGCCATGCCCTGGCTTCACCAGAACGATTTGAAGGGTATGCTTCATTCGCATTCCTGGAAAGGCTCCTGATCGATCGGCAATCAACAGCCTCTTTTGATGGTCATCCCAGTGGAAGTGAATCGTCGCTTTTGCTCCGTGCTCATACGCATAGCTGTCGCCGCTGTCTTCGTATAACTCAAAGTCTGCATCCTTGCCGCCATAGATCCGGATTTCGAGGGGGTCTGCTCCCTCGGCGGCGGATTGCACTATTGGGCCCATTGGAACGATGCTGCCAGCTTTGACCATGATCGGGATTTCGTTTAAAGGGGAATCTACCGTGATGGTTTTACCGCCAGCTTCATTTTGACCAGTCCAAAAATTCACCCAGTCGTCTCCGGCCGGCAAGACAACACTGCGTGAAGTGGCACGATATTTTGTGACAGGATTCACCAATAGTGAATCACCAAAAAGAAATTCGTCGCTCACAGTTCTGACGGAGCGGTCCTGCGGATACGCAAATGGCAGAGCTCTCATTTGAATTTCGCCACGGTGAGTTACACCCCAGGCACCGGAATATATGTACGGCAACAACCGGTATCTAAGGTTGTCATAGGCGGTGAGAATCTTCTCCGCCTCCGGTCCGTACTTCCATAATTCGGTTTCAGATCGATAGCCGTGAATGCGAAAGATGGGACAAAAAGCTCCATATTGGAACCAGCGAATCAGCAGCTCACGGTATTCCGCTGAGGTGTATTGATCAGCCGGTCTGAAGAATCCACCAATGTCGGTCGTCCAGTAGGGGAACCCGGAGATTCCATAGCTGAGGCCCGCTGGGATCTGTCGACGCAATGTGTCCCAGTTACCGGAGATATCTCCGGACCAGGCGATGGAACTGTATCGCTGTTGACCAGCGAACGCAGAACGAGACAAGATAACGACTCGCTTGCTCTCTGTCGTCGCTCTTTGTCCGTTATAAACGGCTGAGATTTCATACAGCGGATAAGCATTGCGAACTACCTTCCCGGGCCCAAGAAATGTCCAGTCGTTCTTGAGAGGATCACCTTCCGGCTCGGAAGCATCCAGCCACCACCCATCAAGTCCATCTGGGAAAAGGCGGCGATTCAGCTCCGTCCAAAAAAGTCGTTGCGCCTTCGGATTGAAAAGATCAGCCCAATCTTCTTTTGCTTGTGCTTCACCGGGCTCGCCTGTCTCGGCAGCTGACGCAAGGACCAGGTGCTCTTTCTTCATATCCTGATCAACTTCCGTTTCCGTCCCAAATTTCGCCCAAACAGATGCAACGAGATGGATATCGTCGCTATGCAGCTTTGACATCATTTGCGCTGGATCGGGATAATCGCGTTCGTCGAAGCGCATGGCATTCCAGCCATATCTACCCCAGTACTGCCAATCCTGCACTAACACATCGACGGGGATTTTGCGCTTCCGGAACTCAGCTGCCGTATCGAGAATCTGCTGCTGGCTGGAATACCGCTCTCTGCACTGCCAAAATCCGTAAGCCCATTTGGGCAGCAGCGGGGCAGCACCCGTCATCTCGCGATAGCCTCGGAGGATTGCGTCTGGTTGCGGACCGTAAAAGAAGTAATAATCTACTGCACTGCCGGCTTCAGAGCTGAAGCTTGTTGTATCTGAGGGGATGCGCACTGAAAGTTTAGTCTTGCCGCCTGTCTGAGCAGAGACCTTGTATTCCGTATTGGCATTCAATACGATCTTGGCACCCGCGGAATCAGCAACCCACATGTTCTTGATGTCGATAAGCGTCTTGCCTCCAATCGACAGATGAAGTCCCTTTCTTCGATTCCCGCTCAGTAAGAATCCATATTCTCCCGATGAGCCCGTTTTGAAAGTCCCCTCGCCGGTCTCCGGGTCGATTTCGATATTCTGTTCAGCAACATTGAAATCGGTTAAAGACGGATTGTTCCAAAGTAACCCATAACCTCTGGTTGACAGTAGAAAAGGAATGACGATGTTGGTATTGGCTTGCAGCAAATGCTGCGGAACATTCCGCAAATCGAAAGCGCCTTCCTGATGCTGACCAAGGCCGTAAAGCGACTCGTCCGGCGGAGATAGAAATGTTTGCTGCACGCGAAATGTCGATGTTCCGTCAAGTGAGATCGGCGTTAGTTTCCGCGCCCCATTCCCGGGCTCACTGAGTATGGACTTGCCATCAACTGTGAGAAAGCGAAGGACACCCGAGATGCGATCTACGCTTACCTGCAATACGGGCGTGCGCAACGAAACTGTCGATTTGTCGGAGATGATCTTCACATCGTGGTCCTGACACTCGTGCACTACCGTCGGCACAACCGCTGCAGGTATTTTTCGCGTTGGGCTTGCGACAACGTGAACGATGCTGCCGGCGCAAGCTTCAATGCTCAGCGCGCCCGATTCCGAATAAATCGTTACGCCAGATGCGCCCCGATCGAAGGACTGGACGTAACTGGTCGCGAGAGCAGGTTCAGTCAAGCTCGCGAGATTCAGCACGATGGCTCCGAGGGCAATAGACACAATTCGAAATAGTTTCAAGGTTTACTCCCGTGGCAAAACGATTTAACCAATTTTGAAGAGTTTGCGGTCTCCGCGATGAAAAACTCCGCCACATCTCAATGCGAAATTATTTGCGACTGATGTCGGTGTACGATTGTTGGACCGAGTCCGCTGCGCTCGCATCCCACTGCGCTCGCAAACGCTTTGAAGATTGGATAGCCTCTGCCGCCGCCTTCGAATTTCCTTGCTTTTGATAAAGGCGTGCCATTTGGAAATGAATGCTGCCATCGGGGTCGTCGGCCGCGCCTAGCTTGAACTCAGCCAGTGCCTCAGGAGTGCGATCTGTATTGGCGTAAACTTGGCCAAAAAGCGTATGAACGCGAGGTAAGAACTCCGCGTCGACCTTTCTGCATTTGTTCAAGTACTGTTCGGCATCGGCGTACTCGTGACGGAAAATCATGATTTCAGCGGCCAACAAATTCGCTTGCGGATCATCAGAATCCTTCTGCAACAATTCGCTGACCACTGCAAAAGCTTCGCCGCTGTTTCCATCCTGGAAGAGGGCGATCGCCAAGCCCAATTTACCAATGCGGTTCTCAGGCTCGATTGCAAGTGCCTTGCGATATTCTGACTCCGCTTCTCCCCATTTCCGCTTCTGGCGATAAATATCTCCTAGCAGAACATGCATGTGAGGGGAGTTTCCATCGAGTTCTCCAGCGCGTGACAATGAAGCTATTGCCAGCTTCTGATCGGCCTTGGATTCCCAATAAAGTCCGATTGGCCGTGTCGACGCATTCGCAGTAAGTCTCCTAGCCGCCAAGGCAGCGGTCCTGTAGTCGCCCGTGTAATACGCGCATGAAGTAAGAACCACAATGTACCCGTCTGTCAGCGCCTTTATGTGCGGACGCAGGCTGTCGCTGCACTTACGATACTGTCCGGACGCATAGAGCTCTTCAGCATTCAGCATTGCTAGTGGAGAAATCGTACGCGCAGGTTCTCCGACTTCGGATTCAGTTTGAATAAGCGGAAGTGGAGCATCTGATTCCACCGCCTCCTGGACAAGGATCGCAAGGCCTGCTGCCAATTTGTTTTCCCCCTGCCGTTGTTTTATTAATTCCAAAAGCTTTGCTGACTGTTCTGCAGCAATTCCTTGCAGCAACACCGATAGATTTTCTCGAAGAAAACCTTCGTCGGAGTCCCAAAGATCAAACAGGGTGTTTAGTCCCTTTTCGGCGTCTCCAGAGGTTAGCTGCAATCCCGCAATACCGAGTCGGGTCAGTGGGCAGCCGGAATTGGCGCTTGCTTCTTGATCGAATTCTCGCTTTGCATCGGCAAGTGCATTCTGTCGCAGCAGCACCATGCCGTATCCGGCGTGGGAACAAGGGGGTGGCGACGGTTCCCGAAGCTCCGCCTTGTACGCACGCGCCGCTTGCACGAGTTTGCCCTGTTCCGCGAACAATTCGCTCTCGCGCAACTTATCGAAGCTTGAGTTCCTGTAGGTGCCTATCATAGTCCGAGCATCGGAATCCACTTGCAACAGATAAGCCATTCCGAGTCCGAGCCAGGCGTTTCCGCTACGCGGAGAGACGACCACGGCTCTCCAATATGCATCGCTCGCACCAATACCGTTGCCGGCCATTGAAAAGGCTCGACCCAATGTGAGCGAAGCCTGCGGATCATTGGGGTTGATCCGTTCAGCTTTTTGAAGGAAAGGTATCGCGGTTTTGGGCTGCTTGAGTTCAAGATTTTCGATGCCCAAAAACAATTGAGGCACGTACAGGGATGGTTTCAGTCGATCCGCTTCACTGAAACTCCTGATCGCTTCTCTGCTCTGACCCGTCTCGTGGTACATCAAGCCAAGATTGGTCCACAATTCAGCGGTTTGCGGGCTCTCCTCAACAGCTTTGCGATAGAAGTCTGCAGCCGCAGAAAAGTCCTTTCTCGCTGCGGATTGTTGCGCCGCGGCGAGATAGGATTTTAGCTTTTCGTCGTTATCGGGCTGGGCTGCCCTGACAGCCGCGGATGAGACCACGGATAACAGTACAAAGAGGCCAGCCCCCTTCAGCCAGGACATGGAGGTAGCCTATCGCACGAACTTAAGTGAGAGTTGCATTTGTCTTGGCCCCATCGTACTAGAACTTAGACCCATAGTGGAGCTTCCAATACTTGCGTTGGGAATTCCGAAATTTGGATGGTTGAATGTGTTGAACATTTGAACAGTGAACTGCATGCGGATTTTCTCGGCGATGTCGAACCATTTTGCAAGCCCAAGATCCTGGTTGACGTATCCGGGGCCACGCAGATTCGAATAATACCGAGGTCCGTTACCGAACGTGTAGGCGGGTGCCTGTGCAAATGCCGCCGGGTTGAAGAAGCAATATTTTGTTCCCACCGGAATAGCGCCGCAGTTGCCCGTCTTAAGAGGGGCACCAGTCAAGTTAGCATGTTGGTTTCCGCCCCAAAGACTTGCAGCGTTTCCATTCGAGTTTCCGATTGCCATCGGGAAGCCTCTTTGCATGCTGGTGATACCAGATATCTGCCAGCCACCCACAACTGCATCTTCAACCCTGTTCATACCTCCGGCGAATGTTTTGCCGCGGCCAACCGGCAACTCATACACATAGTTAAGAACCATCGATTGTGGAATGTCCTCAGCATCGACGGACCAGTCCCCTTTCAAGTCGTAGAAGTTACGAATACTGGAACCACCTGTATCGCCATTGATGGAACCCCACTCTTCGGGGCCACCTGTATCTGACATGAACTTTGAATAGGTGTAGGAGGCCGTGAACATCAAGCCTTGACCAAAACGGTGCGTAAAGCTTGCCTGCAACGCATTGTAGTTAGTTAGCCCAACCGGTTCCTGTAGAGCTGAGACCGCTCCGCAGAATTCCGGATAAGGCATCAACAACTGTGCTTGAGGTACATAATGACCACCTGCAATCGGTCCGGACACTTCGCACGACATTTTAGGAAGTCCCAGGGAACTCAGAGCACCTGCGAACGGGTTCGCTACTGGAGTATTCAGCGCTGATCCCATGGCGAGATACTTGGGATCTAATTGGCCGTAATTCATGCCGCCGAGCGTGATCCGATCTCCGCGGCTTCCCACATAGTTAACGTCCAGCAAATCGTTCGGAGCGAACGCGTACTGGAAGCCGAACATGAACTGCCTCAGCCGGGGATCTGGTCGGTATGGATTGACATCACCATTTCCTGCGCCAGCACTCTGGCCAACATTCGTTAGTCCTCCGAGCGTATTCCCGGTAATGGGCACCAGACCGGATTGGAAGGCCTGAGCGAGTGGCGTTGTGACCGTTACGCCGTCAACTGAAGAAGTCCACGGTGTCTGCGTCGTATATCCAGGAGCAGGGCCGTTGCCGTTATAGAAATTCCTGGAATAGTAGAGACCAAAGCCGCCACGAAAAACGAGTTTGGGATTGACCGAGTAAGCGAACCCAACTCGAGGCGCAATATCATCCCAGTTTTGTTTGTAGAGCCCCCGATTCCCTGGAGTGTTGTAGACTTCCGCACCATAAACCGGCATTCCAGCCGCCGTGCTGATTGGGTTGAGCGCGTGGAAATCAAAGTGCGCCTGATATTCATGCCGGGCTGTTGGCGCAAGCTGAACCTCATAGCGCATGCCAAGGTTCAAGGTCAGTTTGGGGTTCAGCTTCCAATCGTCCTGAACATACCATCCATGAGTGAAGTAGGTCGTTGCGGGAAATGCATTAAAACCAGTGTGTCCAGCGGCACCCGCGCCCGCTACGCCCGCACCCGCCATAAACGAGGCGAATGCATCGCCAGTTCCATCTGTTGCGTTCTGGGGATTCGGGCCTTTCGTCATGGCATCCGAAAAGGTAAGGGTTGTTGGGGCAATCCTGCCACCATCGACTGTTTGCCAAATACCCATGTACCCGACGGAGATCGAATGCGCTTTGAATGTCTTATTGAGATCTATGCCAAGGCTAATGGCGTTGTACGGGTAGCTAGCTTGACCCGCTCCCGCAGTCGCTCCAAGTGGAGCGTAGTTGCTGCCGGAAAAGCTGAGCTGCGGGAACTGCGGAGTCCACGAATCGAGTTGACTAGGTAGGCCTAAAGTTGAAGGATGGAATCCATAACCCTGGACCACGTTGCCACCCGTATTCCGAACAAAGAACAACGTGCTGCTTAGAACAAATGTTGGAGAGAAAACATGGCTGGCTCCCATTACTCCAAACATGCGATTGTTCGGGTCGTACAGCCCAGGTCCGGCAACGTTGTCTGCACCGTAAAATGGCGCCTCACCTGCTTTTCCCTCGTGCTTGTTCGAAAACTGCCCATACATGCGGTTGTTGGCGTTAAAGTTCTGATCGAGGCGAATTCCCCACTCATTTGCGGTAGTCGCCTGGCTGGCCGCAGCGTTGAAGTTGAATCCTCCACCTGGATTCTTTGGCGCTGGCCAGTAATTGGATGTTGCGAACTTCTTTGCCAAAGCGTCAATTCCCCCTGTTCCGGTCGCGGGGATGATGTTATTCGGATAGGGATTACGCACCGTACCTCCGCCCGGACAGGCAGACAGCGAGTATGGATTGTAGATCGCGCCCTTATAGATTGTGCGTCCCAGACAATCGATACCCAATGAAGTCGTAGTAAGTTGCGATGAGAAATTGCCTGCCAGTTGATCCGCGGTGGGCACTTGAACGCTCAGGTTGCCGGCGTTGTTGAGCCGTAAGCCTGCATAGTAAGCATAGAAATACGTCTTATCTCGCTGCTTATAAAGGCCCGGGATATAGAGCGGGCCGCCGGCACCAACTCCAAACTGATTGCGATGATCGGGGGTCCTCGGAATACCTGCCACCTTGTGGAAGTATTCATTGGCATCCAACGCTTGATTACGGATAAACTCGTCCGCCACAAAATGGAAGTCACGGGTGCCGGCTTTGGTGGCCATGTTGATTACGTTGCCGGTGCTCCATCCGTATTCAGACGAAAACGAATAGCTTGTTACCTTTACTTCCGCCGTATCTTCTACGGCTGGTACATAGACAATTCCTCCCCAGGATTGGGCAGTATTCATGCCGCCATTCAGAAGGAACAGGTTGGTTCCGAAGTAGCCGCCTCCGAAGTTGAGGAACGACATGTCCTGGTCAGCCGTATCTTCACCGCCACCTGCCGCCAATAACTGGCGGTCACCGATGTTGTTTACAGAGGAATTGAGCAACGCAAATCCGAGTACATTCCTGAGATTGAGGGGCAGCTCTTCGATTTGCTTGGTCGAGAGCTCGGTATTCACGTTTGCGTCCTGAGTTTGAAGCAGAGGTCCCGATGTACTGACCTCGATCTGTTCAGTTGCGCCAACTGTCAGATTGATACCAATTGTCTGGTTAGCGCCTGCGGTGAGGTTGATGCCCGATTGTTGCGTTGTCTTGAACCCCGGCGCACTGACCTCGAGGGTGTAGCTGCCAGGCACAAGCAACGCGAAAGAAAACTCACCGGTCTCGCTCGATGTAGAGATTCTGCTGATTCCATTGTCAGGATTCGAGAGTTTCAACGTTGCTTTCGCAATTCGAGCGCCGGAAGGGTCGGCAACTGTACCCGCCAGTGAAGCGGTTGTGCTCCTCGATTGCGCATGTACGCTAATTTGAGGAGCTGATATAACCAGCCCCAGGGTGGCTATGGCTGCGAACACGGCCATCCCAATTTGTCGTATCTTGTTCAAGGTGCCTCCTCAGTCTTTCTTAGTTGTCCTATTTGTCAAATAGCTGGATCTTGGACCGCGGATCCGTTTGGGGTGAAGTTCAAAGAAACACTCTGCTGAAGTCCACGGGAAGTTAACGATAACTAGAATCAGGGTGTATAGGTACTGTACAGTGCTGTTCGAGAGCGCTCATCCTGCAGGCTCTTATTTATCAACGAATTATGGGGTGGGGTGCTGCACGACTAGCGCCGAAATAGATCGATCGAGAGAAGGGAGCAAATTTAAGCCTTACTCACCGCTGCAGCTCAAAATTGAACTAGAACTGCCGCCAAGTATCGAGGTGAGGATCGGACCAAGTACTTCGTTGCGTATTGGATCATCATTCCCGTTGCCATATATGAGATACCCTCAGGGGGGAGACAAACGGGCGAGATGGTAGGGATTCTGGGAGATGGGCGAAAGCAAATCCTGTGTATTGGGCTGAATATGTGATTATCCGAAGTCACGCGATTCTTCGACAGTCTCACGTTTTTAGGGGTAGTCTCAAGAAGATCTGGAGCGTAGAGGTATCGGCAACTCCAAGTCCACGGCCGGTACTACCAAGTGCGTACAATGACTACAGTTGGATTCGTAGGGATATCATTTACGACTTTTGCCTGAAGTACGAATTCCAAATTCTTGGTCTTCCACGAATCCGGGGCTGACTTCATCAAATCTGTAAGGCCCTCGGACGAAGTGATGAACTCGGCAGCCGCCCGAGTACCGCACTGAGTGATACCCGCGACTGTTATGAGCGCACCACCGGTCTTTGAATGCGGCAGACGAGCAACCAAGGCATAGTCCATCTGGACCTTATTCTCTGACGATATAACCGGGTGCCATTGGCGCGTTTTGTCCGCCTGGTCCCTTATGGTCAGGCCACTCCCAAAGACAAAGGGCAAATCCCCCGTCATTTGAAGGGTCCACGCGTTATTGAAAGCACCAACCAAAATCACAGGGGTATCGCGAAGATCGCCGAACGAAACATCCTCTCCGGATCGGAGATCAAATGCGTGGCCCAAGCGATTCAAAAGTGTAGCCACCTTGACGTTGGCAGAAACGTCCCCAAGGGTTACAAACTGGTTCTTCATCTCAAGTAAATCACCGGGACCAAGCTTCTGATCGGCCGTGATTGGAACGAGAAACTCGTATCCTCCTGTGTCTAACTCACTCAAACGATGGGTCGTTTTGAAACGCTCAATCAATTGGGCGCTCGGCATGTAGACTGCATTGGCCCCCGTATAAATCAGGACGGGTTTCGATGCGTCGAGTAGAGGGGACCAAAACTGTTCAACCAGATCCTTTGGTTTATGGCTGTAGACGAGTACGGCTGTGCCTATGATGACAAGGCAAATTCCAAGAATCCACCGGCGAAACTTTTTATGACCTCGAACACCTATACCTGCTTCATGCAGCCCTTCTTCCGAAGAGACAAGTCGAGTGGCCGCCAAAGATTGAGTATGAGGAAGAATTGAGGCTTTCTCTTCAGCTTCCAGATTTTCAGCCCGAGTTCCTCCAATCTCTGAAAACGTGGCGTGATATGATCCGGGACTTATTTCGATTCGAATCGGAAGCGTGCTTCCTTCTCCCACATAATATTGTGCAAGTCGTTTTCTTACCTCGGCAGCACGCGACCTCACGATCGGGTCTTCGTTCGTGTCGTAATCTACGGGCCGACCAAATACTTCCGCACCAATGACGCGCTCCTTAAGGCGGTCAAGGTGTTCGTCTAAGCTTTGTTGAACTATGTATTGGAGAAGTTGCTGAGACTGCTTGCTGGCTCGAAATGGAGCGCTTCTTAATATTTCGTGAAGAGCTTTTCGAATCTCCGAGGCAAGTGCGGCGTGTGCCGCTTTGGATTTTCGGTCAAGAGGCTGGACCATATCAACAGAATTATCCATGTCCGCCTCCGAGAGCTTTACTCAAAGTACTTTACGCCCTCAGATTTGCACTGACAAGCCTAACAGTACTTGTAACCACACCGACACGGCTAACTGCAGGCTCTCGGAATTTGAGACAGCAAAGTCCGAGTGGCGCAGTAATTTATCGCTCGCTCTTTGGCCTGTTTCGATATCTTGAGGAAGTTGCCAAAAAGGAGAGCCATAAAAAGGAGAGCCATAGCACAATGGCCCCGAGATCCGATGATCTCTCGCGATCTGCCGCAGACTATGTCCATGGCAGCGTTCACGCCGGATCGCTTCATCGGATATCGCTGATGGCTGGCCCAGGTGAATTAGTAAGTGTTTCGCCGAGCCGTGGTCTGCCGGCAAAGGACTCGAATCAGAAACAGGATGGCGCGAGCCTGCCTATCCTGGCCAATTGTCATTGCAATGTTCCTGGGGTTGGACGAGAAGCGACACTCCGAATTGCAAGTGTGTCAGGTTAATTCATTCCTCCAAATTGCACTTCTCTATTTCGGCAATGAAAAGCATTTTGTTTTCAGGCGTGCCTAGATGCGCTTATTGGAACTGCGTCGGTCTCGCGCAGCCCACTTGGCGATAAGGCTCCGTTCGTGTAAAACTTCCTTCCATGCATGAGAATGCCTTGCCGCAGTGTTTGAATGGATAAGCTCTTCTCAAGTTCGAAGACGGCACTCGAAG
>Ga0105240_10006199_pt1 | contig 17605 bp, 14 predicted proteins | sample KBSC54metaG_FD_80426 | JGI IMG/M metagenome (GOLD analysis project Ga0105240, IMG submission 80426) | Corn rhizosphere microbial communities from Kellogg Biological Station, Michigan, USA - KBS C5-4 metaG | ecosystem: Host-associated > Plants > Roots > Rhizosphere > Soil | place: Michigan, USA...
CACCGGTCTGGCCGTAGGCATGGCCAGCGCCATGCTTATTTTCCTATGGATACAGGACGAATACAGCTTTGACAAGTTCCACAAGAACAAAGACAGAATATACGAGGTATGGAACCGGGTACCGATGGACGGCAAGATCGCCTGCTGGAATACCGTATCGGCGCCGACAGCCCGCGTGCTCGAAAAGGATGTCCCCGAGATAGAGCGTTCCGTACGAACAAAGTACAACGGCCCCACCCTTCTCACAGTCGGCGATAAAAAAATAATGCAGTCGGGTGGCATCGTCGATACAGGCTTTCTCCAGATGTTTACCTTCCCGATGCTGAAAGGCGATCCTTCCACCGCTTTAAATGACGCCCATTCGATAGTGCTCACCGAAAAGTTAGCAAAAAGCCTATTCGGCAACGACGATCCTATGGGAAAAAACATCAGGCTGGAGGATAAGGACAACTTTATCGTCACAGGCATCCTGAAAGACCTGCCCACTAATACAAGGTTCGATTTTGAATATTTGTTGCCCTGGTCGGTCATAAAATATGGCGAAGGGCAGGACCTGGGTTGGGGGGACAATAGCACCTCGACTTATGTAATGCTAAAACCAAATACCGGCATTATTCCGGCACAACAGAAAGTAAAAGGGATAAAGGAGAAATACAGCGATGAGGCGAGAACATTGAAATGGGAATTGTTCCTTTACCCGCTGGACAGATGGCGTTTATATTCGAGCTTCACCGATGGAGCGGAAGACTCCGGAGGCCGAAGCTCATTCATAAGATTATTTAGCATCATCGCCGGGTTTATATTGTTGATCGCATGTATCAATTTTATGAACCTGAGTACCGCACGAAGCGAGAAAAGAGCCAAAGAAGTAGGTATCCGGAAGGTAGTTGGCGCGCAGAAAAGCTCTCTTATCAGCCAGTTCATCGGAGAATCCATCCTCCTTGCCTTCCTGTCAGCCCTCGTCGCTATCTTCATCGTACAGATAAGCCTGCCCGCCTACAACCAGCTCACGGAGAAAACCCTGTTTATTAATTTCAGCAGCATCTCTACCTGGATGGCATTCATCGGGTTTATCCTGCTTACGGGCTTGCTGGCGGGAAGTTACCCGGCATTCTTTCTTTCATCCTTCCGACCCGTTAAAGTATTAAAGGGAACATTTAGGAAAACCAACGCATTAATAACGCCAAGGAAGGCGCTGGTGGTATTGCAGTTCACATTTGCCATTGTCCTTATCATTTGTACCATCATCGTAAAGCAACAGATAGATTATGCGCGTGACAGGGCAACGGGGTACGATAAGGATAATCTTGTCTACCAGTTCATGACGGGTGACATACCCCGGAACTATGCGCTGATAAAAAATGAATTGCTTACATCGGGCATTGCTACATCCGTTACAAAAACGAACTCCCCCCTCACGGAAAGGTGGAGCAATGGATGGGGACAGAGCTGGGAAGGCAAGGATCCGCATGACAATACATCCTTCGATCGGTATTTATGCGACGAAGGGCTGGGCGCTACGGCAGGCCTGCAATTTATACAAGGCCGCGACTTCGACCTGGCAAAATATCCCACAGACTCGACAGGCCTGATCATAAATGAATCTTCTTTGAAAGAGATGAAGTTCAAAAACCCGCTGGGACAGAAAGTCAATGACCTGGGCATCGACTGGCATATTGTAGGGGTCATAAAAGACTTTATTTTTACCAGCCCCTACGAGCCGACAAGGCCGATATTGATCTGTGGCGCAAAGAGCAAGTTCATGACCTTCCAGGTGGTGCAAATAAAAATGAATGGGAAAAATCCTATGGCTGCCAATCTGAAAGGAGCGGCGGCCATTTTCAAAAGATACAACCCCGATTATCCCTTTGAGTACAAGTTCGTAGACGAATCCTATGCAAAGAAGTTCGACAACGAGCAACGCCAGGGTGTTTTAGCCGCATTGTTTGCCGGACTCAGCATTTTTATCTCCTGCCTTGGCTTGTTCGGTCTCGCCACCTATATGGCCGAAAGCAGGATAAAGGAAATAGGTGTGCGAAAAGTATTGGGCGCTTCCGTGGCCGGTATCACGGCGCTGCTATCAAAGGATTTCGTGAGGCTCGTTTTTATTTCATTCATCATAGCCGCTCCCCTGGCCTATTGGGCCATGACCATATGGTTGACGGACTATACCTACCGTGTACCGATCAACTGGTGGGTATTTGCCTTGGCTGGTTTTCTTTCGGTGATGATAGCATTGCTGACAGTAAGCTATCAGTCCATCCGTGCGGCAATAGCCAATCCCGCAAAAAGCCTCCGAACGGAATAATCGCTCCACCCCGCGGCCGCCAAAAGCCCAGGTAGCTCATATTTTGACAATGGCCCAATGTTTCTTACATTAGAACATAAAACCCGCTGCAATTAATGGGGTTCGATTATAATTATCTTTTGATATAGACATAACAGCATGTGGCCATTCAAAAAAAAAGAAACTCCTTTACAATACGACAATAGCATCGTTGACCGGTATTTAACGGACCTCCAAAAACACCTGTCTGAAGAAGACAAAGACGAACTATCCTATGCATCCGGCGCCAATAAAAAGCAGTTAACAGAGTTAACACGTCGCTATCGCAATTGCCCCAACTCCCTGATACAACTCCTAAGCCGCATCAATGGCACCTATTGGCAACAATACGGAGATCACAAGATTTCCGTACTGATACTCGGCTCCGATGTATCGGAATATCCCTATTATTTGAAGTCCGTCGAGCAGATCATAGAAGGAAGTGGGATCAATAACAGTATCCGCAAAATATATGCGGAATACATCGACGACGACCCGGAATTAGTTGGAAAAGGGATTGACCCTGATGTAAATATTAACAAATGGCTATGTTTCTCCGATTGCATGAACAATGGCGGGACTTCCCAGCTTTTTCTTGACTTTAATCCTTCACTCGAAGGGGTGTCAGGGCAGGTGGTCCGTTATCTTCACGATCCCGACAGCTTTAAGGTAATTGCCAATAGCTTTGATGAGTACCTCCAAATGCTTATTGACGAAGGGTATAGTTTTATTATACCGGAAGACTGAAATCTCCCCGCCCCCTCCTGACATAGGGTTGTCACTGGGCTGTCTCATCTTTGCCATAACAAACACAAAAAAAATCAATTATGACAACCCAGGAAATCGCAGCCCGCTATCACGAATTAGCCTCCCAACGGAAATTTATCGAGATCCAGGACACCCTCTATGACGAAAACGTCGTTTGCCAGGAATCCGACAAGGCAGCAGCCATGGGGCTGGCCATCATTACCACCGGCCTGGAAGCCATCAAAGCAAAAGGCGTTGCTCGCCGGTCCACCATCGAGGCCATACACAGCTACACCTGCAGCGAACCCCTCGTCGCCAATGATTTTTTCAGCGTCGTCCTGAAACAGGAACTTACCTTCAAAGGCAAGCCACGTATAGCGCTCGAAGAGATTGGGGTCTTCCATGTCAAGGACGGTAAAGTCATCAAAGAGCAGTTCTTTTACTAGCCGTCAGCGACTCACCGAAATTATTTGCCCAGATAGGTCAACAGCATACAAAAGGCACGCTGTCCTTTTTGCAGATCGGATACTCGCATGAATTCATTGTGTGAATGAAAATTCTCATCTTCCTGCACAAAGCCAAAGGAGTACGCCGGAAGACCAAGCTCCTGCTTCATCACAGACAATGCCGCATTGGTCCCGCCTGTACCCATCAGTATAGGCGGTTTGCCATATAATTGCGTCAGCACAGTGACAGCAGCCTTAAAAGCGGGGGAATTGCTCGTAAATTTGGCGGCAGGCGTAGCAAAGCCGACCATCGGCTTGTAGGATACTGTAACACCCGTCGGCGTATGGCTTTCAATATGCTTTTTTATAAGTTGCAGGATCTCATTGCCATCCTGGTCCGCTACCAGCCGGCACATCAAACGGCAATGGGCAGAGGCCGGGACTATGTTTAAAAACCCTTCCGCCGCCGTATAACCGCTCCACATCCCGGTGATCTCCAAAGTGGGCCGGTACCAGGCCCTTTCCTGCGACGTATATCCCTTTTCACCCGTGTAGACGGTGGCCCCATTGTCTTTCAGCTCTTTTTCCTCGTCATAGGGGTAGGAGGCAGCCATTTTCCGCTCTTCATCCGTCATAGGCGTCACCTTATCATAAAAGCCCGGCACCGCCACTTTCCCATCAGCTGTATGAAAGGAAGCTATTATTTCCGCCAGCGCCGTCGCGGCATTAGGTAGTTTGCCGCCAAACACGCCCGAATGCAGGTCACGGTTAGCCGTCTTGAGGGAAAACTCCATAGTGCAAGCCCCTTTCGTGCTCATCACCATTGCCGCCTGCTCATCCCCTTTCTGGAATGCATCCGCACAATACGCATCATCTGCCCGAAGAAGGTCCTTATGTTCCCGGGCAAACTTCCACAGACTGGTACTTCCGATCTCTTCCTCACCCTCGAAAAGGAATTTAACATTGACGGGTAACTTGCCGTCCCTTTTTAACATAGCTTCCACCGCCCATACGGCAATGATGACGCTGCCCTTATCATCCGAGGCGCCCCGGCCATAGATGCGGCCATTATCCAGTTTAGGAGTAAAGGGTGGGCTTGTCCATTGGGTCTCGTCCACAGGCTGCACATCATAGTGCCCATAGATAAGCACCGTAGGTTTCCCTTTTGCGCCATTCCATTCGGCATATACCACCGGATGACCATCAGTAGGCATCACCTCAGCGGTTGTCATCCCCACCGCCAGCAACTTGGTTTTTAGCCATTCCGCCGCCCGGGCCACATCGTCTTTGTGGGCAGGCAGGGACGAAATGCTGGGAATGGCGACGAAGTCGATCAATTCCTGGATATGCCGCTGTTCATTGTCCTGGATATATTTTTCGGGAACGGCAGATGCGGGGAGTTGTGCGGAAGCGATGCCTGCAAAACATAGCAGGGCTGCGATGAGGGTGAGTGGGCGAAGCATACGGGGTTTTAGTTTTGTATTGAAGTATAATTTTATTTTTCCAGCGACACGAATAATTCTGCCGCCAGTTTCCACGAATTCTCCGATTTACGCCACATGGCGGAATATTTTCCACCTGCGCTGTAGCTATGCTCGGCCGTCCAATATCCGGTCTCCCAGGCCAGAGAGTCATTTTTGCTGATGACGACGGACTCCGGCGTCCGGACATACGTTACTCCCGGCATGGCTTTAAAAGTTACTTTCCAGAATGCAAGAAGGCTATCCCTGCCTTGAACATGTTGCCCGCGACCGGTTACAATAGAATAATCCTGCAGCATGTCCCGAACGATGCCATCAGCATCATGCCGGGCAATAGCTTCATTGCTGGCCCCACGAGCCGCCCGGATCCGCGCTTCCGCGGACTGCGCCATCCCGAAGCGAGTAACAAGAAGCAGTAGCAATAGTGGAAGAAGTATTTTATTCATGATTTTTTAGTGTTCCCGCCGTAACTTAACGATAAAATAAGAGATATGGCCAATTCCCTTACACAAGACCAGCGTATCGCAAAAATGACCTTCTCCTCGGTCTACCCGCTGTATCTCGCTAAAATAGAGAAAAAAGGGAGAACCCGGGCGGAACTAGACCAGGTCATACAATGGTTAACAAATTTCGACAGCAGGCAGCTGCAGGAACAGATAAAAGGAAAAGCAACTTTTGAAACATTCTTCCAACAGGCCTCGCTAAACCCCAATGCACACCTCATCACAGGGGTGATCTGTGGGTATCGGGTAGAGGAAATAGAAGACCCTTTGACACAAAAGGTCAGGTATTTAGATAAATTGGTGGACGAGCTGGCAAAGGGTAAGAAGATGGAGAAGATCTTGCGCAGCGCGTAAGCAACGACCTTTTACATATGATGATGCTCACTGCCGGCTTCCGTCTTAAAATACGCTTTGTACGCAGCAAGCCTTCCCAGCAGGTCTTTGCCATCTTCGACGATCACCGCTTTTTCCTTCTCACCGGCAGGGATAATGATGAACCCAAAGGGCCCTTTTCCATCTCCCAAAATGGCGTTATCCGGATTGGCCAGGAACATTCCATTCGTACCCTCTTTGTACCGGGCATCTTTAGGGCTTAAATAGGGGGCATACAGCATATAATGAGGCATACTCACCGTGATAGGCTGTTTTATATCCGGACCGCCTGGATACACACGCATAACGGGCGACAACATGTAGGAAATACCAGGCTTTGAGGGCGCCTTGTACACTCCGGTATTGATCCCATGTATTATTGAATCCCTGATCTGCGTGGCCAGGTATTTCCCGGATGCCCGCATCGCCGCCACATCCATACAAACAGGGAAGATCGTCCTGGCGCCTTCGGCGTCAAAACTTATCGCGGTACTAACATCATCTCTGAACTCACCCCATTCCCAATCCGTTCGCTCGACAAAGCATATATATCCATTCGAACCCTGCCGGCCCACATAATACCCTTTTTGCGGATCCAGTAAATAAACGGTTGCGTCATTGCGTAAATGGGGCGGGAGTGAGCTCAGCGCATAGTCTGTTTCGAGATCCGCCGGCATTTTGTCAAGCCGCCAATCGGAAGGCCCCTGGGCAAAGCCCCGTAGCGAGACAAAAAACGATAGCATTAACAATAATGCCCAATTAATACCTGTTGCAGTTTTGGTTACGCGGGTCATTTTTCAAGATTTTATAAAGTAAATGACGGTCAGTCGGACGTTCCTATTAAATGTAAAAGCTATCTCTCATTTCCTTGGGGGGCAGGAAGGACAATGTGGGGGTGCGAATGCGACAAAGTGGACCTGGCAGAAGGCTCTCAGAACCAATTTTGACAGAAAAGTCAAAACTCGTAAGTTTAGCTGGACAACATTCGCTTATCCGATTTATGCAAAAAACGATCATTTCTATCCTGATAGCCTGCACCGCGCTCGTTTCTTGCGGGCAGAAAATAGAGACCGTATACCTGGACCCAAAAGACAGCACCGTCAACATGTATATTGCCGTTGTACCTGAAGGCCTTCCCACAACAGCATGTATGTTCTTAATGGACGGATTTGGCGGCTCGCCAAAAGACGTTCCAAATCAAACTACGCTTCCGCAATATGCAGCCAGGCAAGGGATTTTGACAATTATACCTACGCTAAAAACAGGTCCTTTATACTTCGGCACAGACAGCGCATCCCAACAGTCGTTGAAGGATCTGGTCGAAAAAGTTATGTCCAAATACCATTTGCAGGGGAAGGACTTTTATATCGGCGGGTTCTCCATCGGAGGAAGCTGTGCCGTAAAATATGCCGAACTGGCTATAAAAAACAACTATACGATAAAACCCAAAGCCGTATTTGCCGTCGACCCGCCGCTTGACTGGGAACGCTTTTATAATGCGGCCAAACGCGTCGTCCGGCTTTCCGAACCTGGGAAGATCAACCCGGAGGTGATCAATATGATTCCCCGAATAGAAAAAGAAATGAATGGAACCCCACAAACGGCATTGAAAAACTTCTATGCCATGTCGCCCTATTCGTATTCCGATACCACGCAGAGTGCTATAAAATACCTGATCAACACGCCCGTTATGTTATTCTCAGAGCCTGATATCCAGTGGTGGCTGATCAATAGGGGCTATGATTATTCATATATTAATATCACAGACCAGGCCGCCATGATCAATGAGCTCCGTAGGCTGGGAAATGACAATGCCGTGTTGATAACAACAACGGACAGAGGCTTTCGGCAGCCGGGGAACATAAGACATCCGCATTCATGGAGTATCGCCGATCCCGAACAATTGATCAGTTGGCTGACGGGAAAGAAATGATTTTGTCGCATTCTTCCAAAGGAAAAACATAGGCTCCTGAATATTTTTGCCATAAAAATAATGGAAATTGCTTATAACCCTTCCTTAATCCCGCAAGATTGATGGGCCATTAGCCCTTCATTTCCGATGTGGAAAACTAAATAGCCCCAGTCGCTAGGACCCCGCCGCTTATTCCCTGTCTTTTATAAGTAATTTAAATCCAACTCAATGAAAAAACGAAACATGCGCAAGTTGTCCTTATTATTCGTATCACTGGCAGCCGGTATCTTTATCTTCACCGCCTGTAATAAGAACAGTAGCGGCACCGGTCATCTGGAAGTAAGATTAACGGACGATCCCGCCCCATATGAGGCCGTCTACATCGATGTTCAGAAAGTAGAGGTCAACGTGTCTTCCGATCCTGGCACTAACTCCGGATGGCAAACATTACCGTTGCTTCACCCCGGCATTTACGACCTCCTAAAATTTAGAAATGGAATTGACACTGTCCTGGCATCGATGGACCTCCCGGCAGGCAAACTGTCGCAGATGCGACTGGTCCTTGGAGATAACAATTCCGTAGTCATCGACGGTCAATCGTATCCCCTATCAACCCCTTCAGCCCAGCAATCAGGATTGAAGTTCAATATTCACAGCACGCTGACCAGTGGTATTGTCTATCGACTCTGGATCGACTTCGACGCCGGTCGCAGTATTGTACAGACTGGTAGCGGAAGTTACAGTCTCAAACCCGTCATCCGGACCTATTCCGAAGCCATTGGTGGTAGTATCAAAGGATATGTATTGCCTTCCGCCTCTAAGCCGATCGTTTGGGCCGTCCAGGGCACAGACAGCCTGATGGCGCTGCCAGACTCAGCCACCGGATATTATTTCTTCGGTGGTGTGAATGCCGGTTCCTGGGATCTGACCCTCCATCCATTGGATTCTACCTACGCAGACACCGCTTTTGCAGTGTCCGTAAGTACAGGTGTGGTAACAAATGCAGGGACCGTCACCCTGAATAAAAAATAAAGGCAAATAATTTTTATAGGATTCGGGCACAAAAGCAAAGTTTTGTGCCCGATTTTTTTAAAGCAAATATTTTGCAATAACGCCATTAATGCCTTATCAAATGGTCGATGGGTACATACCATATATTCGCATTGCCATTATACCACAGGCTTTGCTCCAGCATCTTCATGGTATTCTCCCTGTTGTCGGGATAAGTTATAGGCGGGGCATAGCTGCTGGAAAAATACAAGGTTCGGAGGTCCGGGCTCAGCCTGGCTTCCACATTGGACGCCGGCGGCCGGTTGATCGTATCGGTGAGCAGGATAGGTTCTCCCCATCTCACAGCCTCCCGGTAGACGATAAAAAGCTGGTTCCTGATTGCCGGTGGCCGGTTAGAGCTGAAGACGAGAAAGGATTCATCAGGAGCCACTACCGGATCCACGTCCCCAAAATTGCCCGGAGCGCTGAAAGGGACAAGTTCAGGTTGCCCGAATTGTCCATTATGCCATGCAGCCCGGTAAATATGGAACCTGCCGGTATCGGCAAGTGGTCGCATAAAGTAAAGGCTGCCGTCGGCCGCGATGGCCGGAGAAAAGATCGATGCACCGCTGTTGATAATATCCGGAAGTCGGTAAGGCTCTCCAAACCGACCATTTCTCCTGTCCACACGCCAGAGATTTCCACCACTGTGGGGAAAGGCCTGGCTACTCCAGTATCCATCCAATGGTTTGCCGCCCGGCGCAATCGGGCGATTGGAAGAAAAGATCATGTAAGATCCATCCGGGGACATAGCCGGTTCGATATCGGACCATTCCCCGGACCAGGGAGCAATCTCCGGTTTCGACCACCCGCCATTTTCCAGGTGAGAGACAAGGATGGTCCCCTGGAGGGAGGAACCGGCGCAGTGATAGTAAACAGTCTTTCCATCGGGAGTAAAAGCCGGCGCCGCTTCATGTAAGGCGCCGGAAATGATCCCGGGAGCAAAAATTTCCGGACGGACGCTCTGGCACAACCCGGCTGAAGGATTCAGCATTAATTGGGCACAGATCAGTAATAGCGAAAAACGCGAGTAAATTTGTATCACCATAGACTGAATATAGGCCCCATTCAGCTCGAAGAAAAGGAAATTCAACCATTGCCGGGCTTGCTTCAATTATTACCCATTAGGGCTCTTATGATCCATGAGGGCTTTCGGGATCAGAAAGAGGTGGCCCTGGTTTTTCCGGCATATCCGGGTCCACCTTTGGGTTGACAGAAGGACTTTCCGGCCGGACAGGGGGCTCATAAGGTGTCCCCGGATCATGGGCGGGCTCGCCCTTATCAGGTTTGGTTCCCGGCGGTTGCTTTGGAAGGGGTGATGGTCCTTTGATCATGTGAGAGACATATAAACAATGACATGCAACCCCAGTGCCAAGCCTTCACATATATTGTTTTTAATATTTATATCATGCTAATAAAAAGACACATAGAAACAATCTGCAAATTTCCTGCAAAATAACCCCGCCATCGCTAGGTCCTTCTCCTTCCATTTCTGTCTTATATATGTAGAGAAACCAAGCAAAGTCCACTCCGTCGAAAAACCCCAAGATCCCGATCCAAAAGAAAGACAGTACAAGATCCAAAGCCTAAGAAATCCACCCCGTATCCGAAAAACTAAATGACCCCGAACCCGGGACCCGTTTTGAATCCATATCTGAAAAACTCCAACGATCCAATCTCATAGTTGAAAAACCAAGGATCTCTTTATCCGACAACCGTAAAAAAAGAGTAGTGCCAAATCCAATTTATCTTACGAAGATCCATTCTGCCCTTACAAAAGAATTGATGCCGCGGAGTTTTCCGCGGCATCTTAATTTATATCGGCATATACTTCACTCACTCCGCAGACTATCCACAGGATTACCAATGGCCGATTTAATAGATTCAAAACTGATGGTCACCAAAGCAATGCCCAGTGCCACCAATCCCGCCAATGCGAATACAAACCATCCTATTGAAATCTTGTAAGCAAACCCTTCCAGCCATTTGGTCATTCCATAATAAGCCACCGGCACCGCAATGACAAAAGCTATAAAAACCAATCTTACAAATTCAGCCGACATCATCATCACTATCTGCATCACGCTCGCGCCCAGCACTTTTCGAATACCGATTTCCTTAAACCTCCTTTCCGCCATATAGGAAGACAACCCATACAGCCCCAAGGCGCAAATGATCATGGCGATGATACCAAAACTGGAAATGATCCTTGAAACCCTCCGGTCCTCATCGTACTGCTTTTGAATAGTCTGATCCAGAAATGAATACTCAAATGGTGCATCATGGATCAGGGACCTCCAGGTCCGCTCCATCGTCGTTACCGTCTGCTCAAAATGGACGGAAGCAACGGACGCAACTACATAGTCGTAACGCTGGTTGTTGTTCTCCATCTCGAACAATGTTGGTTTGATCTCCTCATGAAGTGAGTTCTGATGAAAATCTTCCATCACGCCGATCACCTGAAAATCATATCTCTTCCCCAACCAATCGAAATGAAGATATTGGCCAACGATCTTTTCCGGTGTAAACCCAAGCTTGGCAACAGCCGTGCGGTTTAAGATGAATTTATGATTACTATCCAGTTTTCGGCTCTCTGTAAACGATCGGCCGGCAATCAACTTGATATGCAGCAGCTCAAGGTATCCGACATCAACCACATCGCGATCGATATCGATGGCCGTATTGGCGTTTCCGCCGTCGCCATAAAAATTCATGTCTCTGAAGATTTGTGTCCCTGGAATAAAGGAACAACCCGAAACACCCATAACGCTGCCATTTTGTTTGATCTGCTCTTTCAATGCCTCATATTGTTGATGCGCCTCTTCGGTGCGAAGGGGCAATACGATCTTTGCATTCGCATTGAACCCAAGATCTTCCCCCACCATAAAATTTACCTGACGTGAGATAATAAATACACCGCATACCAGGGCAATGGCAATCATAAATTGAAACACAACCAGGGTTTGCCATTGCCCTGGTATGCGGAAAAGCCACCAGGATTAAATTTACCCTTCAGCACCCGGGCGGGCTGAAAGGATGTCAGATAAAATGCAGGATAGCTACCCGCCAGTACACCCGTAATGATAGCAAGAGCGAGAGCCGCCAACAGGAAGAACGTGATATTTCCTGCGTTGATCGAAATGGCTTTATTCGTCAATTGATTAAACAGCGGAAGAGACAATCTCGCTAAAAAGGCCCCTATGATGATCGCTATCACTACTGTGACCATCGCCTCTCCCAATATTTGCCGGATGAGCGTACCCCGGAGTGCACCCAGGGTCTTACGAATACCGATCTCGGTGGCCCGCCTGGTCGCCTTTGCCGTTGACAGGTTCATAAAGTTGATACAGGCGATCAGCAATATAAATAGTGCGATAGACCCCACTACATACAAATAACCAATTCGAGGTCTTTGCCCGACATCGGATTGGAGGTAGATATCCTTTACCGGCTCCAGGCTTAACGTCTTATGAATACCCTCTGCTTTCATGGCGGCCGCACCATGCCGAAGTAACACGTCATTTATCTTTTTCTCAACGGCCGCTTTATTATGACCTGGAACCAGTTTCAAATAGGAAGGCACAAAATTCTGACCGGCCCACTCATTTTCATTCAAAACTTTTTCGGTCGATCCGGGACTGTTCATGGAGGTAAAAAAGCTGGCCTTGATGATGCTGTTGTATTTTTCCTTGAATACACCCGTTACTTTATACCCGTCTTGCTTCCCACCCTGACTGATGTCGATTATCTTGCCCAATGCCGGAGATTCACCAAAGAGCTTGTGAGCGAGCTTTTCGGATAGAACAACAGAATTTGGCTGGACCAGCGCGATTTTAGGATACCCTTCTGTAAACTCATAAGTGAAAACATCAAAAAGTGTTGAGTCAGCAAGAAAGCCGTCACTTTCATAGAATAAATTATCCTTGTATTGTAGCAGGCTCCGGACCTTTTCTTTTTCGCCTGTAGTAAAGTACTGTTTTACACCGGGAGGGTTTAAAATGCGCACCGCCGCCTCTACTTCCGGTACCTCCTCCTTAATGGCCATTGCAATAGGTGGTGAAGTAGCCCCTATCCTGTCCACATTTGATTCAGACCGGATATTGGTGACGATCCGGTATAGATCACTTGCCCGCTTGTGATGTTTGTCGTAGCTGGCTTCGTCCCAGATGTATAGGGATAGCAGCAAACAACACGTAATACCAAGCGCAAGTCCGAAAATATTTATAAAAGAAGACACCTTGTTGCGCATCAGGCTGCGAAGTGGCAGTTTCAAATATTTGGTTAACATCGTATCGTTTCTTATTCTAAAAATAAATGGCGCCTATCAACAATTTAGACAATTTTCAAATATGAAATACCGATATTCCTATTGGAAAATTCAACCTTATTAAATATATTAACAATGTAAAACAACGATATGGCCGACACACCGGTTAAAAAACCGACTTTCCTTGAATTCTTTCCCCTCACACTCTATGCAGCCGTAAGTAGCCTCAGTGGTCTCTCCGCAGCCTGGGGATTGACGGGTTGGCACATCGGCTTGCAGCTAAAAGGGATGCTTGGAATGATCTCCGCAGTGCTTTTTATCGTGGTGAGCATTATCTACGCACTAAAATGGTGGCATTATCCGCAGATCATCAGACGCGACTACGCCGATCCCATAGCCATTAACCTCTTTGGCGTTTTTTTTATTTCACTCCTGATCATCTCCGGGTTTTTATACAGCTATGATCAGCAATTGGGTTTTGTGGTCTGGGTCATAGGGACAGTATCCATGTCGATATTTTCATGGATCGTGCTCAGCCGGTGGTTCAGTCATCCCCAAAACCCTCAAAACGCCCTACCGGTATGGCTTGTACCACTTATAGGCATCCTGGACGTACCGCTTACGGGACTTCGCTATACATCACCGGATTTAAAGGAAATTTGTTTATTCTTTTTTGTCACCGCCCTGCTATTTATCTGTATATTGATTGTGGTGATCTTCACACGTCTGCTGTTTCAGGCCGAGCTGGCCGCGCCGATGTATCCTACCCTGCTTTTACTTTCGGTCCCTTTCTCGATGACGTATTCCATCTACGACAATATCACCGGAGGCAGATCGGATATGACCGCTGCCTTCCTCTTCTACGGTGCACTTTTTATGGCCGCCATATTTGGACGGAAGATCTTTTTTTGCATGCTACGATTTCAATTCTCTGTATCCTTTTGGACAGTTAGCTTCCCGTTAGCCTCGCTCACCGTGGCAGCCTTTAGGTATGCCGGCCATTCGAAAATTGTCTTTGTAAAAATAATTCCGTTTTTATTGCTGACTGGAACCAGCGTCATCGTAATGGCATTGTTTTTCCAGACCTTTCATTTTATCATCGCGGAATATATTATCAAAAGCTGTCCTAAACCCTCGGCGAGAATGACTTACAGAGAATTCATTCACAAAACCCAGGACCAGCAGAAACCAGCTGCCTAAGCAATCAAAGCAATTCCCTATCTTTATTCTTCGAAAAAGTACGAATACCCCCCCATCGCGATAGTTGACCCCGCCCGCGAACCTGACAATCACCGTTCCAACCTCCGTACAAAAAATCGATCCTACCTCGTAAGTAGTCAATCCTGCCTGATAATTTTTCTTTAGCGCTGTCTAAAACCTTCGTAATGAAAAAGAATAAGATCACCCAAGGCATCCTCACCGGCGCCGTTGCCATGCTCGGCGCCACCGGCTCCGCCCAAATGTCCAATGCATCCAATGAATCTCTCATCGATGCGACAGTCTCCGGGGACATCCGTCCTTTCAAAGTTCATTATACCGACGATGCGTTGGCGGATTTACGCCGGCGCATCCTTGCAACCAATTGGCCTGGCCGCGAAACAGTCGATGACCTTTCACAAGGGCTAAAGCTGGAAACGATGAAAAAATTGGCGCACTACTGGGCCACCGGGTATGACTGGCGTAAATTAGAAGCGCGGTTGAATGCGCTTCCACAATTTATTACGAACATTGATGGTGTAGATATACACTTCATACATGTTCGCTCGAAGCACAAGAATGCCCTTCCCATTATCATCACACACGGATGGCCCGGCTCTATTGTAGAACAGATGAAGATCATCGGGCCACTGTCGGATCCTACTGCCCACGGAGAAAAGGCTGAAGACGCCTTTGATGTGGTTATCCCCTCGCTTCCCGGCCATGGTTTTTCGGGTACACCCACGGCAAAAGGCTGGGATCCGGTCCGCATTGCGCACGCATGGATAGAGTTGATGAAGCGGTTGGGCTACACAAAATACGTTGCCCAGGGTGGAGACTGGGGTGACGCTGTGACTGAGCAGATGGCCGTGATCGCACCCCCGGAATTATTGGCCATTCACACCAACATGGCGGCCACGCTGCCGCCCGAGGTCTCCAAGGCGCTTGCAACCGGCGGTCCTGCTCCTGAAGGGCTGACGACCCAGGACGAAAAACACGCGTGGAGCCAGCTCGATGATTTTTGGAAGCATGGCTTAGGATATGCCATTGAAATGACCAATCGTCCGCAAACCCTTTATGGCCTCCAGGATTCACCCATCGGTCTGGCTGCATGGATGATGGACCACGATATCCGTAGCACGGAGCTGATCACCCGAGTCTTTGACGGGCAGTCGGAAGGCCTTACGAAAGACGACATCCTCGATAATATTACGCTTTACTGGTTGACGGGCACCGCCATCTCCTCCGCCCGTCTGTACTGGGAGAACAAGCTTGCCTTTTTCGATATAAAACATATCACCATCCCGGTGGCCGTGAGCGCTTTCCCGGATGAGATCTACCAGGTTCCGCAGACCTGGGCGGAAAAGGCATTCCCTCACCTTATTCACTATAGGAAACTTTCCAAAGGTGGTCATTTCGCGGCCTGGGAACAACCCCAGACCTTTTGCGAAGAGATGCGCGACTCCTTCAGGTCTCTACGATAGCATCCCCAAAAAAAGTCCGCCATTTCCCTGGCGGACTTTTATCCGTCTGTTAAAGGATTTGCCCGCGACCATAAAAAAGGTAAATTGGCCTTTTTTCACTTATACCATCATTCAATGAAGGGGTTATTTCTATCTAAACCAGTAGCTGCATGCCTGTTATTGACGGCTGCATGGACAGTGAAAGCGCAGCCCGTAAAAGTCGAAATTGCAAAAAATGACAGTGGCTTTGTGCTAATGAGGGATCACAAACCTTATTTTATAAAGGGGGCAGGAGGCACCGCCTATATGGACAGACTGGCTAAGTATGGCGGCAACTCCATACGTACCTGGAACACCAGCAACGGCGATCAGATTTTGGTTAATGCTGATAAGCTTGGTTTAACAGTAACGATGGGATTGGATGTTGCGCGGGAAAGGCATGGCTTTAACTATGATGATACCGCTGCCGTACGTCAGCAATTGGAAAAACTTCGCCTGGAAGTGATCAGGTACCGCAATTACCCCGCTTTGTTGATGTGGGGCATCGGTAACGAGCTTAATCTCAACTATAAGAACCCCAAAGTATGGGACGCCGTAAACGAAATTGCAAAAATGATCCACCAGGAAGATCCTTATCATCCCGTCACAACCATGTTGGCGGGAGTAAACCCGCAGGTAGTACCGGCGGTAATAGCCAGATGCCCGGATCTTGATTTGTTAGCAGTACAAGTATATGGTGGATTAGCCAAGGTTCCGGAACAGATAAGACGCGCTGGATGGGAAAAGGCGTATATCGTGACGGAATGGGGTCCAACCGGTCATTGGGAAAGTACGATCACTCCCTGGGGAGCAGCCATAGAGGAAACCAGCAGTGAAAAGGCGGAAGTTTACAAGCGACGCTATGAGGCGTCGATCAAGGTAGACAAAAGCTGTCTGGGATCCTATGTATTCCTGTGGGGGCAAAAGCAGGAGCGCACACCCACCTGGTATGGGCTGTTTACGGAGGCGGGAGAAGAATCAGAGGTCGTAGACGTAATGCAATACCTATGGACGGGTAGCTGGCCCGACAACCATGCCCCTCATTTGGATTCGGTGACGCTGGATGGAAAGCGCGCCGCTAATTTCATCTACCTGCAGCCAGGCAAAACCTACCCGCTAAATGTATACGCAAAGGACCCGGACCACGACCCGCTCACAGCCAGATGGGAACTATTGCCCGAAAGTACGGACCTAAAGAATGGTGGTGACCGCGAATCAAGACCACAGGCCATACCAGGCCTGATAACAGTCAGCCGGACGGATCACGCAACCCTCAAAGCTCCTGACAAAGCCGGCGCGTACCGGTTGTTTTTGTACGTGAGTGATGGTAGGAATAAGGTAGCCACCGGCAACATTCCTTTTTATGTTGGAAACCCCTCTCAAAAATAGTATCAGGCCGGAAGTAACGTTCAATGCATGGAACCACCTTTATCCAGCGGATTGGGTTTCAGCGTCTGGACGGCTCCATGAGCTGTAGTCTTCAGTTTGTCAAGGTTGATCTTATCCCTGAATGCCTGCCGGAACGCTTCGCTGGGTCCTTTCAACAGGATGATCAACGTGCCGTCTTCGAGCGCATAGGGGTTCGCAATACTATCGACCAGCTGTGCCGCTTTGAATTCTTTGATGAAGCGGTGCTGCATTTCCTGCCTGTCGTCCGTTACGAGCAGGAGCACGTCGAATTGATCGTAGTCTTTCGGCATCCAATAGAGAAAACTGGCGTTGTCACTATAGGCCTGCGGGAGATGATACTTCGGACCATAGTAGTTCACGGCCCCCGCTTCTCCATAGTTGTCGCAGAACAG
>Ga0105240_10006202_pt1 | contig 17597 bp, 16 predicted proteins | sample KBSC54metaG_FD_80426 | JGI IMG/M metagenome (GOLD analysis project Ga0105240, IMG submission 80426) | Corn rhizosphere microbial communities from Kellogg Biological Station, Michigan, USA - KBS C5-4 metaG | ecosystem: Host-associated > Plants > Roots > Rhizosphere > Soil | place: Michigan, USA...
CAGTTCATCGCCGCCATCACCGCCGACGCAGCGGCTGCGGTTCCCGCCGGCCCGCTCGCCGCCAGCGCCCTGCGGGCGGTCTGGAGCGAGGGCCGAAGCCAGGCCATCCTCGACCGCGGCCTCGACCTCGCCGCCGGCTACCTGGCGCGCAACCAGGACCTGGTCCGGGCCGAGCTGGCGGGCAAGACCTTCCGCTGGCTGCCACGCTGGCTGGACAACCGGATCGCGGACAAGGCGCTCCAGGTGCTGACCGAGGTCATCGAGGACCTGCGCCGCCCCGACCATCCCTGGCGCGAACGGATCGGCCAGGCCGTCGCCGACTTCATCGAACGACTCGACACGGATCCGGAGCTTCGGGCCAGGGCCGAGGAGGTCAAGCGCTCGGTGATGTCCCACCCCGTGCTGCTGGAGCGCCTCGCCGACATCGGCGCGGCGCTTGAGGCGCGCCTGAATCCCCAGACGCCCGAGGCCCGCCAGGCCATAGCCGACTGGCTGGCCGCCCAGCTCGCCCGCCTCGGCGCCTGGCTCGACGAGCGCAGCGACGCGCGCGAGATCTTCAACGCTTGGGCCCGCCAGGCCAGCCAGCGGATCATCGCCCCCCGCCGCCACGAGATCGGCCGCTTCATCGCCAGCGTCGTCGCCGACTGGGACGCCCAGGGGGTGGTGGACAAGCTGGAGCTGCAGGTGGGCGCCGACCTCCAGTACATCCGCATCAACGGCACGCTCGTCGGCGGCCTCGTAGGGCTGGCGATCTACGGGGTGTCGCGGGCGCTGGGGTTGGGTCAGTGACCCCCCACCGCCCGGCGCGGCGCGCGGACATCCGCCGGTTCGCGCTCGCCGCGTCGCAGACCTATATGGCAAGGGTTGATGGAGCCACCCGATGCCCGACCAGCCACAAAAGCCGCCTCCCGCCTGGCTCCTGAAAGCCTTCGTGGGCGCACACGTCGCCCTATTCCGGCTGACCGGCGGGGCGGTGGGCGGCAAGATGGGAAGCGGGCCGGTGGGGTTGCTGACCGTGCGTGGACGGAAGTCTGGAAAGCCGATCACGACGCCGCTGGTCTACCTGCAAACGGACCGCGGCTACACGGTGATCGCCTCCTTCGCGGGCGCCGCCAAGCACCCCGCCTGGTACCTGAACCTTAAGGCCGCCGGGACCGCCGAGCTGGAGATCGGCCGCAAGCGGATCTCCGTCCGGGTCGAGGAGCCACCCATCGACTCCGACCGATACCTCGCGCTCTGGCGCAACGCGGTGGCCCTCTATCCGGACTACGAGACCTACAAGACCCGCACGAGCCGGCGGATTCCGGTGGTCGAGCTCTTGCCGAACAAAAGCTGACATTTGGCGGGCGCTCGGCCCCGCGCGCCAGAACCCGCAGCGTGTGGCCCACCCCGAAGACGTCATCGCCGGGCTTGTCCCGGCGACCCATGCACACCCTGCTCGGCCCGTGTCCATGGATGGCCCGGACACGCCGGGCCATGACGTGCATCGAAAAAATGGCCGTGGGGCGCGTCCTGCCGGTCGCCTAGATCTGCCGCTCGCGCCCGGCCCAGTACCGCGCCCGCACGTCCTTGCGCAGCAGCTTGCCCTGCGAATTGCGCGGCACCTCGTCGACGAATTCGACCACGCGCGGGACCTTGTAGCCGGCCAGATGGGCGCGGACGAGGTCGCGGATGTCCTCGGCCAGTTCGGGCGTCGCCTCGGCGCCCGGCTTCAGCGCCACGATCGAGCGCACCTCCTCGCCGAACTCCTCGTTCGGGGCGCCGACCGTGCAGCAGTCCTCCACCGCCGGGTGCTTCAGGATCTCGTTGTCGATCTCCTGCGGGTAGATGTTGACGCCGCCGGAGATGATGCACTCGGCCGTCCGCCCGGTCAGGAACAGGTAGCCGTCGGCGTCGAAGTGGCCGACGTCGCCCAGGGTGAAGAACTCGCCGCGGTAGGTGGACGCGGTCTTCTCCGGGTCCTTGAAGTAGACGAACGGATTGGCGGCCGGCGACTGCAGGTAGACGCCGCCGGTCTCGCCATTCGGCAGCGGCCGACCGTCGTCGTCCAGGATGCGCACCTGCGCCCCCAGCGGGACCTTGCCGACGCTGCCGGGCTTGGCCAGCCACTCCGCGGCGCTGATGTAGAAGATCACGCCGCCCTCCGAGCCGCCGTAGTATTCCAGCAGCTTCGGTCCCAGCCAGGCCATCATTGCCCGCTTCACCTCCGGCGGCGTCGGCGCGGCGCCGTGCATCACCTGCTTGAGGCTGGCCAGCGAGTAGCGCCCCCGCACATGCTCCGGCAGCGCCAGCAGCCGCTGGAACATCACCGGCACCATGTGGCTGTGGGTGATCCCGTGCCGGTCGATCAGGCCGAGCACGCCCTCCGAGTCCCAGCGCTCGGCGAACACCACGGGCACGCCGGCGTTCAACGCCGCCCGGATGTCGAAGGCCAGCGGCGCGGCGTGGTAGGCCGGCCCGGGACAGAAATGCCGGTCGACCGCACGGTCGTAGGGGACGCCGCCGGCCGACATGCCGGTGGGCGGGATGATCACTGGATTGGCCCGGTAGACTCCTTTCGGCCGGCCGGTCGTGCCCGAGGTGTAGAGCATGACGCTGCCGACGTGCGGGTCCGGCAGGTCGGCGCCGTCCTCCGCCGCCAGCAGTTCGTCGTAGTCCAGGAACCCGGCGGCCTCGCCGAGCACGACGCGTCGCGGAACCTCGGCGTCGCCGGCGGCGGCGAGCGCCTCTTCGAACCGCGCCTCGACGATCACCGCCTTGGCCCCGCAGTTGTCGAGGATGTAGGCGATCTCCTCGCGCTTCAGGCGCCAGTTGACCGGCGTCAGCCGCCAGCCGCCGCACATCGATGCGTCCAGTATCTCGATCATCTCGGCCCGGTTGGAGCAGACCACGGCGACCGGGTCCCCCGGCCCCACTCCCAGCCGCCGCAGGGCGCGCACCAGCCGGTTCGCCGCCGCGCTGATCTGCGCGAAGGTCCGCTGGCCCCACGGGTCGATGACGGCGACCTGGTCCGGCTGCACGTCCGCCCAGACGCTGGCCACCTGACCGTGGAGCGCGGCTTCCAAGAGCCGCGCCTGCAGTTGCTCGTGCACGTGGCGCCTCCCGCGTCGTCGCTCCACCACTAGCGGGCGGACGGCCTGCAAGTGAAGGCCGGTTTGCGCCGTCCTCGTTTCCGTGATCAGAGACCCGTCCGTCCCGCCGCATCGATGGCGGGGCGCCCCCGGATCGAAAGGGAGTGGCGCCCGGCATGTCGGCCAGGAGTGAGCGGATCGCGGCGATCGCCGCCGAGGTGGAGCACAGGGCCCGGGCCTGCGCCCGCGAGGGCGGGCCGGTGATCGCGACCATGATGCGGGGCCTCGCCAAGGACATGCGCTCGGGCGGCGTCACCGCCGATGTGGTGGCCCACTTCGACGGTATCCCCACGGAGGCGCTGCTGTCGCTTCGGCTCGCCTGCGGCCTGCACCGCGCCGCGCTCGATGGCCGCGCGCCGGCGCTGCGGCCCTTCCTGCCAAGCGTCGGCGGCGCCTTCGACCCGGCCCGCGACGAGGCGGCGCTCGAGGCAGCCACCGTCGCCACCGTCCCCGAGGAACGCGGGGTGCTCGAGGACTACCTGCAGGGCTTCCCGCAGACCAACGACGTCGGCCGCAGCGTCGGCCTGATGTGCGGCTTCCTGCAGGTCGCGGCGGAGACCGGAATGCCGCTCGACCTGATGGAGATCGGGACCAGCGCCGGCCTCAATCTCTGCTTCGACAAGTTCCGCTTCCAGCTCGGCGACCACGCCTGGGGCGACCCAGCCTCCGGCGTGCTGCTGACGCCCCGCTGGGAGGGGCCGCCGCCACGCCTCGACGCGCGCCTCAGCATCCGCCGCCGCACGGGCGCGGACCTCTCGCCGATCGACGTTTGCGAGCCGGGCACGCCACTGCGGCTGGCCTCCTATATCTGGCCGGACCAGCCCGAACGCGCCAGACGCCTGCTGGCCGCCATCGACATCGCCCGCCGCACCGAGCGCCGGCTCGACCGCGCCAGCGCCGACGAATGGCTCACCAAGCACCTGCCCGAGGCGACCCCGGGCGTGGCGCGGGTGGTCTTCAACTCCGCCATGTGGAGCTACATGCCCGGCGCCGTGCAGGACGCGGTGACCGCCGCCATCGAGGACGCCGGCGCGCGGGCGACCGCCGAGACGCCGCTGGCCTGGGTCTCGCTCGAGCCGGGTGTCGACGTGCATCCGCCGTCCTGCGAGATCGCCCTGACCTCCTGGCCGGGTGGCCGGCGCCGGGTGCTCGGCCTCGCCCACACCCACGGCTACTGGGTGCGCTGGACTGGCTGACGACGCGCCGCGTCAGGCCAGCGGGCGCACGATCCGCTCGGCGAACGCCTCGATCCGCTCCAGCTTCTGCGCCAGCGGCGGGTCGGTCTTCTCGTAGCCGGCCTTCCAGGCGATCACCGCCGCCGAGCCTATGCCGGCGTCCGCCAGGGCCGCGAACTCGTCCGGCGTGGCGGCGTCGGCCGGCACGCCGATGAACTCGAACGGCGCGTCGGCCCTCCCGGCCGCCTCGCGCAGCTCCTGGATGCGCGCGAGCCGCTTCTGCAGCGTGGCGCGGGTGCGCAGCGTGGAGAGGTAGCCGTCGCCGAGCCGCGCCGCCCGGGCCAGCGCCGCCTCGCTCTCGCCGCCGACGTAGATCGGAACCGGCGGATCGGGCGCCGGCAGCAGCGAGACGCGGGCGATGTCGTAGTGAGCGCCGTGGTGCTCCACCTCGCCGCCGCGGGCCTGCCGCAGGATGGCGATCGCCTCGTCGGTGCGCGCGCCCCGCGCCGCATAGGGCTGGCCCAGCGCCGCGAACTCCTCCGCCAGCCAGCCCGACCCCACGCCCAGCACGAACCGGCCGCCGGACATCACCGCCAGCGTATGGGCGCTCTTGGCCACCAGCAGCGGCTGGCGCATCGGCAGCACCAGCACGCTGGAGATCACCCGCAGCCGCGTCGTCGCCCCCAGCAGCACGCCGCACGCCGTCAGGCACTCGGGCCAGGCGGTGGAAAGGTCCATCGGCGGCTTGCCGTCCCGGGTGTAGGGCGCCTGGGCGCTGACCTCGGCCGGCATGGCCACATGGTCGCCCAGCAGCACCCCGTCGAACCCCGACGCCTCCGCCTGGCGCGACAGGGCCAGCAGCTCTTCGGTGGGAACGCCGATGGCGTTCAGGGCGAGCAGGAACTTCATGGCGGCTCCGGTCGGATGCAACTCGACGGTGGCTTTGTGTAGCGGCCCGGGCGCTGTAAGTCTGCCGGCCAACAAGCCCAAGGGAGACCCGCATGCCTCGCCTGAAGTTCGGCGCGTTCCTCGCGCCCCACCACCCGATCGGCGAGCATCCGATGCTGCAGCTGCGCAGCGACCTGGCCCTGGCCGAACGGCTCGATCAGCTCGGCTACGACGAGTTCTGGTGCGGCGAGCACCACTCCACCGGCTGGGAAGTGATCGCCTCGCCCGAGCTTTTCCTCGCCGCCGCCGGCGAGCGCACGCACCGGATCAAGCTCGGCACCGGCGTGGTCTCCCTGCCCTACCACCACCCGTTCAACGTCGCCCAGCGGATCGTCCAGCTCGACCACATGACCGGCGGACGGGTGATCTTCGGCTCCGGCCCCGGCGCCCTCCCCTCCGACGCCTACATGCTGGGCATCGATCCGATGGTGCAGCGCGACCGCCAGGACGAGGCGATCGGGGTGATCAAGCGCCTGTTCGCCGGCGAGCGGGTCACCCACGAGAGCGACTGGTTCACCCTCAAGGACGCCCGGCTGCAGCTCTTCCCGCTGCAGGAGGACCTGCCGTTCGCCGTCGCCTCCCAGGTCAGCCCGTCGGGCATGACCCTCGCCGGCAAGCACGGGATCGGCGTCCTCTCCATAGGCTCGGTCTCGACCGCCGGCCTGCTGGCCCTCCCCACCCAGTGGAGCTTCGCCGAGGACGCCGCCGCCAAGTCCGGCCGCACCGTCGATCGCCGCAACTGGCGCGTGGTGCTCAACTGGCACATCGCCGAGACCCGCGAGGAGGCGCGGGCGCAGGCCGGTCCCGGCCTGATGCGCTGGCACAACGAATACAACGTCGCCACCCTGAGCCGCCCGGGCGCCAAGCCGTTCAGGGACCCGGACGAGGCGGTGGACAAGACCGCCTTCTCGGAAGGCGCCGCCTCGGTGATCGGGACGCCCGACGACCTGGTGAAGCACATCCGCAAGATCTACGAATTGTCCGGCGGCTTCGGCGCGGTGATCGGCTTCGCCAGCGACTGGGCCAACCGCGAGAACACCCTGAAAAGCTGGGACCTCGTCGCCCGCTACGTGATCCCCGAGGTCAACGGCTACCTGGAGGGCTATCGCGAGTCCAACGCCTACGTCCGCGAACACCGCGAGTCGTTCGAGCGCGCCGGCCAGGCGGTGATGGCCAAGATCATGGACAACGAACGCGCCGCCGCCGCCCTCCAGGAAACCCGCTCCGCCCGGACGGCGACCACCGGCGGCCACACGCCGGACCTGGAGAAGGCGAAGGCGGCCCTGAAGCAAAGCGGCCCGTCGCCAAAGGCCCGGCCGCTGTTCTGAAAACGGCAGGCTTCCGCGTAAGCGCAAGCAAGGATTTCACCGCAGAGGACGCGGAGGTTACGCGGAGGACGCAAAGCAGCACAGCCTCTCGGCGATCTCCGCGAATAGCCCGCGCAAGCGGGCGGCTTTGCGTCCTCTGCGGTAGAGTCTTTGTCGCCGCTTCGCGGCCGGGCGCCGTTCCAGGAGGGTCGTTCAGGAATCGATCCGCGCTTCCGCGTAGCCGCTCAGCACCTGGGCGCCGTTCTGGTTGACGGTGGCGATGTCGAGCTCGACCACCTTCACCCCGTCCACGTCCCTGATCTCCTTGACCGTGGCGGTGGCGTCCAGGGTGTCGCCCGGCCAGACCTGGCTGGTGAAGCGCACGCCGTACTTCCGCAGCCGCGCATCGCCGACGTAGTTGGTCACCATCTTGCCGGTCAGGCCCATGGTCAGCATGCCGTGCGCGAACACGCCCGGGTATCCGGCCACCTCGCGGGTGAAGAGATCGTCCGAGTGCAGAGGATTATAGTCGCCCGACGCTCCCGCGTACTGAACGATCTGGGTGCGGGTCAGGTCGTCAACCACCCGCTCGGTGTGGGTGTCGCCGACCTTCAGCTTGCTGGCGCTCAGAGCCATCTGTCCGTCCTCCCCTAAGCCTGCGCCGCGGGGCGCTCGGTGCGCACGCCGACCGAGCGGGCGGTGATCACAAGTTCGCCCTTCTGGTCGCGGTATTCGGTGATCGTCTCGGCGAACACCAGCTTGCCCGAGCGGCGGCCTTCCTTCTCCCAGGTCTTGCCCGGCAGCTGGGTGGCCGACAGCACGTCGCCCGGGCGCAGCTGGCGGTGATATTCGTAGTGCTGCTCGGCGTGCAGCCCGCCGCCGCCGCCCGCCCCGGGCGGCTCGGCGACGCCGGTGGGGGTCTTGCCCGAACCGAACCACTTCTCGCCGAATTTCGGGCGCAGGTGGTAGTCCTCGTCGAACTGGGCGCTGGACTGGACGAAGGTAGGGGGCGCCACAATGCCGCCGGCCTCGGAGGCCTTGGCGTAGTCTTCGTCGGAATAGACCTTGTTCGGGTCCCCCACGGCGCGCGCGAACATCATGATGTGCCCGGCCTCCACCGGGAATCGCTTGGCGGGCATTCTCGCTTCCTCGCTTGCCGCCCCTCTGCCGGGGAACTGCGATCTAAAAGCGGGTTTGGCTCCGCCCCGTCAACCGGCAAGCCTCACGGCGCCGGCGCCGGTTCGAGACCCACCACCCGCCCGGGCATTCCGGCCGCGTCGAAATAGGCGCTCTCGCCGAGCTTCTGGCCCTTCAGCACCGTGCGGAAGCCGTTGGCGGCCGGGTCCGACTCCAGCGTGAACGGCTGCGCGACCGGCACGCCGGCCGACGGGTTGCGCAGCGCCTCGGCCGCCACGCGCCCGTGATGGCCGGTCATGTCCAGGTCCAGCCCCAGGATGTGGGCGAGGGTGATGGCGAGGTCCGCATTGCTCACCGGCGCCTCGTCGACGTAGCCGGCCGCGAAATCCGGGCCGATCGCGGCCATGAAGTTGTGGGTGTTGTGGCGGCCGAACGAGCCGTGGATCCCCTGCCCCTGCTGCAGGTCGGTGTCGGCCACCTCCGCGGCGCACAACTCGGCATCGGCGCAGCCGGTGGAGAAGCTGCGGAAGCTGACGAAGATGTCGGGCCGCGGCGTGCGCGCCGAGCCGGCAAGCCCGACCGCACTGAGCGGCAGGGCGCCGGGGATCGGGCCCAGGTCGTCGGCGACGAAGACGCCGCCGGTGTAGTCCTGGCGGGTCAGCCATTCGACGATCCGCGCCGCCCGCGCCTTGCGGTCGTCGGCGCCCGACGCCTGCGCGGACAGATAGATCAGGTCGGTTCCCCCGTTGGCGGCCACGACCGCCTGCGGGTGACGGGCGTCGGCGCCGATCAGCGAGACGCTCTTGGGGTGGTCGCCCTGGTCGGGGTGCAACTCGTAGCCCGAGGGGTCCTGCAGCGGCAGGCCCAGCGCCTTGGCGAGATCGATGGCCAGGAATCCCGGCGGCAGGAACCCCGGCGTCACGTCCGGGTAGCGATAACCGGCCGCCGCGCTCGGGGGGCTTTCGCGCGACAGGGTGGCGAAGCCGTGGTCGGCGGTGACCACGATGTCGGTGTCGGCCTCCAGGCCAAGATCCTTCACCGCCTGGCGCAGCGCCGCGAGGTCGTTGGAGGCGTTGCGGATCGCGGCCATCGAGGTCGGGCCATTGATGCCCGGGGTCAGGCTGTTGAGGCTGTCGCCCTCGTTGTGCTGGGTGCCGTCCGGGTCGCGCGACCAGAACACCATGACGAACGGCTTGCCCGAGGCCTTGAACCGCGGCAGCAGCACCTTGGTCGCAACCGCCGCGAACCAGTCCTGCTGGACCACGTTGGCCACCTGGACGCCAGGCATGTTGTAGGCCCCAGGCGAGGTGTTGAGCCCGCGATCGGGCGCCACGGCCGGCAGGCCCGCGGCCTTGATCGCGGCGGCCACGTCGGGCGCGAGCGGCAGGCCCTCGCCCGTGCTGAAACCGGTGTAGTCGTCGATGACAACGGTGGCGGTCCCATCGCGCGCGGTGACATCCTGGATCGCCGTGGGGCCCACCTTGCCGATCGCGGCGGTGGCGTAGCCCTTGCCGCGGGCGGCCTCGAGCAGGGTCGGCAGCCCCAGGTAGTTGCCGCCGTAGCGCTGGTTCAGCAGCCCGATCATCACGTCGTCTTCTACGCCCGCCACGGGCGTGCCGTAGGGCGGTGGAAAGGTCTCGCCCACGTAAAGCGTATTGCCGAAGTCGCCGGTGTCGCCGAGCAGGTGGCCGGTGGCGATCGCCGAGGCGTTCGGCGTCGTCACCGTCGGGTAGAGCGAGTGGCTGTTCTGGAAGTCCACGCCCTGAGCGCGCACTTCCGCCAGCGCCGGGGCCGTCTGCGGCGTCACGATGCGTGAGCGCAGGCCGTCGGCGACGAAGATGATCACGTTGCGCGGCGCCGGCCCCGCAGCCGCGGGGGAGGCCAGGGCAACGGCGAACAGGCCCGCGGCGACGGCCCGGAGAAATCGTCTGTACAAGGCGCCAGCTTCGATCATCCGCCGATGATGCCGGCAAAGCGTGACAGTTGTTTCGTGCGTCCTACGAGACGTCGGCGTCGGCCGTCTTGCCCATGCTCCAGCCGCCGCCGTCGACGCGAATGGCCGCGCCGGTCACGTATTTGGAGGCATCGGAGGCGAGATAGAGCACCGTCGAGACCATGTCCTCGGGCAGTCCGACCCGCAGGCCGGCGCGCGTGCGCCGGTCGTTCGGCGTCTCCGGCGGATCGGCCCAGTGCCTGGCGACATCGGTGTTGAACGGGCCCACCAGCACCGTGTTGACCCGCACCCTGGGGTGGAAGGCCGCCGCGAACGCATTCGAGACCACGTTCAGCCCGGCCTTGGCCCCGCCGTAGAAGGCGGTGTGCGGCGAACCGTGCAGCGAGGCGATGCTCGACATGTTGATGATTGCGCCGCCGCCCGCTTCGTAAAGCTTCTTGCCGGCCACCGCGCAGAGCCGGAACGGCCCCTTGAAGTTCACCCCCACCACGCTGTCGAACAGCTTCTCGGACACGTCGTAGAGCGACGGATAGGTGGGCGACATGCCGGCGTTGTTGATCACCACGTCGATCTTGCCGAAGTGGTCCCACACCGCATCGAACATCGGCTCGACCTCCTCCCAGCGGCCGATGTGGCAGCCGTAGGGGAATGCGCGTACGCCCAGCTTCTCGGTCTCGCGCGCGACCTCCTCGCAGTTGTCCAGCTTGCGGCTGACGATCGCGACGTCGGCCCCGGCCTCCGCGAAGCCCTTCACAAGCCCGCGCCCCAGGCCGCGGCTGCCGCCGGTGATCAGGACCACCTTGCCGGTCATGTCGAACAGATTTGTCATCGGACCCTCCCTGTCGCGGCGACCCCTGCGCCGCGACGGCCGAGGGATCAAGTGTGCTCGTCGGTGACCCCGAAATCGCTCGAGCGCGGGCGGCCGGCATGGTCCACCACCGCCTCCGCCGCCAGGCCCCGCCGCAGCAGCTCGCGCACGGCCGCCGCCCGGCTGGGCATTCGCCGGGCGAACCGCCAGTCGTCCAGGACGGCCACCTCCTCGGGGGTCAGCATGACCTGCAAACGCTCGCCACGCGTCAGCTCCGACACGGCTCCCTCCATCGCGTTTCGTCGCGATATCTGGTGGCCGGCGCCAAAGCCGTCAATGGCCCATTGGACGGTTCTTACTAACTTTTTGCCTGTCACCCCGTTTGGGCGCCATGAGCCCGATGTGTAAATATAGTTTACCACCCACTTCAAGCATTTGAGAGGTATTCGCAAACCAGTTCAGTAAAGGCCGTTGACGAGAACCGATTTCCGGCGCTTTATCCGCCGATGCAATTTCTCGGTAGATTGCGTGATGACCTTCGACTGCAAGACGCCTTGACGTTCGAGCTGTTCATCCACGACGAGCGTTATTCGGTGCCCACGCTGCGCCTGATCAGCGCCAACGGCGAGGCGGAAGCCCGTACCATCGCCGAGGCTGTCCTGGGTGAAGGGCCCCATCACCTGGGTGTCGAGCTCTGCCTGGAGGGCGCGCGACTTCTGAGCCTGGGCTCGGTGGGCGCCGCGCGCCCCTCGAGCGAGGGTTCGTCGGCCGCCTGAGGCCGCCCACGTTTCCTCAACCAAACGCCCGAAAACAAATTCCGAGCGCCTGGAACGATCGCGCCAAAGCTCCGGTTCAAGCCATGTGACCACCGAAGTGAGTGGTTCCCGGGAGCTGTTCCATGTTGCGTCGTCTCGCCGCCTTCCTTGTCCTTGCCCTCCCCTGCGCCGCCATTCCGGCCAACGGCATGACGAACGCCGCTGAGCCCAGTTTGCGCGGCTCGATCTGGGTCGACCAGGGCGCGGGCTACGCCCAGCTGTCGTCGGGGACGCGGCTTGCGCCGGGTACGCCGGCCATGACCCTCGACCAACCTGCCACCCTCAGCTTCGACGACGGCTGCGTCGTCACCCTGCCGGCCAATTCGATGCTGATGCGCCAGGTCGGATCCCCCTGCTCGGGCGTCGGAATGATCCAGGCTGCCGACTACACCACCGGCGGCCCGGCCGGCTTCCAAAGCCGCGTCAACGATCAGGGCTACGGCGGCGGGGGCGGCGGTCTGGGCGGCTACATGCCTTGGCTGATCGGCCTCGGCGTGGTCGCTGACGCCGCCCTGATCACCGGCGCGGTCTATGCCGCCAAGATCGCCCACAACGGCTCGACCCAGGTGATCGTCGGCGGAACCGGCGGCTCGGGCGGGCCCGTCAGCCCCTGATCCGAGGCCCCGGCGTGAGCGCGGCGGCGGCGCAAGCCCGCACGGCGCCGGCCGCTCTCGAGGCGGCGCCGGCGTTCCTGCTCGTCTGCATGGCGCTGATCCTCGGCGGCTCCTCGGCTGGGGCGGCGTCCACGCTCTACGTCCGGCTGGCCGCGATACCGGTCCTGATCGTCGCGCTGTGGCGCCTTTCAGGCGCGCGGCCCGCCATCGAGGCGCGCTGGCCGGCGATCATCTTCGCGGTGGCGCTGCTGGCCGCCGCCGTCCAGCTCATACCGCTGCCGCCGAGCGCCTGGACCGCCCTGCCCGGTCGGGCGATTGTGGTGCAGGGGTATCAGGCCGCGGGCATGCCCCTGCCCTGGCTGCCGATCAGCCTCGCGCCCGACGCGACCTTCGACGGCCTGCTCGGCTTCCTTCCCGCGGCCGCCATGTTCCTCTCGGTGCTTACCCTGGACGGGCGTGGCCGCCGCGCCCTGCTGGCGGCCGTCCTTGCTGTGGCTTTCCTGGCCGTGATCGCCGGCATGCTGCAGATGGCCACCGGCCCGGCCGGCCCGTTCCGGCCCTACGCGATCACCAACCGCGACTCGGCGGTGGGCTTCTTCGCCAACCGCAACCACCAGGCGGCCTTCCTGCTCTGCGCCATTCCGACCGCGGCCTATTGGGCCGTGCGGCCGGCCGGCAAGGCCTGGGACCGAAGCCTGTTCATTGCCGGCCTGGCCATCGCCGTCTTCATGGTGCTGGTGGTCAGTCTCAGCCTGACCCGCTCGCGCGCCGGGGTGCTGCTGCTGGCGCCGGCCCTGATCGGCAGCGCCTTCGTCGCCGCCCGGCGGCGCAACGGCGGCCTCAGCTGGGCGCCTCCGGCGATCCTGGCGTCGGCCGGCGTCGTCGCCATCGGCCTCGTCATCCTGTTCAGCTTCAACGTCCTCGCCAGCCGCTTCCACGCCGATCTCAACGAAGACATGCGCGCCCAGGTGACGCCGCTGATCTCGCGCGCCTCCGAGGCCTACGCCCCGGTCGGCACGGGACTGGGCTCGTTCCAGGCCGTCTACGAGGTCATGGAACGGCCCGAGTCCATGACCAGCCGCTACATCAATCACGCCCACGACGACTACCTGGAAACCTGGCTCGAGCTCGGCGCGGCTGGGGCGGCGGTGATTGTCGCCTTCGTCGCCTGGTGGGCGGTCACGACAATCCGAATCCTGCGGCGCCGCGCCGGCGAGGCCAGTCTGGCCATGGCGGGCGCCGTGATGGTCGGCGTGCTGCTCGCCCACTCCTGGGTGGACTACCCCCTGCGCACGCCGGCCCTGGCGACCCTGTTCGCCCTCGGCTGCGCCCTGATGATCCCGGCGCCGGGCGCTGCGACGGAGCCGACCGGTCCGCGGCGTCGGACATCGCGCAGAGAGCTCGCGCCTGCCTGACCCCCTGACCTCTCCCGGAGGGAGGTCTGCTCAGCCAACCACCGCCCGCACCGCGGACCTGAGGCCGGCCACGCTGGTGGCCATGTCCTGGCTCCGGAACACCCGCAGCGAGGCCTCGCCCATCGCCTCCCGCCGGAGCGGGTCGCAGGTCAGGTCGGTGAGGGCCGCCGCCAGCCGCCGCACGTCGCCCTGCGGGAACACCAGCGCATTGACGCCCGGTTGGGCGATGTCGGTGGAACCGATTGCCCCGACCCGGTCGCTGGCGACGATCGGCAGGCCCAGGCACGCCGCCTCTGAGAACACCAGCGGATGCGGGTCGCGGGCGGAGGCGTGCACCAGCACGTCGGCGGCGGCATAGACCTGCGGCAGCTCGTCGAGGTTCACGAACCCCAGGAACGTCACCGGCAGGTCGGCTTCGCGCGCCATATCCTCCAGCGCGCCGCGTTCGGCGCCGTCGCCGGCCAGCACCACCCGCGCGGCGGGCGCCGCATGGCGCGCCAGCGCCAGGGCGGTCAGGATGTCCCGCTGGCGCTTTCGCGCCGACAGCTTGCCCACCGCCAGGAACACCACCTCGCGCTCCTCGATCCCGCGCTCGCGCCGCCAGTCCCGCCGCAGCTCGGCGCGATTGGCCCGCGCCAGCAGATAGGTCGGCTCGTCGATGGTGAAGGGCGTGCGGAACAGCTTGGCGTGCGGTGCGCCGAAGCCGGTCCAATAGCGTTCGTTGCAGTCGCCCACGGTCAGGAATCCCGAGACGGCGCCGACCAGGCGCGGCAGCAACAGCCGCTTGACCCAGATCCTGGCCGCCGAGCGCGACTGCAGTGGCTCGGAGTCCGACACCAGCAGCACCGGAATCCTGCGCAGCAGCGCGCCGGCGATGGTCCTCACCGCGGTCAGGTTGGCATAACCGTACACGACGACCACGTCGGGCCGAAACCGCGAGACGCTCTTCCAGACCGCCGGGTTGTTCATGGACGCGAAAGCCGTGGATCTGATCCGGTCCGCGCCTCGCAGGAAGTCGTGCTGGTAGCCGCTGGTCAGATCCATATGCCAGCTGAAGCGCGCGTTCATTTCCGGGTCGAAGTATTCCTCCAGGCCGATGCGCGAGCCGAAGAACACGTGCGGCGTCAGGTCCGGCTGCAGGCTGAGCGCCCTGTAGAACGGCACGAAATGCTGGATCGGGTGGGTTGCTACGATGGCGACGCGATAGGATCGCGTGGCCGGCGCCAGCGGCGCGCGATCCGGCGCCTTTTCCAGCCCGGCGCCGGAGATCAGTGGGCTGAGCGTCATGCCGTCCCCCAGATCCCGTCGAGCACGTCGGCGATACGTTCGGCGGCGCGGCCGTCCCACTTGTCAGGCGCGGGCTGTGGCCCGCCTTCGTCCGCCAGGGCCGCAGCGCTCGCCGCCAGGATGCCGGCGCGGGTCACGCCGGCCAGTCGGTTGGCCCCGCCACGCAGGGTGATCGGCCGCTCGGTGGTCTCGCGCAGGGTGATGCAGGGCACGCCCAGCACCGCGGTCTCCTCCTGCAGTCCGCCGCTGTCGGTGAACACGATCCGCGCCGCGCGGTTCAGGCTGAGGAATTCGAGGTAGCCGAGCGGATCGACGGTGTTGATGCCCGCCGCCGGCCCGCCGCCGTTCAGCGGCCGGGCCACGCCGGCGCCGAGCGCCTCGATCCGCCGCCGGGTGCGCGGATGCACCGGGAACACCACCGGCAGTCCGTCCGCCGCCTCGATGACCGCGCCAAGGATCTCGGCCAACCGCTCGGGCGCCTCGACGTTGGCGGGCCGGTGCAGCGTCAGGGTGGCGTAGCCACGCGGCGCGAGGCCCAGGCGGCCCGGATAGTCCAGCCGCTCGGCCTCGCCCACATGCCGGGTCAGGGTGTCGATCATCACATTGCCGACGAAATGGATCCGCTCCGGCGGCGTCCCCTCGCGCCGCAGGTTGGCGTCGGCCAGCACGTCGGTGGTGAACAGCAGGTCGCTGATCGCATCGACGCAGCGCCGGTTGACCTCCTCCGGCATGGTCATGTCGCCCGAGCGCAGGCCGGCCTCCACATGCGCCACCGTCAGGTCCAGCTTCTTTGCGGTCAGCGCCGCGGCGAGGGTCGAGTTGACGTCGCCCACCACCATCACGACGTCGGGCGCCTCGGCGGCCAGCACCGGCTCGATCGCCTCCATCACGCGGGCCGTCTGTTGCGCGTGGCTGCCGGAGCCGACGCCCAGGTCGACGTCGGGCGCCGGCATGGCCAGGGCGTCGAAGAAGGCGCCGCTCATCGCCCAGTCGTAGTGCTGGCCGGTATGCACCAGCACATGACGGTAGCCGGGCCGCGCGGCCAGCGCCCGGATGATCGGCGCGGCCTTCATGAAGTTCGGTCGCGCGCCCACGACGGTCAGCACTTTCATGCGGCGAGCTCCGGGGTGAACGGCGTCTGTCCGGCGGCGGCGCGCAGCACGCCCAGCATCCGATCGGCGAGCGCGGTGCGGTCGTAGCGGACGGCGGCTTCGGGCCCGCGTCCGGACAGCCGCTGCCGCAGTTCGGGGCGGCCGGCCAGCGCGGTCACCGCCTCGCAGAGCGCCGCCGGATCCTCGGGCTCGAACACCAGTCCGACCCCCTCGCGTTCGACGATCGCGGCCGACTCGCCGCGCACCCCGTGCAGCACCGGCACGCCCATGGCCATGCATTCGAACAGCTTGGACGGGATCACCGTCTCGAACAGATCGGCGCGCCGCAGATGGATCACCGAGGCGTCCAGCAGCGACCAGTACCGCCCGACCTCGGCGCGCGGGACGCTGTCGAGGAACAGCACGTTGGTCAGTCCGGCCGCCTCGGCCTCGGCCTTCAGCGACTTCTTGGCCGCCCCGTCGCCGAGGAACAGGAACCGCACATGCGCTGTCGCCGGGTCGGCGCCCAGCCTGGCCGCGGCCGTCAGCACCGTCTCCAGCGCATGCGCCATGCCGTGGGTGCCGACATAGCCGACCACGAAGGCGCCGCTCAGACCCAGCCGCTCGGCCAGCGCCTCGTCCCGTCCGCGCGGGGCGAACAGGCCGAGATCGGCGCCGTTGGTGACCACATGCACCTTGTCGCCATCGACGCCCCGCGAGATCAGGTTGCGGCGGAACGACTCGGTCACCGAGACCACCGCCTCAGCCTGCCGGTAGAGGAACAGCTCCAGCCGCTCCAACGCGCCAAGCACCCGCTCGTTGGCCATCGCCCCCACCGCCCGGATCGACTCCGGCCAGAGATCGCGCAGCTCGAACACGAACGGCCGCCGCAACATCCGCGCCGCCAGGGCGCCCGCGCAGGCGGTGAAGAACTGCGGCGAGGTCGCCACCACCACGTCCACCTTGCGCACGAACGGGGCGGCCAGCGAGGCGCTCGCCATGTAGCTGGCGTAGTCGAGCGAGCGCTTCAGGAAGCCCTCGTTGGCGGTGATGTAGGACCACACCCGGCGGACCTCGATCCCCTCCATCACCTCCCGCTGGAACAGCCGGTTGCGGTAGCCGGGAAACACCTTGCCGGCGGGAAAGTTGGGCGCGCAGGTCACCACCGTCACCTGCTCGCCGGCGCGCGTCCACAGCCGCGCATGCTCGAAAGTGCGCGAGGCCGGCGCGTTCGTCTCGGGGGGAAAGTTGTCGGTGAAGAACAGGATGTGCACGGCTCTCACCAGCTCAGGACGACGTTCAGCGGCCGGCGACCCACTGGAAACACCAGCTGCTGCGTCGCCATCCGCTCGCCGAAGCGGGGCCGCCATTCGGAGGCCTGGATGGTCACCGGCTCCGAGGCTCGCCAGGTGATCGACCGGCCGCCGGGCGTCACGATTCGGCCCGACCTCCAGTCGGCCCCGGCTTCGGCCTTCACGCCCGGCCCGAGATGGTGGCGCGCCACGGCGCAGGCTCGGCCGCCCTCGATCCCGTCGGTGATGGCGAGGCTGTTCGGGGTCATCCGCCAGCCCCGGCGATGGACCGGCGATCCTCGAAGGTGGCGATAGCCGTCGTGGGCGCAGCTCACGGCCAGGTCGTCGGCTTCGCCCATCTGCAGGTCGAACGGGCGGGCGCGGCGGCCGACCCGGAAGCCCGCCCAGACCTCGCTGGAATTCCCGCCCGCCACCTCGACGGTGCTGTGCGAGCGGGTGGCCCGCTCCTGTTGCCGGCGCGCGTCGGCGCCATAGGCCGAGACGCCGCCATTGACGATCAGCCGCTCCGCCCCGAGCGACAACTCGAAGGACAGCGTGTCGGCGTGGGCGTGCCCCGGCTGGCAGTCCGGCCCTACCGGCGCGACATCCAGCAAAGCCGCGGC
>Ga0105240_10006204_pt1 | contig 17595 bp, 7 predicted proteins | sample KBSC54metaG_FD_80426 | JGI IMG/M metagenome (GOLD analysis project Ga0105240, IMG submission 80426) | Corn rhizosphere microbial communities from Kellogg Biological Station, Michigan, USA - KBS C5-4 metaG | ecosystem: Host-associated > Plants > Roots > Rhizosphere > Soil | place: Michigan, USA...
CATCCGTAGTAAGCTGCAGTCGGTTCGAAGTAGTAGTCGTAGGTCTGCCACACGAACGAAGGCCAGCAGGAGTGGCTCATCCAAAGCAGCACGCCCATCCGATACTTGCTCTGCGCTTCGAACATTGCACGGTAGGTGTCGTAATTCACAAATTGAGCAAGGCGAATCCACTCTTCAGCGCTGTTGGCTCCGCCATAGCTGTTCTCGGCGATCGCGCGAAATCCGGCTCCTCCCATGGCCCCCACCAGGCAGAAATCGTGCAAACCCCAATCCAGCGCCTGCGGCCACAGGGCCTTCTCCGGCATCATCAGTCGAACGCTCTCAATGGGTGGGATATTGGGTGCACCGATTTCGCTATGCAACTGCTTGTCCGCGACTTTGAAGTAAAACGGAGCGGGATTGGCCCAGTATGGACCGTGTCCGCTGACCACATTGTCGGCAGAGCTTGGGATGTAGTGAAGTAGTGGATGCTCGTTTGTGAGAATTTGCCGAAGTCCCGCCTCCAGCGGCGGTGGCGGAAATCCCTCATTGCGTCCGCAATACAGGCCAACCGAAGGGTGGTTCCGAATTCGCAGCACCAGGTCCTTAGCATTCTTAAGGAACATGTCGTTATCGTTCGGTTCCGGGCCGTCCCAAGGATTGGCCAGCCAGAAGTCCTGCCACACCATGACCCCATGGCGATCGCAGGCTTCATAGAAAGCCTCATCCGGAATTTGGCCCACCCAGTTGCGAATCATGGTGAAGTTCATCTCGCGGTGGTAGCGAACCGCAGCATCGTACTCGCGTGCACGGTAGCGCAGCATCGACTCAGCGAAGCCCCAATTGCCTCCGCGTGCGATGAACCGGCGTCCGTTGATCCATATGCGCAGGTCACCGCCGTCTTCGCTGTACGTCATTTGTCGCAGGCCGGTTTTGAACGACTTCGAATCAAGTACCTTCGAACCGGAACGTACCGAGAGCTGCACTTCATACAGATACGGATCGCCATAGCCTGTGGGCCACCATAGCTTCGGATTTTTCACACGCAGAGCAGGAGTCGTGGAGCTATCCAGCGTGATGGTCTTGCGTTCGTTGGCCGCGAGCTTCAGTCGCTGTTCAAACGACATTTCCCCAACTTGCCCGTGAAGAACACCGGTGAACGGATGCTGCGAGTGATTGATGACCTCAGCCTGCACCGTGAGGTCAGCGGATGAAATGTCCGGCAGCGGCAGCTTCGTCGAGACGAACGGGTTTTCAATCGACACCGCATCAGTAATCGTGAGCGATACATCGCCCCATATTCCGATGTCGCGACCCCGCATCGTGGAGATCCAATCCCACCCAACGGTTGAATGGAAGGTGGGATTGTCCGCGCCCAGCCCTCCGCCATTCTTGCTGCAGACTTCAAAAGTCTTCTGGTGTACGCTACCCGGATTTGCATTCTTTTCGATACGAACGGCGAGAGCGTTCGCTTTGCCAGGGAGCAGCTTCTGCGTCACATCAAACTGCCCGCGTATGAATCCGCCTTCGATTCGTCCCAGCTTCTCGCCATTCAGGAACACATCGGCTTTCCAGTCGATCCCGTCGAAGTTCAGCCACGCGGTCTGCTGAGGAGCTTTGGCAGGCACGGTGAATTCGGTACGATACCAGAAGTCGGAATGGAAGTAGGAATCTGAAATATGCAATTGGTTCTGGCCGAAGTTAGGTTCCGGAATCGCACCAACATTCAGATAAGAGGTCAGCACAGTTCCAGGCACCGTGGCCGCTAGCCAGTCGGCATCGTGAAAATCCGGCTTAGAGAGCGCCTCACCGGCATCTGTCACGAAGTTTGCCCGTTGCAGGCGCCACGATCCACCTGCGAGGAGCAGCTTACGTTCCGCCGATGATTGCGGGGCTGCTTTCGGCTTCGCAACAAACCCGCCATGGCCGAAAACTTCCATTTCGCTCAGGATGTATCCGTAGTCCGAAGCAGGTCGCGTCATTACCACGCGAACATAGCGTCCTGTTACCGGCTGCGGCAGTTTGATGTCGTCGATAGCCTCAGACGAGTCACTCAGCGGGTGAATATCACGCCAGCTTTCAGCATCATCCGAGACCTGTACCGAGCCCTGCGAAGCTCGAGCAATCCAATAGAGCTTCACCTGGTCGAACTCGCACCGCGCACCCAGATCCACATAGACCCATTCCTCATCGAGCCCCGCGCTCATCCATGCGCTCGTGAAGCTATACGGTCCGCCTATCTGAACCCGCTCATCGCCTTTGAAGAAGGCGACCTGCCCAATACGCCACGTTGTCTGGAATGCGCCACTTACCAGGCCGCCCATTCCGCTGATTGAGCACTCAACACGATAGAACCGGCTGTGACTTGCTGCATTGAACTGAATGGTTGGCGTGAAGAAATGGTTTGGGGCACAAAATTCCGGCGGATATCCGGCAGTTGATACTGGATTCGGAGAGGCTGCACTGCCCACCTCCTGCCAGGTTCGACCATCTTCTGACGTCGAGATCGTGAACCGAAGTGACTTCGCGGAAGCCTGCATCGGTGACACCACAAACAATTGAATGCGATCTATCTCCGGCGCAGCTTCTCCACCCGCGATCTGAATGTCCACCTGCGCCGTCGCACCCAATACCTCCAGCGTATTCATGGGACAGTGGTCAAGGACGACTTCACGCTCGGTTTTCGGCAATGGCCCTCGGGTCCCTTCGGAGACAACTACCCACTGCGGCAGGCCAGTCGATTTGATCCCGTCCGTCACGAGCTGGGCAGTGAGGTTGTAGTCATAACTGCTGGAGTGGTAAGCGGGCCGAAGAAGAGCAAGATTTCGCCTGGTTCCGCTCGTGTCTGGGATCAGTATGGGATCGAAGTTCTCGCTTGGAGCTCCGGGATAGATACCGATGCCCGCCGTATACTCAGCCGTTTTTGCGAGTTCCGCTTCCTGGGCGGCGGTACTCGAAGGCTTGCCCCTGTCCCCTTGCGCTGATTGTGCAAACGTCGAAACTCCATCCACTGCGACAGCCACGCCTGCAATCATCGTGGTCTTGAGAAAATCTCTTCTGGATTTGGTCATGCGCCCCGCCTAAGTCCCTTCCCGGTGGCGGCTTTCTCTTTTCGTGATGAGCCCGAAGGAAAGTCCGCTCTGCGGGTCATTTTACCGAATGGTATCGGTCCCACTCACTTGCGTCAGGCCTGCTCAGGCGGGAATGCCTGTTTATCTCGCGAAATGCGGTTGATCAGGAGGTTGGCTGGACGCTCGCCCGGCTCTGCGCTGGTTGCCGCACCGCAATAAGCGACGGTGAGGTGAGTTCGCCAAGCTCTAAAAGCGCCAAACCCGGCGACCGATGCGTCGCGGGACTCAGTCGGAACCTTCACCGTTAAGGGCGCCAAGGGTTTCGAAGCAGTGCGGCGTTTTGTGAACCTTAGATTATCTGTATTTTCGTGCAGAATCGGTTACCCTGGACCGCCGTGCCGCAGCCCGACGATCAGAACAGGCCTGCGAGTCTCTCCAGCGAGGCCTCCCAGAGCTGGCTGTACCACGACTGCTCCGACTCACTTAAGCCAACGTGCGTCAGATGCACAGTCGTACGTCCGAAATCGCCTTGTAAACGAATCTTGACCAGCGACGAACTCGCCTCCTGAAAGCCGTCCCGTTTCCACGAGAACTGGACCTTGCTTCTCCTGAGCACTTTGTATGATCCGACAAAGCGCTCTCGCCCGCCGGTTGAAAGGTCGTACCAGATGAGAAAGCAATCCGGTTTCATGGCAACTGAGGTGCTTCCGGGCACCGAGCCCGGCGCTACAAACCAGGCGTCGATATATTCCCCAATACTCAGCGCCTGAAAGAGCCTGTTCCGGTCGGCATTCACACTTTTAACAACCGTCACTTGCGTGGCTTCTGCAAGTGGCGCTCGCCGGGCCGATTCCTGGGAGACACTCTCGTCGTACGCCACCAAACTGCATGTACTCATCTCAAGGCCCTCTGCTTCCGTACTTGCAAATTCCGTACCACTAAGGATTGTTATCTCGCTTTGTGACGAGCTGTAGAATCGCGTGACCAACACCCTGTCATCGACGGTATAGAGCGGCTGCGCTCCCCGTCCTCAGTGCCAGAATTTTAGATATCTTCAACTAACTGAATTAGACGCGTAGAATTTCCAGATTCTGGAAATCAGTGACTGACTGCGGAAATATGACATGAACTGCGACTTACGCTGGACAAGATGATCTAAATTGATCAGACAGAGCCGTCATAGTCCTTCGCTGGATTCTGAATTCGAAAGATCTCTAAAGCTTCAGAAGCTTCTGGATCTTCGACCGGTAACTTCGGCTCATCGGTACCTGCTCCCCGCTTTTCAGCACCACCGTGGCGTCGCCATCTGCTTCATTCTTGACTTCCTTCACATGGTGGAGATTGACAATCGCCGATCGATGCACACGTAAAAACGAAGTTGGGTCTAACCTGCTTTCAAGATTTCCAATCGTTTCGCGCAGCAGGTGCGAGTCCTTGCCGGTGCAGATTTTCACGTAGTTCTCCTGCGCCTCGATCCACCGAATGTCGTCAACCGATAGAAACAGGATTCGGCCACGCGATTTGAAGACCATTCGAGTGGTGTATTGTTCTTGCTCCCCCTTCTTGCTCGCGTCTTTTCGAGCCCGATCACCAGTGGACGGCTGCTCACGGACGCGCTCCACTGCTGATCGAAGCCTTGCGGGAGTGAAGGGTTTCAGAAGGTAGTCGATTGCGTGTATCTCAAATGCCCTAACCGCGAATCGATCATTGGCAGTTACGAAGATAACGTGTGGTAGAGGTCGCTCCGGATCGGACGACAACGCTTCAAGCACATCGAACCCGTTCATATCCGACAACTTGATGTCGAGAAACAGCAACTCGGGTGTCGTGAGCCGAACTAATTCGATCGTCTCAGATGCCGTAGAGCATTCACCTACGATCTCGACGTCCTCTATCTCTTTCAGCAGTTGCCGTAGTTTTTGGCGTGCCAAAACTTCATCGTCTGCAAGGATTGTGCGAATCATTGTGTACCGAACCTGGCTGGTGATGTTTCTTCGTAGGTTGAAAACTGAAGAGGCAGAAGAATCGCTACCTGAACATTTCTTTCGTCCACTTGCGATATCTCGAGCAAGCCATCACAGCCGTAGTGCAGCTTCAGGCGCTCCTGGATGTTGCGCAGCCCGACACCCCGACGGCCAACACGATCGCTCGATCTGGGATGAAGCCCAATCCCGCTATTCATAACCGAAATCCGCAATTGATCGCCATCACGCCTGCCTTCGATCGCAATCACTCCATTTGCATCTGTTTTCGAGAGCCCGTGGACGTAAGCGTTTTCCACGATTGGCTGAAGCAGCATGCTGGGGACCAGTGCGTCATACAATTCCGGATCGAAGCGCATTGACTGCGTGACCCGCCCTGCATAGCGCTGACCCTGCATTCCGAGGTAGAGTTCGATGAAATCCAGTTCCTCACGAAGCGGGATCAATTGCGAGTCGCCCCTCTCCAGTGACAGGCGCAACAGGCAACTCAGCTGCTCCAGCATTGTGTCGGCGGCTTCCACGTCAGTGCGCATCAGGCTCGAAATACTGTTCATCGTGTTGAACAAAAAGTGCGGATTCAGTTGCATGCGCAAAGCCGCAAGCTGTGCGTTCGCCAACTGTATCTCTAACTCTGTTTTTGCGTGTTCCTGCTCTCTGTACCTCTGGTAATACCCGATGCCGCGAAACAGAAAGAGGGCGCACCAAAAAATCAACATGTTATCCAGGAGTTCTGCATAGACGTACATTGCCAGTCTCTGCCAGTACGACATCTCGGGATGGTTCAACGGCAGACTGCGAAACAGGAATACGAAAAGCATCTGCTGCGCGAGACTGGCAATCACGCTCAGCGGCAGAAACGCCGCTAGAATGGTTGCGACGTTTGCCTTCTGGATGAACGAGCCGAGGAAGCGCCAGAGCATCCAGCAGAGCGCTCCCCAAACCAAAAACTGAAAGCCCCAGGACTCGAAAAAGATTGGGGCATGCATGTGGTAGCCCATGTGGCGCAGACTCAGCCACTCCTGAAATGCAAACAGCAATCCCACAAGAACCGAGCTTGGAATGAAGATCGCTGGGTTCATGAATGCCGGTACATTTTGACTGCCTGTCCGCATGCGTACTCCAGGCTGGTGCAGCTACCTACGGCTGGAACGTTTCCCCAAAATGCTCTTGGGGCTCGATTGCTGGAAACAGCCTTCCCGCGTGAAGGCCACTGTCTGGATAGGCCAATGCAAAGGCCGGGAAGTTTTTGTCACCGCCTGGGTAGCGCACAAACTCAAGACGGCGATCGTGACTCGATGCCCAGTCGGCGGCTTTCGCGTTCAATGATTCAATTTGCGAAGCGGCAAGCACCGGCAGTAAGGCGTGAACGTCGTTTTCCACGAACTTCGCGGCGGATTCTCCTCCCTGCAGCGTAGCGACACGAAAATAGAGATAGGCGGCCGCGGCATCTTTCGCTACACCCCGTCCGTCCCGGTTGAGGACACCTAAGACAACGGTCGATTTCCAAAAACCATGCGACGATGCATCTTGAAGCTGCGCAATTGCCTCATGAGGCGATGATGGGAAATCTGTCTTTCTCACCAACCGAAGAGCCAGCTCGTGCTTGGCCGGTACATAGCCTGCCTTTGCAGCATCGCGCAGAAGCCTGAAGGCCCGCTCTTCTTCTGATTGATCAGTTTGTCCAAGCAGCAGGATTGCAAGCGAAAGTTCGGCCTGAGGGTCATGCTTCTTCGCTCCAACTTCGAACCAGTGCCTGGCCTTATCGACGTCCTTTTGCACGCCGATTCCAAAGTAGTATGAGTCTCCCAAAAAGCATGCCCCTGGCCCATTTCCCTTTTCCGCAGCTTCACGGAACAGTTTTGCCGCAAATTCAGGGTCCTTGCGCACACCCATTCCCCAGATATACGCAACTCCCAGATTTACCTTCGCGCTGACCGATCCCCCTGCAATCGCTCGCTCAAACCACTGCGCAGCGCGCGAGGGATTTCGTTCTACGCCGATCCCTGCCTCATAGAAGAACCCAATCTGAAGTTGTGCGCCAGGGTCCCCCGAATTCGCGGCCTTTTCATACCAGTAGGCCGCTTGCTTCTCGTCTCTCGCTACTCCATGTCCGGCAAAGTAGGCTCCTGCAAGTTCAATCTCCTGCTGAATTGAACCTCTTTCGGCGCCCGCCTGGATTCGAGGAATGTCCGCTTCTGCGCCTATCGCACACCGAGTTGTAGATAGAGCGAGAGTGAGTACGGTAGCTGCAAATAGGGCAACTTGCGCTGATACACCACGACCGAAAATGCGCTTCATACAACCTCCACGCTGTGAGGACACGACCTGAGAGTTGAGAGAAATCTTTTGCCGGGTACGCGGCGCGAGCCCGCAAAAGGGGATGCTTCAAATGCTCGCTGCGCTAAACCTGACAAGTCGATTCGCGCGAAATGTCACCTGATTGTCACCATGCTGTTTCTCTTGGTGACATAACTGTTGATTCGTGCCGCCTTTGTCTTCTTACTTGCAAAGTCTGCTCCTTTGGTTCTGAGCTAATCGGCTGTCTGAAATCCTGCTGCGAATCATAAGTAGCGTTCGAGTATTGCTCTGAAGCCATAGGGCTGCAATTCATCTGCCGTCTTTGCCATGATGAAATGCGATTGAGCATCTGAGTTACTGCGTGAGAGTGTCGATTGAAACCTGCAAAGCCTTAATTAGCTGACGTTTTCTAGACTTCCGCGTCGAAGAAGGGTCATCTTTCGGAGATAGCTTTGCCGACTGCGTTCGGCTCCTGCATAAGGAGGCTGTCTGAGATAACGATCAACTGGTCCCAACTTGTATGCGATTCGTCACAAATGGACGATGAGCTCAAAAAAGTCGCTGCACGGCGATCCTCTTGAAACATCGCAATAGAGGTTGCCGTCAAGCCATTGCTCAATCGCAACAGGGACTTGAGGCTAATTTGCGTAGTCGACTTCATCTTCTCCAGGGACAAAAGGATTGCCGGACCAAGTGTCCGAAACCGGACAAGTCAGTGCGAAACCGAACAAGTCGGATCCATCGCAAAATTTAAAGGAACCCATAAGCATTTTGTAATCAGATGTTAAGGGTCGGGCAGCAATGGCATCAAAGTTGCGAAAGCTACCTGTGTTGCGCCCGCATCTCCCCGGAAGTCTTCCGAAAACTTTTTACGTTGAGAGGCAAGCCGATGACCATCCAGACATTGATTGCTGACGATGAACTGCTAGCCCGTCAGAAGCTTCGTCAACTCCTTCGAGGAGAGACCGACATCGAGATCGCCGGCGAAGCTTCTTCTGCTCGCGAGGTCTATGAGCTCGTTCAGGAAACAGCGCCGCAGTTGCTCTTCCTCGACGTTCGTATGCCCGGCATGGATGGCCTCGACGTTATCGCAGAGTTGTCGATGCGCAGCAACATCAAACTTCCTCGCATTATCCTTACAACGGCATACGACCACTATGCGCTGCGCGCTTTCGAACTAAATGCGACAGACTACCTCCTTAAGCCGTTTACCGCCGAACGCCTGCACTCAGCCGTGGAGCGTGCGCGCGATCAAATCGTCGGTGGAGAACGCCCATCCGACCGCAATCATTCAGAGCAGTCGAAAACCGGCTCGTACACTGGGCGCATCATCTTCAAGTCGAGGGGTCGGATTCTTTTTCTCCCCGTCTCGGATATTCGCTGGATCAGCGCGGAAGAGAACTACGTCCGCATCTGCACCGGAACCGAAACTCATCTTCTACGCGAAACCATGACCTCGCTGGAACAGCGGCTGGACCCAAAACTATTTCTTCGCGTCCACCGGTCTGCAATTGTGAATCTTCGCTATGTGAAGGAAGTTCGCAGTGAGTCACGCGGCGATTTCATGGTTCATCTGGTCAACGGGCAGAAGCTCGCTATGAGTCGTAGCTATCGCGCACGCATCGGCGACCTGCTAAGTCGCACCTAAGCTCCATAACTCCCGGCAGCGAGCTAGTAAGTCATACATCTGACTATTAATTGCGGGCTCTCCCATTTAGGGACGAGCCGCTTTGCGTCTGGCTTCTTTATTGTCGATTCCCTGATTTCTTCCAGAAGAAACACCATTTCGTAACTACGCTGCGTCGTTCCAAGCGCCATTTCTGCCTTTTCATCCCAAGCGCCTGGTCAAATCGTGCTGCGTGTGTACGTCATTCCAACCTCTCCGCCCGCGGTTCATCCTCGAAATCTTCGCTTCGTCACATTTGAGAAACCGCGCATTTAAATGCGTGGTCAAATCGGGTGGCTTGGTGCAGTAGATGTCCCCCCGTAGATGAATGCACGCGCACCAGGCGCTGTACGCATGATTTTGTGCGGTTCGCTTATTGCGACTCGGCACGTTTGAGGAGGTTAGGGATGAAGTTCAGAGCTATCGTGACCACGCTGTTCCTTTGCGTGGCAGTTGCATTCGCGTCGCGTCACTCGTTTTCGCAGGTCACTACCGCGGCGATCCATGGAACAGTAACGGATCCTGCCGGAGCCGTAATTCCAAATGCAGAGATCACCGTGCTGAATACCAGTACCGGCATCTCTACCAAAACTAGGTCCGGCAACAACGGCTACTTCAAGCTGAGCCAGCTCCAGATCGGCGGCCCCTACACCGTTACAGTCGAATCTCAAGGATTCGCCAGCTTCGCCGCGAAGGGCATTCAGCTCAACGTGAACGATGATCGGGAAATCCCCGCCAAGCTCACCGTCGGATCCACTGCACAAACCGTAGAGGTCACTGTGGCGACTGCGCAGGTTGAAACCGCGGAGACACAGCTTAAGACAGATGTCCTCTCCGACACCATCACCCAGATGCCCCTCCTGGGTCGCGATGCGACGACACTCCAGAAATCAGCGCCGGGCGTAGTTGAGGCCGCCGATCGTTTCGGCGGATTCTCCGCCAACGGCGCACAGATTGAACAAAACAGCTACCTGCTCGATGGAGCTGACGTAAACGATTCAGCCATCCAGGTCGAAGGCCTTGCCGTCAATCCCGACGCAGTCGGCGAACTCGCTATCGTCACCAGCACCATCAATCCTGAGTACAGCCGCAACTCCGGAGCCATCATCAATCAGGCCCTCAAAACCGGCACAAATTCGTTTCACGGCAACGGTTTTGAGTTCTATCGCGATACTTTCCTCAACACGCGAAGCTTCTTTGATCCTGTTGGTACCAAACCTCCGATCCACCAGAACGTCTACGGCGGCACCTTCGGTGGCCCCATCTTCAAGAACAAGCTGTTCTTTTTCACCGCTTATCAGGGTGCCAAAAGCGGACTCGCGAGTACCACGCAGACACAGGTATTCTCAACTGCCCAGCGGAATGGCGATTTCAGCGCCGACCACAACTACGCCACGAATGGTCCGAACGTAGCAGCCCAAGGAACTGGCGGACTCTCCAGTAAGCCAATGCCTTTCGCGGTCAACGGCTGTCCCGCAGGGACACCGTGGAATGCATGCCCCGGTCTGTCTTCTGCAAATATCCCGACCTCGTCTTGGAATTCCGTCGCCTCCGGACTGTTCAATAAGTACGTCCCTGCCCCCAATGCCGGTTCTCATTACAATTTCCCGGCCGGCGGAAGCACAAAAAGCGATCAGGGGATTATTCGGCTCGACTACCATCTGACCGCCAACGATACCTTCTGGTCCTCGGTAATCTTCCAGTCCACTCCATTCTCCAGCGATCTCCCGTTTGGCGGCTCTACGCTTCCGGGCTTCGCGATGACGAACGCAGAGCACTTCAAGATCTTCAACGCGGATTACACTCACATCTTCAACTCACGCATGATCAATGAACTGCGCGGCGGATACTTCCGATTCAATTATGCGGCAGTCGAGCCCGTGCAGATCATGCAGCCCAGCTCGGCTGGTTTCAATATCACGCCCCAGGCACCAGGAGCTGGCTTGCCGGTAATCGCACTGACGGGCTACTTCAATCTGGGCTTCAGCTACGAGGGTCCGCAGCCTCGCCTGGATTCGAACTTCCTCGGGCAGGACATATTCACTTGGGTTCATGGCAACCACAGCGTGAAGCTCGGAGCAACGTTCGAGCAATTCGGCGTAGACAATCCCTACAACGCCGATAATGACGGGCTTTACAAGTTGAACGGCAAGGGAGAATTCTCCTCGGGCGATCCCGCCATCGACTTCGTTCTGGGAATCCCCGATTCTTACACCCAGACATCAGGAAGCACCATTGCCGCCACTTCTCGCGAATACTACGCATTCGCACAGGACAGCTGGAAGATTACTCCTGACTTCAATCTCAACTACGGCATCTCCTGGGACACGGAAACACCATGGGCCAATCACCAGTTCGGCGGTATCGCCATCACGTGCTGGCAGAACTCCAGCGCAACCTCAAAGATTCTTCCTGGAGGGCCTCCGGGCCTTCTCTATCCCGGCGACCCCGGCTGCACAAACTACGGGTTCGCAAAGACGCATTGGGATCACTTCGGCCCGCGGCTCGGTTTCGTGTGGTCTCCGAGTGCCGGTCCATCCGCAGTGATCGGCAATTCCGGTGGCCACGCTCTCGCCATACGTGGTGGCTTCGGTATGTACTTCAACCGCGACCAGGAAGAGGAGGCGCTCCAGAATCTCTCTGCTCCGCCGTTTTTCTTCTCATCCATCGGCGCAGCAGACGTCGGCGGAAGCCCGTCACTGGCTGACCCGTTCTCTGATGTAGCGGGCAGGCCCGGAGCATCCAGAAACAACCCATTCCCGTATCAACGTCCGGAGCCCGGCGCCGCACTCGACTGGAATGACAACTATTTCGCGCTCGATCTGAGCCAACCCGGGAAAAACTACTTGCCGTCGTATTCCTACAACTTCAACCTCAACGTCCAGCGGGCTATCGGCAGCAAGATGGTCGCTCAGATCGGATACGTAGGTTCCCTCGGCCGAAAGCTGGCTCGTACCTACGAGGGTGACCCCGTCACTCCGGAAGGTCACGCTGCCTGCCTCGCCAACCCGGACTGCGCAGGCGATCTCGCGGATCTGCACCTGTCCTTTCCGGAATATACGGCTCAACCGGCGGTCACATCGAATGGGTTCCCCTGGTATCTCAGCGTTGCCCAGCAAGGTTCAACAGGAGCCTCAAGCTACCACTCGCTTCAGGCCAGCCTGCAACAGCAGCTATCACATGGCCTGTACTTCACTCTCGCCTACACTTGGTCTCATGCCCTCGACAACTCTTCGGGTTATGAATCTTCGTATGGAAACGGAACTCCAAACGGCAGCGGCGCTCTCAATGGTCGAGGTTTGAATTTCACCCCGGGATTTGACTACCTGAACTACGGGAACTCGGACTACGACGCCCGTCATCGCTTCTCTGCGCTCTACACCTACCAGATTCCGGTCTTTGCCACGATTCGTGACAACTTCATCCTCAACGAACTCCTCGGCAAATGGCACATCGCTGGTACCACGGCACTGCAGACTGGATTCCCCGTGACAATCTCGGAAGCTGGAGCCTATAACTCCGGATGGTGCGATCGTTACACCTACTACGGCTGCGGCGACACACCCAACCTCAGCAACTTCCATATCAAGAAACTGGATCCCCGGAACGGAGATGTGGCTAACGACAACGCCTACTTCGACACATCGAACTTCTCTCCGCAACCCGACGGTACCTTCGGAAATGTCGGCCGCAACTTCTTCCACGGCCCCGGCTACAACTACACCAATCTCCAGGTCTACAAGGATTTCCCACTTGTGAAAGACGGACACGTCTACGTCCAGCTCCGTCTTGAGTCCTACAACGTCTTTAACCACACAAACTTTGCTGAGCCGGATGGCAACTTCGGAGATGGGGACTTCGGCAAGATCAAGGGAGTAATTCAACCTGCGAACTTCGGCGTGTCGTCAGGTGATCCTCAACCCGGACGCGCAACCCAGCTCTCCGGCAAGATCTACTTCTAGGCGATCGAATGCAGACCGATTCCCGGCGGCGCAGACTCGTTCGAGCCTGCGCCGCTTCTCTTTCTCACTCCGCATCGCGAACGCACCGGAACCCCACCGCACCCGACCGATCGTAACTCGGCCCCATCAGCAGCAGCTTCCCATGTTGCGTGTTCTTGTATGCCTGCGGGAAATACCATATCGAGCCCAGGGGTCTGTAATGGCTCCCGCCTCTTAGAATTGCGGCGCCCGTGTGCTCATCCACATACTCGTCCGTCCATTGCCACACATTCCCCACTAAATCCTCAACGCCAGACGAACTAGCTCCTAGCGGATGCACATCCACGTCGCTCGCCGGCGGCATCACGCGTCCTGAATCCATCAGCGGTGCAGGATAGTCCTTCGCATCCGGTCCCCAATGACAAACAGTCGCCTGCGGCCCCGGCGTAGGCGCAACATTTTTCGCACTCGCTGGCTCCTGCAGCGCTGCAGTGCTGGGCAATGCTGCCGCCGGAGCTGTTGCGGGAACGGGCCTCCCGCCGGGCCTCTGCCAATCGCAATTTCCCCAGGGATAGATTCGGTCGTCTTGACCTTGCGCTGCATACTGCCACTCCCACTCATGCGGCAGTCGCTTTCCGGCCCACTTCGCATACGCTCGCGCGTCTTCGAGCGACACCCAGGTCACCGGTCTCTTCGCCGCACCATCCGGATAGTTCCCATCCTTCCAGTCCTTCAGAAAATTGCCGTCATCCTTGGGCCGGTAATGTGTTGCATCCAGAAACTTCTTGAACTCAGCATTCGTCACCGGATACTTATCGATGTAGAACGACTTGATTTGCATCGGATGCTCGTGAAACCGCCTTGCGCTGTCCTCCCACGGATACTGCACATCCACGCCGACGTCATCTGATCCCTCGATCTCGATCCCCTCTACCTTGAAATCGAAATTGCCGCCCTCAATCTTCACCATCCCCTCCGGAGCCGACGGCGCCGGCGTGGTAGCCGCAATCTCCACCAATTTTTGGGGCAGGGAAGTCCACTGATGCGAGTAGCTCTCGAGCGGCTTTGCTGTCATCTCAGCCATCTTTGTCATCAATGCCTTCGCACGGGGATCCGGCTCACCCGCAGTCGCCAGAATCGCCCCAAACCCATGCGCTTCAGTATCAAACTCCAGAAGCGCATCGTTTCCCTTCATCACCGGTTTCAGCTCCACACCGTGATACAGGTCGAAATACCTCATCCCATCCTTGTGCGGGACTTCCATCTGCGGCCCACCGACGTTGTATTCATTCCGATTCACAATCGTCCAGACTGTCTGATCGCCGAGCGGCCACCGGCTCGCGAACACTCCATAGTGATGCATCGGGTAGAACGGCTCCCAATCCTGACTAGCGAAGAACGGCGCAACGGCGCGTTCGATCGTCGCCACGCGCCTCGTTGCCTCCCCATCTCGCGGAGTCACTCCATTCCAGATCCCCCAAACGTTCTCCCAGCTCTCCCACCCCTCACCGTTGAAAAACGCAAACTGTAGATCATCCGTCTTGTCGCGCAGCCAGCGTCCCTGGATATTCACCTGGTGCCGCGGCTCCAGCCACCGGTACCGATCCACCGTCGGCACAAATTGAAACGTGTACTGCCCCCACGTCAGCACATTCCACGCCAGCCCCTCGTCCTGCGGACCACTCTCCGGCTCAAACGCTAGTGGGTGCCCTATCTTTTCCGCCGCCAGTGAAAACGCCAGCGGCACTCCATCCTGCGTATCCCCATTCACACCATCTGCATCAATCTCCTTCATCAACGCAGCCACTGCGTCCGGCCAGGACATCCCCGGATCGTGCGTTCCCTGATCCCACATCATCATGGGGAACAGCACGCGTACCCCGCGCCGATGGAAGTCCGCCACCATCTTTCGAACACCTTCTACGCCGCCCGGCATCGATCGCACCATGTCCAGCTGATTCCGATCGTCAATCCCCATGTTCGGATACGTCGCCCAGATCAGCACCGCATCGATCCCGCCATACCGCTTCGTCAAATCATCCAGATAACGATCCACCGTGTACGTATTCGCCACCGGATCGTAGAAATATCGGTCGTGCACCATCATTTGCGGCTGCATAAATGCTGATTGCGCCCACTTGAACGCCGGCATCTCATACCGCGCAGGGTCATAGCCAATCCGGATCCGCCGCTCCATCCGCCAATGGCTGATGTCCGCCAGCCATTGCCCGTGCGTTAAAGCCGTACAAGGCGTGTACCCACCCTCCCATGCACCGCGAAGCGTAAGGCACGCCGGCGGTGGGATCTGTTGCTCTCGCGGCGCGTACTGTGTGTCCTGCGCAACTCCCGAAGGAGCAACCGCCGCTGCGATCACGGCCAGCCCCAAAACCGATCCCACGATCAAAGAAGTACGTGTCATTTTCCCCTGCTTTTTTGAGACTTCCATTCAAACACCTGAGATGAGCAGCGCTCTTCAGTAGAGCAGATACTTCGCCCTCAAGACATCGAAGCTTGCAATGGCATCCTGCCAGTCCTCAGCGATTCTCTGCGGATCCTCGCCTTTCGTCAGCGCGTCCAGCGTCGCCCTGTTTCGCAGAAGCCCGTCGATTTCACTCACCCTGAATTGTGCGGGATACAAATGATGCAAGGCCGCAGCAATTTCCAACCCCATCTCCGGCGCGTCCAGGCTCTCGCGATCAGTCATCACGATGTTGACTCCCCCACATTCCTGCCCGGCGTAGACTGATCCGTTCGGTGTAAACCGTACCGGAACGAATCGTACGCCGCTGATCTGCCTCTCATTCAGATAACTCGCCAGCGCAGCAGGCTCGATCCACGGCGCGCCAACAAGCTCAAAGGGCGTGTCCGTCCCTCGTCCTACTGAGATATTGCTTCCTTCAATCAAGCCAATGCCCGGGTACAGAACCGCTTCCGTCAAGCTGCGTAGATTCGGCGACGGGTCCATCCATACTCTGCCCGTTGAGTCAAACCAGTCCCCGCGCATCCACCCTTCCATCGGAATCACCGTCAGCTTCGCGCCAATCTTCCGCTCGGCATTGAACATTCTCGCGAGCTCTCCAACCGTCATCCCGTGCCGTACAGGTGTTCGCCAGTAACTGACAAACGACTCGCTCCCTGCATCGGCAATTGGCCCCTGCACGTAAGCTCCCCCAAGTGGATTCGGCCGATCCAGCACAAACATCGTTATGCCCGCTTTCGCCGCAGCCTCCAGGAAATATCCAAGGGTGCTTTCGTATGTGTAGAAGCGCACTCCAGCATCCTGAATGTCGTAGACAATCGCATCCATGCCTGCCAGCTGCGCAGCCGTAGGACGCCGCTTTGCATCGCTGCTCCCGTACACGCTGAAGATCGGCGCACCCGTCGCGGCATCGGTCGAGTCCCCAATTTCGGCCGTATCAGCCTTACCGCCGATCCCATGTTCAGGGCTGAAGATCGCCGCAACGCGCAGCCCCGGAACACCTGCAAGCACATCCGCCGTGCGCCTCCCGTGTGCGTCCACTCCGGTCTGATTCGTCACGAGGCCGATGCGCACAGGGCGACTCGGATCCGGATGGAGATCGCTGAACCCGCGCTCCTCGAGCACATCGATTCCGGTCTTCACGTCACCATTCCGCACGGTGATGCGCCTGGCGGCCATGATCGATTCGTTGTACCCGGTAATACGTGCTTCCAGCAGCTTCTGTTTTTCGCCAACCTTCAAATCAAGCGCCTGCACCACGGCTGTCGCAATGCGCGATCGCAGCGAAACTACAGAGTGCCCACCGCGCGGGTGTACCGCATTTGTAAGCAGAATGATGTAGGTATTCGTGATCGGATCGATCCATAGCGATGTCCCCGTAAATCCTGTATGGCCATACGAACCCACAGGCAACAGTTCCCCGCGATTGCTCGAAAACGGCGAGTCGATATCCCACCCCAGCCCGCGGAGACTCGACGCATTCGCCGGCTGTTGTGGGGTGGTCATCTTCTGAATGGTCGAACGGCTCAGAATCCTCTGTCCACGCAGCAGCGCCTCGGCGAACTTTGCCAGGTCATCGGCTGTTGAAAACAGTCCGGCGTGTCCCGCCACTCCGCCCATTCGGCGCGCAGTGGGATCATGTACGATCCCCCGCAACATTGCTCCGCTTTCATCGAATTGCGTGGGAGCGATTCGCGCGTTCATCGCGGTAGATGGCAGAAATTCCGTATCCTTCATCCCGAGCGGAGCGAAGATTTCTGTCCGTGCATACTCCTGCAGCGTCTTTCCCGAAACCTTTTCGACCAGAAAGCCAAGCGTCTCAAAGTTAATGTCGCTATAAACAAATCGTGTGCCGGGCGGGAACTGCGGCTTCTGTTGCATCACCATTTCATGTGCAGCAGTACTCCCCGTCCATGGTTGGGTAAGGTCGAGGTCCGGCGCGAGTCCTGAATAGTGCGTCAGCAGTTCGCGCACCGTAATATCGGCTTTGCCGTTCTGCGCGAACTCCGGCAAGTACGCTGCAACCGAATCATTGAGCCGCACGCGCCCATTCTGCATGAGCTGCATCACGGCCGCAGTTGTCGCAATGCACTTGGTAAGCGAGGCAAGATCGAAGATCGTATCCACGGTCATCGGTTCGCGCACGGGCTCCAGTGAACGCGAGCCGAAGGCCTTGCGA
>Ga0105240_10006207_pt1 | contig 17584 bp, 12 predicted proteins | sample KBSC54metaG_FD_80426 | JGI IMG/M metagenome (GOLD analysis project Ga0105240, IMG submission 80426) | Corn rhizosphere microbial communities from Kellogg Biological Station, Michigan, USA - KBS C5-4 metaG | ecosystem: Host-associated > Plants > Roots > Rhizosphere > Soil | place: Michigan, USA...
CGGGCTGCTTGTCGCGGCCATTCTCGCGGCTGCCATGTCGAACCTCAGCGCGGCGCTCAACTCGCTCTCCAGCACCACCGTCGTAGACTTCTATATGCACTGGCGACCGCAGGCCGACGAACGCGAACGAATGCTGATCTCCCGCTCCTCCACCGTACTGTGGGCTTTTATCCTCTTCGCTATCGCCGTCTACAGCATCCACGCAGGAGGCAAGGGCCACGTTGTGGAGATCGGCCTGTCGATCGCCTCGGTCGCGTATGGCTGCCTGCTCGGCGTCTTTCTCCTCGGTACGCTCACACGCTACGCCTCGCAGACAGGAGCTATTCTCGGCATGATTACCGGCTTCGCGCTCAACCTCTGGCTCTGGCAGGGCAGCTTCCCCATCACCCTTGGGCCGATCACGATTCCCCACATCGCCTTCACCTGGTACGTGCTGATCGGCGCGATCGTGACATTCGCCGTCGGCTCTCTGGGCAGCCTCGTCTTCCGCGCGAAACCCCGCCCCAAAACCATTGCGACCATAGCCACACTCTTCCTCTGCCTGAATCTCACGCACTACGCCTCGCCACAGAACCGGGTGCCCCATCTTCGCGACGGTCGCATCGTCGCTAAGGTGGGCCGGAGCGCCACAGCATCATCCACAGCCACTCAACCCGACTTCACCCCCATCACCACGCTCGTCAACGAAGCCATCGCCGCGCACAAACTCCCCGGAGCGGTCGTACTCATCGATCACAACGGGCGCCAGGTCTTCGAGCAAGCCTATGGCAACCGCAAAGTCGCTGGCGAACTCGGCCCCAACGGCAGCACAGCAGCCGAACCCATGACCGAAGACACCATCTTCGACATGGCCTCGCTCAGCAAGTGCCTCTCCACCGCCACAGCGATGATGCAGCTCTACGAACAGGGCAAGTACCAATTCGACGACCCCGTAGCCAAATACCTCCCCGACTTCGCCGCGAATGGCAAAGAGAATGTAACCATCCGCGAACTCCTCACCCACTACTCTGGTCTCCCACCCGACATCAGCCTCAAAGATCCCTGGGGCCTCGCCGCACCCGACAAAGCCGAAGGCATCCGCCGCGCCCTTGCGTCTCCGCTCAAAACCACTCCCGGCACCCACTTCGAATACTCCGACATCAACTTCATCACCCTCGGGGCCCTCGTAGAAAAACTCAGCGGCGAATCCCTTGACGAGTACGCCGAGCAGCATATCTTTACTCCACTGGGGATGAAAGACACCACCTACCATTCTTTGGAACGCGCCTGCCCGCACGGATTCCTTCGACTCGGTTCATCTGCCTTATTGGACATGAATCATGCTGAGCTCGACTTGATTGGAGCTAAGGTTAAGGACTACTGTGCCACAGGCACCTGGAACACTGAATCAATCTTCAACACTGCCCCCACGGCTCATGACGACGAAGGCACCGCAGCCACCAATCCCGACTTCGACCATCTTCTCCGCGGCACAGTCCACGACCCTACCACCCGACGCATGGGCGGAGTCGCCGGCCACGCGGGAGTCTTCTCCACCGCGCACGACGTAGCCCTCTTCGCTCAAGCCTTGCTCGACAAGTTAACAAAAGACACCGGCCCCTTCCCGCTGAAACAATCGACCCTCAAGCTGATGACAGAGCCGGAGCAGCCCTCCACTGCTGAATCCACCGCTACCGTGTTTACTCCCGACGGCAACCCCACCAAGGGCGTTGCCACCCGCGGCTTCGGCTGGGATATCAACTCCGCCTTCTCCCGCCCACGCGGAGCCATCTTCCCCATCGGCTCCTTCGGTCACACCGGCTTCACCGGCACGTCTCTCTGGATGGACCCGGCCAGCGACACCGCCCTCATCATCCTCGCCAACGCCATCCACCCTCGCGGCAATCCGCCCATCTCCGCGCTGCGCGGCGAGATCGCCACTGCCACTGCCAAAGCGCTGGGACTCGAAGAAGACATCTCCGGCCCAACGCTCACCGGCATCGACGTCCTCGAATCCACCCACTTCGAAGCCCTACGCGAAGCCGCGCACCGCCACGGCAACCACCTCCGTCTCGGCCTCCTCACCAACCAGACCGGCCTCGACTCCCACGGCCGCCGCACCGTCGACATCCTCCACACCGACGCGGCCAAAGCCGTCCCCGGCCTCATGCTCACCACGCTCTTCTCTCCCGAGCACGGACTCTTCGGCCTCAAAGACACCACCAAGATCGCTAACGACACCGATCCCACCACGCGCCTCCCCATCCTCAGCCTGTACGGAGCCAAGCCCGAGCAACGCCGCCCGCGCGCCGAAGACCTCGCCAAACTCGACGCTGTCGTCATCGACCTGCAGGACGCCGGCGTCCGCTTCTACACCTACGAGACCGTCGTCGGCTACTTCCTCGAAGCCGCCGCCGAGCAGAAGGCCCACGGCCACAATCTCGAAATCATCGTCCTCGACCGCCCCAATCCTATCGGCGGCGTGCAGGTGCAAGGCCCTGTCTCCGATCCCGGTGCCGAGGCCTACATCGACTACATGCCCCTCCCCGTCCGGCACGGTCTCACCCTCGGCGAGCTCGCGCTCTACTTCAACTCCGAGCGCCGCCTCCCCAGCCCCCTCTCTGCCAACGTGCAGGTTCCCATCAAGGCCCCGCTCACCGTCATCCCCATGCAGCACTGGCGGCGCACAGAATACTTCGACGAGACGCGCCTCCCCTGGACCAACCCCAGCCCCAACCTCCGCAACCTCACCGCCGCGACGCTCTATCCAGGCCTGGGCTTCCTCGACGCCACGGACGTCTCCGTCGGCCGAGGCACCAGCAAGCCCTTCGAACAGATCGGCGCATCCTACATCGACGCGCAGGAACTGGCCGCCTACCTCACCGCACGAAAAATTCCCGGCGTCACCTTTACCCCGACAACTTTCTCCGTAGTGGAGGACGCCACCCGCTACCCCGGCCACGGCAAGACCATCCCCGGCGTCGCCTTCACCCTCACCGATCGCAATGCACTGGACGCCACAGAGCTGGGCATCGAAGTTGTCAGCGCCCTGCACCATCTCTACCCGCAGTTCCCTCTCGCCAAGACCGCCAACCTGATCGCCAATGCCGGGACGATGCAGTCGCTCGCCAATCGCGAGGACCCGCGCAAGATCGCCGCCGACTGGGCCGCGGACCTCGCCACCTTCGAGCGGCAGCGCGAGCCCTACCTCCTCTACCGCTGAAAGGCGGTTGTCAGTGCTCAGTTGTCCGTTCTCAGTCTTCTCCGACAACGGACAACTGAGCACTGACAACTGCCTTCCTCGTACCCACTCCACTACCTCCCCAACAAATACATCACCTCTTCATCCTTCTTACGTCACAATAGGGAGATCGTATCGACGAGGGACGCGCCATGCCTCGCATTAATTTTCAGCAGCAACTCGTAGCCCTCAAAGACAAGCTTCTCGCTATGGCTGCCCTGTCGCAGCAATCTCTCTCGCTCTCTGTCGAGGCCTGCATGACTGCGGACGTCGGTCTCCGCGACCACGTCCGGGAGCTGGAAGACGCCATCAACGCCGCCGAACGAGACGTCGACGAGATGGCCTACGACCTCCTCGCCAAAGAGCAGCCCATGGCGATCGACCTCCGCTTCATCCTCTCTGTCATCAAGATCAATGGCGACCTCGAACGCATCGGCGACCAGGCCACCAACATCGCCCAGTGTGCCAAATCGCTCAACGAAGGCCCCCGGATCACTCTCCCCATCGACATCTCGGACATGGGCGCAAAAGTTGGCATCATGATCCGTCATGCCGTCCAGTCGCTAGTCGAAGCCGATGCCCGCCTCGCCGAATCCGTCCTCGCCATGGATGATGAGATCGACGACATGAATCGTGCCATCCAGACCGAACTCGTTGAAGTGATGCAGCAACACCCCGCCGTCAGCAGCCAGGCGCTCAGCGCCATCATGATCTCTCGCAACCTCGAGCGCGCCGCCGACCACGCCACCAACATCGCCGAAGACGTCATCTTCTGGGTGCGCGGCTCCGATGTCCGACACAAATTCTCGCTCGCCGAGGCAGACTAAGCTCCAACACCGTTGGAACCGATCGCCCATCGTTACGCAATCTCATCGCGTTGCAGCGGGCCGGGGCGGAATCAACTTCAAAATACTGTCGGCAACCTGGGCAGCCTCGATCCTGCTTCCCTCCGCGTTGAAGTGGACGTCATCCGCATGCAGATCCTGATGGCCCATCATCAAGGCGTGCTGATCGTCCACCGGAATCTTCTCTCTGGCAACAATCTGTTCCGCGATGGCATTGCGGGCGTCGATACGCGCGTTGGTGGCGCTTCCCGCCTTGTCCTTTCGTACCGGAGTGACGGTTGCCCACACCAGCCTCGCTCTCGGAGCACCCGCACGCACGGCCGTCAGCATCTCAGGGAAGTACCGGCGGTACTCCTGTTCCGTATAGCCCCATCCATGCATGCCATTATTGAAGTGCACCACGTCGAAGCGCACGTGAATCATCTTGAAGTACTCGGCAAGCTGAGGAGCCAGCCGCTCATCCCCGATGGAGGCAGAGGTCGCGAAGTAGTAGCAGTTGGCTTTACCCGCCAGATCTTCCGCTACCGCCGGGTAGTAGGCCCGTGTAATCGAGTCGCCGATCAACAGCACATTGGGAAGCGCCGGATTGGGTGTCGCCGTCTTATCCGAATAGGTCCATTCGATCTTCTCGGTCGCGCTTCGTCTTTCCTGGGCTACTCCAGCTATGGTTGCGGAAATAAGTAAGAGACAGATCACTCCGGGTCGCTTCAAGCTGAACTCCTTGGGCATATTTTTGTATGCGGAAGATGATTTTTACTCCTGCGTTTCCAATGTATCTCACGGAGACATCACCAGGGCAGCCGAAAAACATTCCCTTGACTCCGCTTGCTGTCAGAAGTAACCTAAAAGGAATGGCAAGGTCATACATGCCGGGCACCGTGAGCTGTTGCATCTGTTGTTGCGATGCGGTGCGCCGTTGCCTTTGCCCTTGTTCGATGACCTCCTAAAGTCTCGAATCCCCCCGCAAATAGCATCAGCGCCCACGAATCTCGTGGGCTTTTCTATATCCGCTCCACAAAGAAAAGGACTTACACCCATCATGGCTAACCTCGACGCTACCCCCATCAAAGAGACCAAGGCTCAGAAGACCGAACGCCTCAAGCTCGCCAAAAATCCGTGGGAAGCCTTTGACGAGATCCGCCAGTTTGCGATCGATGGGCGCGACTCCGTGCCCGAGGAGTGGGCTCTTTACTTTCGCTGGTGGGGTGTCTACTCGCAGGGCGATGGCCTCGGCCTCGCCGGGGGCAAAGGAGGCGAAGGAAAGGCCACCGAGTTCTTCATGCTGCGCATCGCTCTCCCCAACGGTCTGCTCACCAGCTACCAGCTTCGCGCCATCAGCGGGATCGTCAAAAAGTACGCCCGCAATATGGCCGACATCACTACGCGCCAGAACATTCAGCTCCACTGGCTCACCATCGCCGACCTGATCGATGTCGTCGACGTCCTCACTGAAATCGGCCTCTCACCCAAGGGAGCCTGCGGAGATGTTGTCCGCAACGTTACTGGCTGCCCGCTGGCCGGTTTCACGACGCACGAGCTGATCGACGCTTCCCCTCTTGCCCTGCAGGTCTCCCGGGCACTCAGCGCCAACACTGAGTTTTACAATCTGCCTCGCAAGTTCAAGCTCTCCATCTCCGGCTGCTCTCTCTGGTGCAACTATCCCGAGGTCAACGATGTCGCCCTCACTGCCACCAAGCACGTCGTCGATGGCAAGGAAGAGGTTGGCTACACCCTGCGCGTCGGCGGAGGCCTCTCCACGGAGCCGTTTCTCGCAACACGCGTCCCCGCCTTCATTCGCCAGGATCAGGCCTTCGACGTCGCAAAAGCCGCTGCCGAAATCTTCCGCGATGCTGACGTCCTTCGCGAAAACCGCATGCGTGCTCGCTCCAAGTATCTCTTCATGCGCTTCGGCTGGACCCCTGAGTCTTACCTCGAAGTACTGGAAGGAAAGCTCGGCTACAAGCTGATCCCCTCCCCCACCGAGGATGAAAACGTCCCAGCCGATATCTATCGCGACCACATCGGGATCACTCCCCAGAGTCAACCCGGCCTCTCGTCGGTCGGCGCCAGTGTCCTTACCGGCCGTGTCACCGGCGACCAGCTTGCGAAGCTCGCCGATCTCGCCGAACAGTACGGCAGCGGTCAGCTCCGCACTACCATCATGCAGAACATCCTCATCGTCAACGTGCCGAATGAGAAGACGGCTGCTCTCGTCATCGAACTCAATACACTCGGCTTCCAGGTCGACGTCTCCTCCTTCTGGCGCGGCTCCATCGCCTGCACCGGCACCCAGTTCTGCAAGCTCGCCATCACCGAGACCAAAAGCTTCTCCAAGTGGCTCGTCTCCGAGATGGAGGACCGTCTCCCCGGCTTTGATCAGCAGATCAAGCTCCACGTCACTGGCTGCACCAACTCCTGCGGCCAGCATTGGATCGCCGATATTGGCCTCGAAGGCAAGCGGATCAAGAAAGATGGCAAACTCGTCGACGCCTTCCAGTTCTGCGTCGGCGGAGCCATCGGCAAGTACGCCCGCACCTCGCGCCCCCTCGGCTACCGCGCCGCCGCCGAGGACGTTCCCGACGCGATCGAGCGCCTGCTGCGCGCTTACCTCGCCGACCGCCAGCCTGAGGAAGACCTTCGCGCCTACTTCGCCCGCCACGATGACGCTGCACTGCGCGCGACCCTGAACGGCGAGGTCATCGACCCGGTCGAACGCGACGCGCCCCCCGTAGGCGCAGGCCGCTTCGCCTCCGGCGAGTAAGATCGCCACGATAGCACCACAAGACCAGGTTGCCCTGGGCTGTTTTATCGCGCACAAGGCCGGGTGCCCCATCTTCGCGACAGTTTTATTGTCGCTAAGGTGGCATTCGCGCAACGCGCGAACCGCACTCTTACACCAGCCGGATAGCTCCCGCCTCCTGCAAAGGAACGAACCTCGGGCGCAACACCCGCTATCATCAAAAGGGAGCCCCCATGGACCTCTTCCCTATCTTCCTGAAAATCGCTGCCCGCCCCTGCATCGTCATCGGCGCCGGCCACCTTGCTGAGTCCAAGATCGAATCCCTCCGCGCCGCTCACGCCCGGGTAACGGTCATCGCCCCCCAGGGCACGAAACGCATCGCTGAACTTGCAGCGGAAGGCGAGATCGAGTGGCATCGGCGCGAGTACGCCTCCGGCGACCTTACCGGCAACTTCCTCGTCATCGCCGCCACCAACGTGCCCGCCGTCAATCGCGCGGTCCACCACGAAGCCACCGGGAAAAACATCCTCTGCAACGCCGTCGACGACCCGCCCTTCTGCGACTTCTACTTCCCTTCCGTCGTCCGCCGCGGCGACCTGCAGATCGCCATCTCGACCGCCGGAGCCAGCCCGGCACTCGCTCAGAAGATTCGCAAAGACATCAACGCTCAGCTCCCGCTCGACGCCGGTGACTGGCTCACCGACCTCGGCAATCTGCGCCGCGAGGTCGTAGCTGCCGAACCGCTCAACGAGGAGCGCAAGTGGCTTCTTCACCAACTCGCCCAGCGCGAAGTCTGCGGGTACGACCTCTGCCCTTCCCGCGTGATGGCCCGCGAACATGCGAAATCCAATCCACCCGCCCAGAGAAAAGCCGAGGCGAAATCGTGAGCACAGAAGCCCAACCCGGCCACGTCTACCTTGTCGGAGCGGGCCCTGGCGATCCCGACCTTCTCACCCTCCGCGCGCTCACCCTTCTCCAGACCTCCGATGTCATCCTGCCCGACGACCTTGTCTCCGACGAGATCCTCGCTCTCGCCAGCCCCACCGCCAACATCATCCCCGTCGGCAAGCGTTGCGGTCAGCCCCGCATCACGCAGGCCGGCATCCACGCCCTCATGCTCGAGCACGCCAGTCCCAAGGACGGCGAGCCAGGCAGTTCTGTCCTCCGCCTCAAGTCCGGCGATCCCCTCGTCTTCGGCCGCGCCGGCGAAGAGATCGCCTTCCTCCGCGAAGCCCACATCCCCTTCGAGATCGTTCCCGGCATCTCCGCCGCCTTCGCCGTAGCCGCTAACCTCCAAACCCCGTTGACCGACCGCACTGCCGCCTCCAAGCTCATCCTCGCCACCGCTCACCACGCTGCCGGCAAACTTGAGCTCACCCCGAAGTGGAGCGGTGCCTTCCCCGAAGACGCCACCCTCGTGATCTACATGCCTGGCCGCCACTTTCGCGCACTGGCCGACGACCTGATCGCTTCAGGCATCGACCCCGCCACGCCCTGTGCCGCCGTCAGCAAAGCCACCACCCCCGACGAACACGTCCACTCCACCACTCTCGCCGCCCTCGAAGACGCTGCCGTAGGCCCCAGCCCGGTTATCGTGCTGATAGGTCATGCGCTCCAGATCGACTAGAACCTGCCCTGAAATTATCTGCGGAAGTCCTCGCCGTCTAACTTTCCTCATCACGAAAAGTTGTCAAAGCCCTCCAGTCTGTGGATAACTCCGCAACCTACACATAACAAACGATTATTTTGCCTTTTGGAGTTGGCACTTTAGTTTTGCCCATCCAGCTACAATAGAAGGAGAGCTAAAGTAAAGCCCCGGCCAGCCGCCGGGGCTTTGCTCTTTCATAGCAGGCTCTGCCGTAACTCATTTGGAATGAGTAATTTGCCTGTAACCCATATATAATGAAGAATTTGCGAAGACAAAAATCCACAAGTCATTGAATCGAAGCGTCTTAGACATGGGTAACCCCCAGGCGGTACCCCCTGCCTTGGGCATGAATCCCAGGTTGGAGGATTGGAGGAACTGAAAAGCATCATCGAATCGATTGCTGAGATCGTTTCTGGACCGGTTCTAAGACTGTCCCGCGCTCTCTCCTTAAAAAGAAAGCCGCCTGCTAAGGACAGACAGGCGGCGTATTAAAACTCGGAATAAGTCTTAGTCGCGAAAGCGGCGCTTGACCACGCCTGCTGCAGCGGTTAGTCCAGTCAGCAGGAGAATATAGGTGCTCGGCTCAGGCACAGCCGGTGTACCGGGGGTTCCGGGTGTACCGGGGGTTCCCGGAGTACCTGGTGTTCCCGGCGTACCAGGAGTCCCGGGTGTTCCAGGAGTCCCGGGCGTACCACCGCCGCCGCCACCACCAGAACCGCCAAAGCCGGGATAGTAAATGGGAGGCCCGTCGCCCGATGGACCATTGTTGGCGTAGCCGCCGTCATAGGGAGGCGCAATGATGGAGGGAACGATTCCATCGTCCGATGATGGAACCGCATCCAGAAAGCTTTCCAGAGGACGCTCCGAGGCAAAGTCATCCGGGATCTCTTCCGACACCAGTGGCTGGTCTGCCACGTCTTCCGGCAGAACACCGCACGCCAGGTTGAAGTGACGCAGGGTTTCGGCCCGGCTCATCGGAGGACGACGACGGACCGGTTTGTGTACTACCGGCTTCGGTTTCGGCTTCACGTAGCCTGCAAGTTTGCGCTGTGCGTATCTCTTCGCCCGTAGCTTCGCAGCCCGAATCCGTTGTACGCTCTGGTTGTGCGCAAGTTCCTGCTTATAGGCAATAAACCACCGCTCGCAGTCCGTCGAGGCCCGTACGCCCGTCGCCGAAGCAGTGACAAGAAAAACCAAGAGCAGTAATTGAAGCAAGCGGCGCATTTCAAACCCTTGAGCGAGATGTCGCTCGTGACTTGAATGCTAGCAATTCAAGAACCAAAGAGGGCGCCACAGAAAAGTGCTGCAACATTGCAGTATTTAGGATAAATCTTTCCCTCTTAGTAAAAGTCATTGCCCATAAAAGAGAAATAATTTTCCACTTTGGCCGCCACAGCTTGCATCTTTATGCCAAATTACTGCATAGCCACTTTCGTCCTATCTCCAGGGCTGAAAACACTTTCTCTCTCTGAACCCATAAACCATATTTCCTTCTTACTCGATTTCCACCGCAACCATTTGCCAGTTTTTGCGTTTCAAATGAACAGAGGTTCAGCGGTTCGTCCGCAGGAGCCTGACGGGCAACGGCCGCTCAAAGCGTCTCGCGCCGGACCAGAGGAGATTGAACTATGCGCCTTCTACGATACTTCGCACTGCTTGGAATCCTGATGCTTCCGGCCGCCTACTCGCAGGCCCAGGTATCCGTCGGCATTGGCATCGGTGGCCCTGTGTACGGCCCGGGTTTCTATGCGCCTCCAGTCTGCTCTTATGGCTACTACGGCTATTATCCGTACGCCTGCGCACCCTACGGCTACTACGGCCCCTCCTGGTTTAGCGGAGGCATCTTCATCGGTGCCGGCCCCTGGTTGCGTGGCGACTACGGCTACCGTGGTTATGGCTACCGCGGCTACGGTTATCGCGGCGGCTATCGGGCCGGCTACGGCTACGGACACCCTGGTTATTACGGCCATGGAAGAGCGGTCTACGGCGGTGGCTACCGCGGAGGAATCCGGGGTGGCTATAGCGGCGGCCATGCGGGAGGCGGCTTCCATGGCGGCGGTGGCTTTCACGGTGGCGGACACGGGCGACGCTAGCCATCCTGTCTAACCCTTCAACCAGCGGCTGCCGGGACACCTTCCGGCAGCCGTACTTTTTTGTGCACCCAGAGCACAGGGCCTCAGCCCAGCCGCGACTCCGCCCGCTTCGCCGCCTCGTAGATCTGGTCGAACGACTCCACTGCGTACAGCACTGGCTGCATCTCGCTGGTCTGAAACTCCTGATTCATCACCGCATCGAGGTCGAAGTCTTTCACCTCGCATCCACCCTCCAGCACGCGCGAGCACTCCCCGTGCGACGAGATCAACCCGCTCCCGTACACCTTCACCGCGCCATCCTGCCGGATCAGGCCAAACTCCACGGTGAACCAGAAGAGGCGTCCCATCCGCTCCAGTGCCACCGGATCGTGCATCAACCCCGCGCATACCTTGCCGTAGTGTTGCAGGAAGTCGGCGAACACCGGATGCGCATGCATCGGCACATGTCCAAAGACGTCATGGAAGATGTCCGGCTCCGGCGTATAGCCCATCGAGTCGCGCGATCGCAGCCACGTCGTCGTAGGAAACATCCGTGCGGCCAGCATCTCGAAGAAGGCATCCGCCGGAAGAAACCCGCTGACTGGAGTCGACTGCCACCCCGTCCGAGGCCCCAGACGTGCGCTCACGGCTTTCAAGTCGGGCAGCCGGTCCTCTTGCAGACCGATCTGTTCGAAGCCGTCCAGATACTCGCGGCAAGCATGTTCCCGAAGCTGAGGCATTCGCCGGCTCACCAGCTCCGCCCACACCGCATGTTGCTCCGGCGTGTAGGCCGCCCAGTCCTGTTCAATCAAAAAAGGCGCAGCTACGGTCAGCTTTCCCTGCGCCCGACTCAAGTTCGAAGCAGCGATCCCCATAACCGTCCATCCTTACCGGCTCCGTGCTCGCCAGCAGAAGCATACATCTTGGACGCCACGCGAGTCTGCTCGTCGCTTGGCAGGAAGAAGAAGCCCAAAAAGAACCGGCTAAGCTCCGTCCCCTGTGAGCGTCGCGCCCGTCTTCTGCTTGCCCAGAGCCGTGATCCCTGCCACGGCCAGAGCGACCACCACCACCGTCCCCGACAGCACCAGCTTCAGCATCCCACCCGAGTAGCGCCCCGCCAGCATCACCTGAAAGACGCTGTTGCGCGACGAGATGAGGTTTCCAAGCTGGTAGGCAAAGCCGGGAAAGATCGCCCGCACCGGCCCCGGTGACAGCTCGTTCAGATGGGCAGGAATAATCCCCCATGCTCCCTGCACCATAAACTGCATCAGGAAGCCTCCCGCCGCCAGCGCCACGACGGAGTGCGACCACGCCCACAGCGGAATCATCGGCAGTGCCAGCAGTGCCGCACCAATAATCGCGCCCTTGCGCCCCAGCTTCTCCGACGCCGCGCCCCAGCAGATGCCTCCCAGTAGCGCTCCAATATTGCCAATCACCACCAACAGCCCCACGTGTCCCGCGGCCAGCCCGAGGTCCCGTTGCAGAAACGTCGGGTAGAGATCCTGCGTGCCGTGGCTGAACGAGTTGAACGCCGTCATCAACACCACAAGAAAGACGAACGAAGGCAGATACTTCACCAACCCCTTCAGATCGAAAGAAGCGCGCAGGCTTGAGCCGTCGATAGCCCGGCGCTGCTTCGCGGCCAGCCACACCGGCGACTCCTCTACCTTGAAGCGCAGATAGAACGCCAACAATGCGGGCAGCGCGCCAATCATAAACATGACGCGCCACCCAACAAACATCCCCGTCCCATGCAGGTGCGGGAAGAGCAGCCAGTACAACGCAGCCGCCAGCAGACTCCCGACGACGTAGCCTTCCTGCAACAGGCCGGAGAAAAATCCTCTTCCTTCCGCGGGCAGAGTTTCAAACGCGAGGGCGGCGCCGACTCCCCACTCGCCTCCCATTGCCACACCGAACAATGCTCGACAGATCAGGAAACTGCCGATGGTCGGTGCAAACGCCGAAGCCAGTCCTAACACAGAGAAGGAGACGATGTTCAGCATCAGCGTGGGGCGGCGGCCAAACCGCTCCGCCATCAGGCCAAAGAGAAACGCCCCGACCGGACGCATCGCCAGCGTCCAGAAGATCGCCTCCGCCACCGACTTGATGCCCACGTGAAAGTCCGCCGCGATGGACGTAAGGCACAGGGTCAAAAGGAAGTAGTCGAACGCGTCGAGCGTCCAGCCGAGAAAGCAGGCAGCAAAGGTATTTCTCTGGACCGCATTAAGCGATCGGAGTTCACGGAGCAGGGCCATAGGGTCCAGATCATGCTAGCCCATCCCACGCCGAGATCGATACCACCGACAGAAGATTATTGCGCCCTACCAGCGATAACTATCTTCGGGGCGAGATGGATTCAGGCAGCTTGATCGGGTCGCAACGCCGGAATGACACGGAGACTTTGCAGCTCCACGTCAGGCGAAAGATAGTGCTCCTTCACCGGCTCGGTTTGCAGAAGCCCGGTGCTGAGATATTTCTTGTTGTCGTCGCTGAAGACGGTGGTGACGATGGAATCCGGGCCAAGCTCACGCTGTACGGTAAGAGCCGCGAGGAAGTTGCACCCGGATGAGATGCCCACAGCGAGACCCAGCGATGCGGCCAGCTTCTGCGCCATCAGGATCGAGTCGCCATCGGAGACTGCGATGGGGCGGTCAAGTTTGCTGAGATCAACGATCGACGGAACGAACTCGTCCGAGATGCCCTGAATCCTGTGCGTGCCCACCTTCCGCCCCGCCGACAGTACGGGCGACTCCGCAGGTTCAACGGGATGAACACGCGCCGCAGGATGCGATTCGCGAAGATGGAGGCCGACACCCATGATGGTGCCTCCCGTGCCAACTCCGGCGACGAAGGCATCCGGACGCAGCCCTTCCGTGGCGAGTTGCCGCGTCAGTTCGACCCCGGTGCCGAGGCGATGCGCATCAACATTTGCCTGATTCGCGAACTGTTGCGGAAGAAAGATATCGCGTCGCGTGGCGGCCAGCTCATCGACAATACGGAGTGCGCCGACGAACCCACCCGCTTCACGGCTGACGGGAACTACGGTCGCGCCGTAGCTGCGGATGATGTCGACGCGCTCGCGGCTCATCCAGTCGGGCATGTAGATCTCGACGCGGTGCCCGAGCGCAGCTCCGAGAGCAGCGAAGGCGATACCCGTGTTGCCACTGGTGACTTCGACGATGGTATTCGACTGCTGGATGAGATGTTCGCGATAGGCATGCTCCAAAATGGCGAGCGCCATCCTGTCCTTGATGCTGCCGGTCAGGTTCATCTGTTCGCATTTGGCGAAGATACGATGAGCAGCACCTTTCCAGGTGAAACAGATTTCTAACAGAGGGGTGTTGCCGATGAGTGCGGAGAGCTTACTGAGAGTGCGTCTACAGTCGGATGATGACATAGTTGATCTCGAAAATTGTGAAGCGACAATGGGGAGTTCTTATTCCGGCTCATGGACGGAAGCAGCAGTAGAAACCGGTTTTCGCGACCGGAAGAATCGTACTGAATAAACCAGCGCGCCCGCAATCAGGATAAAGCCTGCCGTACGCATCTCCTTCAGAAAATTTGGCCTCGACAATAGGATGAAGAGAAAGCCACTGAGAGCGAGAATCACGGGTAGCGGATAGAGGGGCATCCGGAAGCCGCGAAGTTTCCGTTCGCGGCGGTGTTTGGGCAGCAGGACCGCCGTTCCCTGAAGGAGAAATTGGAACAGGATCCGGATCACGACCAGCGTCGTGATGACCTCCTGCAGGCGGAAGACGCAGCAGACAAGCGTAACGCCGCCGAGCGTGAGTAGCGCGACGTGCGGGATGCGATGTTTCGGGTGGACGCGTCCGAAGACTGCGGGAAAGTTTCCGTCTTTGGCAGCGGCGAAGGGGATGCGCGAGTAACCGAGCAGGAGCGCGAAGACAGAGGCGAGCGCGGCGGCAGCGATCAGGATGACGACGACCGCGGCAGCACCCTGCCCATAGAGCCGCTCCATGAAGGTCGCCATGGTATACATCCGTGTGTGCGTGTCGGCTTCCGCGGCCAGTTCGCGCCAGGGAATCACGCCGAGCACGCTGATGTTCATCAGCAGGTACAGCGTGGCGACGATGGCGATCGCGCCGAGCACAGCGCGAGGAATAGTGCGGTCCGGATTGCGCACTTCGCCACCAACGAAGCACACGTTGTAATAACCCCAGTAGTCGTAAGCGGAGATAAGCATCCCTGCACCGAGGCCGAGGAAGAAGCCGTGATCGATGTGGAAGGCGCCTGCGGGAAAGTCGAAAGCCATGTGCGCGTTGAAGTGAGTGAGGCCGGCCACGATGATGAAGACCAGGGTGGCTACAACAACGAACGAAAGCCAGCGGACGATCTTATCGATCTGCACGATGCTGCGGTAGAGCACCAGCAGCGCAAGAATACAGGCCGCCATCGCCATCAGCGTCTGGCCACTGAGGACAACCGGAACGGAGAAGATGTGCGCCGAAGCAATGGCAACATCGGCGTGGGGAAAGAAGTAGGAGAGGTAGAGCGAAAATCCGATGCAGCCGGAGGCGATCGAAAGCGGCGCCGAGAAGAGAAGCTGCCATGCGTAGAGAAACGAGAAAACGCGGCCAAGCTTCTTTGGGCCGTATAGATTTTTCAGATAGGCATAGGAGCCGCCCGCCTCAGGATAGGCCGTGCCGAGCTCGGACCAGATGAAACCGTCGCAGAACGCAAGGAACGCGCCGATGATCCATCCCAGCATGGCCTGGGGCCCGCCCATTGCGCCGACGATCAACGGCAGCGTGACAAAAGGGCCTACGCCAACCATGTCGATGACATTAAGGCCAAGCGCGGAGGTCGTGGAGAGGCCGCGCTGTAGTTCCGCCGGCTTGTTCGTTACCGATGGCTGGATACTAGCTCCTGGGAACGCGCTGTACGAGCGCGTCGCACTCCTGCCGCGTCAAAGCCCGCGCACTTTCGAGATTGTACTTTGCCGTGGCGAGCCACTGTCGATCGGCAGCTATCTGCTCCCGTGCGCGTAGTATCTCGGGATCAAGCGCTTCGCTGGCCGGACCTCCGGGGATGCGACGCACCGCTACAAAATTTGCTGCACTGAGGGATTTTAGAATGTCGGCTCGGCTGATTCCCGAAGCCTGCTTTGTCGACGCTGGCAGTTCACGCTCGATGATTGCGGACACTGCCTCCGCGTCGTAGCGACCATCCAGTTCCTTGACAGCGCGGCTCACCAACCCATGCGCGGTGTGGAAGCTCATACCGGTGGAGCGCACGAGCGTATCGGCCAACTCGGTCACGGGAAGAAAATTTCCCTCAGCGGCGATTGCCATCCGGTCGAGGTTGAACTCAGCTTCGCCGAGAACTCCGGCGAGTAGATGAAGACTGCGCTCACCATCTTCAAACGCAGTGTAGGCGAGAGGCTGGAGGTCGTCTTCGCTGTCGTTCATATCGCCAAAGGGCGTGTTGTGCAAACAGCCGAGAATGCTCTGCGCCTGAGTGAGCGAGCGACTCGCAAGAACACGAACGTGCTCCAGCGGCACCGGGTTACGCTTCTGAGGCATGATGCTGCTGACCTGAACATAGGCGTCGCTCAGCCTGAGGTAGTTGAACTCTGCCGTGCTCCAGAGCAGCAGATCCTGGGCGAAGCGGCCGAGGTTCAACATGCAGACGGCGAGAACGGAACAGCTCTCCGTCAGATAGTCGACCGCAGCGATGGCTCCGTAAGAGTTCACCTGCAAGCCATCGAATCCGAGCAGCTTCGCAGTGAAGTCACGATCGATCGGAAAGCCAGTCGTCGTGATGGCGCACGCCCCCATGGGGCTACGGTTGACCCGTGCATATGCGGCCAACAATCGCTCGGTATCGCGCTCCAGAATCTCGATAAACGCCATGAGATAGTGGCCGAGCGTGGTGGGTTGCGCGGGCTGATTGTGGGTATACGCCGGTGTCAGTGCGGCACGATGCTGCCACGCAAGCTCGACAAGCTCGTGACGTAACTGAAGGAGCGCATCGACAGTCTTCGTCAACAGCTCACGCAGAATCATGCGATACATGGTGAGGTCGATATCGTTGCGGCTGCGCGCGGTGTGCATCTTGCCGGCAACCTCTGGATCGCAAAGGGAAGCCATCTTCTTTTCAATGAAGAAGAAGAGATCTTCAAAGCTGCCATCGTATTCCGCAGCGCGAATTTCATTTCGATCGAGAGCGTCCAGAGCGCGGACACACTGCGCGGCTTCGGCTTCGGACATGATGTGTTGACGCGCCAGCATCAGCGTGTGGGCGTATTCAATCTCAAGCAGTGGATTGAGGAAGTAGCGTTTCGCGTCGGCAAAGACTTGGGCCAGAACAGTATCGCGGTAGGTTGGTGCTGGAAATACCGATTTCTGCTTAGGTTCGGTCTGCGACATTCTGTCCTTTTGCGGTTGCTATATAAGTTATGAGAAGTGGAGGCGAGCGAACCATTGGGGATTCACTCGCCTCCGCCAGATTAGAAGCGGATTGCAGCGCCGAACTGAACGATGCGGGCTTCGAGAACGGAGCTGCGGGAAATGGCGGGCGCCGCCCCGGTGGGGATACCGCCGTTGGGTCCGACAATCGCTGGATTGAAAGCCGTGACCGGCTGTACAGTAGCGATGCCGGTGATGTTGGTGTGGTTGAGCAGGTTCTGCGCCTCAACGAAGAACGAGGGCGAAACGCGATCAAACAGCTTCGAGATGGAGCGGGTGTAGCGCGCATCGATCTGTGCAATGCTCGGCGAACGGACCGTGTTACGCGAAACGAAGGAGGGGCGAGTAATGCTGGTAACCGTGCTGTCCCCGTTCTGGGACGAGCCTGTGAAGATGCTGCTCTGATCGCCCGAAGAGATGTTGGCGAGGACGGCGAGCATGTTGTGGTTGGCTACTTCATTGGCGAAGCGGTTATGCAACGTAAAGGTCGGTTCCATCACCGCAGTCAGGTTGAAGGCGCTGGGACGATTGACCGAAGCATTGCCATAGTCGCGCCGGTAGTTCGTCGTATCTTCAATGCTGGAGGCACTGGGGGAAACTTCGAAGGTGTTGACCTCCGGTGCATTCGACA
>Ga0105240_10006208_pt1 | contig 17574 bp, 20 predicted proteins | sample KBSC54metaG_FD_80426 | JGI IMG/M metagenome (GOLD analysis project Ga0105240, IMG submission 80426) | Corn rhizosphere microbial communities from Kellogg Biological Station, Michigan, USA - KBS C5-4 metaG | ecosystem: Host-associated > Plants > Roots > Rhizosphere > Soil | place: Michigan, USA...
ATCTACGCTGTTATGACTTGCGGCGCACCGAGGCTCTCTAGCGTTTCAACGCGCATGTCATCCCGTCGCCCACAGCAAACAAGGCGAGATCGACCCGCTCGTCGGCCTTGAGCTTGGCGTTCAGTGCCCGGATCGCCACGGTGTCCTCGTCGGTGTCGGCGGGATCGGCGACCGAGCCGCCCCACAGGACGTTGTCGATCAGGATCAGGCCGCCGCGACGGACCAGCGTGAGGCAGCGCTCGTAGTACGAGTCGTAGTCGCTCTTGTTGGCGTCGATGAAGGCCATGTCGAGCTGGCCGGAGAAGCCCTGGGCCAGCAGCCAGTCGAGCGTCTTGAGCGCCGGCCCGAGGGTGAGCTCGATCCTTCCGTCGAGGGCGGCTTCCTTCCAGTAACGCCGGGCGATGCCGGTCCACTCCTCGCTGACGTCGCAGCACCACAGTCTGCCGTCGGGGCCCAGCGCCTCGGCAACGCACAGCGCGGAGTAGCCGGTGAAAGTGCCGACCTCGACCGCGCGCCGGGCGCCGACGGCGCGGGCGAGCAGAGCCATCTGCTGGCCCTGGTGGGCGGAGATCTGCATGCCCGCCTGGCGCATCCTGCCAGTCTCCTCGCGCAGCCGACGCTTGAGCGCGCTCTCGCGCAGCCAGTTGGCGTCGACATAGTCGCCGAGCACGCCGGCAATGCTGGGCCAGGTCTTCATCGCAATTACCTCCGATGTCATCGTCCAGGTCCAATGGAAGGCTCATCTCCCGGGCGTGTTGCATTCCAAAGGAGAGCCGAATGGGAGACATCAGGGAGTTCGCCGAGCGCTACGTCAATATCTGGAACGAGTCAGACGACGCGCGGCGTCGCGAAACGATCCGGGCGCTGTGGCAGGAGGACGCGAGTCACCTTGCGCGGACGCTCGAGGCGGTTGGCCATGGCGGCATCGAGACGCGGGTGAAGACGGCTTACGAGAAGTGGGTCAAGGAGAAGGGCAACGTCTTCCGCCTGCGTGACGGCGTCGACGGCCATCACGACACGATCAAGCTGCGCTGGGAGATGCTGCCGGCCAATGGTCGCCAAGAGGGCGGCAGCGACGTGGTCTCGATCGGCTTCGATTTTCTGGTGCTGGGCGGCGACGGCCGGATCCGCACCGGCTACCAGTTCATTGAATCCTGACGGCGTACTTCTTCAGTTCGGCGAGCGGGACGACCTGGAGGGTGACCGCGTGCGTGGCCTCGAGCACGACATGCGGCGCCGCGCCGGCGTCGAGGGCTTCCTTCCAGCGCGCCGCGCACAGGCACCAGCGGTCGCCCGGCTTCAGGCCGGCGAAGCCGTACTGCGGCATCGGCGTGCTGAGGTCGTTTCCGGCGGCCTTGGAGAAGGCCAGGAATTCGGCGGTCATGACGGTACAAACCGTGTGCAGGCCGTGATCCTCGCGGCCGGTGTTGCAGCAGCCGTCGCGAAAGAAGCCGGTCAGCGGCTCGGCGGAGCAGGGCAGGAGCGGGCCACCCAGGACGTTGATCGAGGGCGCCCGGCCGGAACCCCCTTCTTCGGGTGTCTGGTCGAACATGGCTGAGTGTAGCACCTGGAAATTGGGCTTTCGAGCCGGCCCCGCCACTGGTAGAAAACGCCGCGTCATCAGGTGTTTGCGGCGGGGCGTAGCGCAGTCTGGTAGCGCATCTGGTTTGGGACCAGAGGGTCGCAGGTTCAAATCCTGCCGCCCCGACCAACGCCTTGCTGGGGAGAAAGTGGAGTCCATGAAGGTTCGCATCTTCAAGCCGGCCAAGACGGCCATGCAGTCGGGCGTCGCCAATACCAAGGAATGGCTGCTGGAAAGCGAGCCGATGCCCAAGCAGCTCGATCCGCTCATGGGCTGGACGAGTTCGCGTGACACGATGCAGCAGGTCCAGCTCGAATTCCGGACCCTCGACGAAGCCACGGCCCATGCCGAGAAGAACGGCTGGCAATATACGGTCGAGCAGCCCAACGAGCGCACGATCCGCCCGAAGGCCTATGCCGACAATTTCGCCTACAACAGAGTGGGCCGCTGGACCCACTGAGGGCCGCCGATGGCGGCTTGTGTTATCCTCCCGGCACGACCCCGTAGCTCAACCGGATAGAGCACCTGCCTTCTAAGCAGGATGTTGCGTGTTCGAGTCACGCCGGGGTCGCCAGTCTTGGCGGGACGACCAGGGAGCGAGGACGAGCGTTGACCACCCCGAGCGACGTCACAGTCCGCACGCGATCCGTCGAGCGCCGGTTCGTGCTGGTCGCGAAGTTCGAGGCGGCGACGCCGTGAGCACGCGCTCGGTCCGGCTGCGCAACCTGATGGGGCTTGTCGCGTTCTTCGCGTCGCTCGCCGTGCTGGGCTGCTGGGACAACCGGCGCGAGATCGCGCGCGTCCTCGAGCAGGGCTACGTCACGGAAGTGCAGATCACCGGTGCGCAGTTCCAGCGCCTGGTGCCGTTCGCCGTCGACGGCTGGCGGCCCCGCCTTGTCGAGCAGGCACTGTCGGTCGACGTGCAATGGCTGGGCAAGGACGGCAAGACCCACGTGCATCGCAAGGTGCCGGTGAGCGAGCGCCTCGAGCGATCGATCGTGAACGGCGAGCAGGTGAAGCTGATCGCAGTGCCGGCCAAGGTGCTCGACGACGACACTTCCGTGCCGGTGCTTACGTTCGATGCAGCCGCGCGCCTGGAGTCGCTCGACGAATGGCTGGCCGTGACCGGCTATCTGGCCGCACTGGGATGGATCGGCGTCGCGGCGATGACCCTGTGGCAGCGCCGGCGCGTCCGGCAGCCGGTGACCGGCCGTGCCGCCTCGGGGCCGGTCAATATTCCGTCCGAACGACTGCTGATCGGGATCGTCGCCCTGTGCGTGGGGCTGTTCCTGACGGTGCGCACATGGACGTCGTACGAAGGCACAGGACCGGGCGGGAGTGCGACCGTCGAAGTCGACGCCGAGATCGTCAATGTCTCGGGGCCGCCCTATGCCGTCCAGCTCGGGTGGAAGGACGGGCAGGGCGGCGTCCACCACTATGGGCCGCTGCCGGTCAGCGAGGCCTTCCGGAACAAGATCACGCGCGACGGCAAGCTCGTCGTCCATGAGACCCGGGTGCGGCTGTCGAACGATGCAGCGATGGTGCATCCCGTGATTCTCGACGATCCGCCGGCCATGCCGTGGCGCGGCAAGGCGATCCTGGCCGCGGGGTTGGCGCTGACGGCGCTCGGCGCGGGCTTCCTCCTGTCCGTCGCACGGATACTGCGGCGCGGTTGATCCCCCAGCCTTTTTGCAAGGCAGGTCTCCAAATAGGTAATGCGAATGAGTCGCATTTGTGGCATGACACTGCTAATGAGTTGCAGTCGCCGGCCCGCAAAGCCGCTTGTTTTGCCTGATGTTGAGGGAAAAGCCCGTGAAGAAGCACCGCCGCCCGTCCGTCAAGACCGCCCTGGTTGGCCTCCTTGTCGCCCCAGCGGCCATGGCCCAGCAGACCCCCACCTCGGCCCCGGTGACCCCCGACCCCAATTCGCCCACCCCGGCGGCAAAACCCGCCGACCCCAACGGCGCTCCGGCAACGATGCAGACCGTCACGGTGACGGGCAGCCGGCCGAGCGAGGACTTCGCCAAGCCGAATTCGGCCCTCGATCGGGTCGGCGATCTGCGCGACACGCCGCAGTCGGTGACGGTGATCACCAAGGCGCTGATGCAGTCGCAGGGCTCGACGTCGCTCACCTCGGCGATCTCGCGCGTTCCTGGCGTGACCATCGGCGCGGCCGAAGGCGGCCAGATCGGCAACAACATCAACCTCAACGGCTTCTCGGCGCGCACCGACCTCTATCTCGACGGCATGCGCGACGCCTCGCAGTACTATCGCGACACCTTCGCCCTCGAGGAGATCGAGGTGCTGATGGGCCCGTCATCCATGCTGTTCGGCCGTGGTTCGACCGGCGGCGTGATCAACCAGGTCTTCAAGAAGCCATCTCTGACCCGCAAGGAAGAATACAGCGTCTCGGCGACGTCGAACGCGCTGTTCCGCGGCACCGCCGACATCAACATCCCGACCAGCGACACCTCAGCCGTCCGTGTCGCCACGATGTTCCAGCAGGGCAACGCCTCCACGCGCGACCAGACCAGCGTGCTCGATTTCGGTGTGGCGCCGTCCTACAAGTTCGGCATCGGCACGCCGACCGAAGTGACGCTCTACGCGCTGCTGCAGCACAACCACGACCAGGCCGACTACGGCCTGCCGCCGGTCAACTTCTATCCGGCCAACGTCAACCGCAACAACGCCTACGGCTTCTCCGACGACCGCACCGAGCAGGACATCATGTTGCTTGGCGCCCGCATCCAGCACAAGTTCAACAACAACCTCACGCTGCGCAACCAGACCCAGCTGAACTACGTGAACACCAATGCACGCGAGACCGCGCCACAGGGCATCGGCACCGTCACCGGGGCGGGCGGCTTTGTGCCGATCACCAGTGCCACGAACCTGCCGCTGAGCGCGCTCTACGTCCGTCAGCAGAGCCACGACCGCAACATCTTCCAGTGGTCGCTCTATAACCAGACCGAGCTGACCTCGAAGTTCGAGACCGGCCCGATCGGCCACACGCTGCTGACTGGCATCGATCTCGGCTACGAGAGTTACTACAACCAGAACTACTTCCGGAATGGCACTTGCAACGGCGTGGCGATGAACCCCGCCAACGGCACCAGTGGCTATGCGAGCTGCACGTCGCTCCAGGACCCGGTCGGCGCGCCGTTGAACAGCAACATTGCACAGGTGGCGGGCAATCTCGCGACCGCGCAGGCACGGGCGTTCGGCGCCTACATCAACGACACGATCCAGATCATCCCGCAGGTCAAGCTGGTCGGCGGTGTGCGCTACGACGTCTACTACGCGCAGATCGGCAACTCGATCAACCTCGTCAACACACCCGGCAACACCACGCTGGGCTATGCCGAGCGCACCGACACCTACACCAGCGTGCGCGGCGGCCCGATCTTCCAGCCCGATAAGGTCCAGACCTACTACGCGTCGTACAGCACCTCGTTCAATCCGTCGCTCGAACAGCTGGTGTCGACGACCGGCACCAGCGCGCCGCTGCCGCCGGCGACCAACGAAGCCTTCGAAGCCGGTGCCAAGTACGATTTCCTGGGCGGCAACCTCCAGGTGACGGGCGCGGCGTTCCAGATCACGCAGAACAACGCGCGCTCGCGCAACACCGACGGCACCTTCTCGGCGACCGGCACGGTGCAGGTGAAGGGCGTCCGCGCCGGCGTCACCGGCCGCATCACCGACGAGTGGCAGGTGTGGGCAGGCTATACCTATCTCGACGCCCGCATCGTCGGCGGCATCGCCGCCGGCACGACGGGCATGGTGCCGAACAACACGCCGCGCGACGCCGCCGTACTGTGGTCGACCTACACCTTCGCCAAGACCTACGAGATCGGCGGCGGCGTGAACTACATGGGCCAGCGTTACGCCAACGATACCGACTCGACAGTCGTGCCGGAGTTCTACCGCTTCGACGCCACGGCGGCCTACAAGCAGCCGACCTACGACGTCCGCCTGAACGTGTTCAATCTGCTGAACACCACGAACTACTAGCAGGTCATTCCCTCGGACGGCGGCCGCGCGGTGCCCGGCGCCGGTTTGACGGCGATGCTGAGCTACGTCCACCATATGTAAGGGGCGTGGGTCGTCATGCTGATCTGTATCCCCAAGGTGCTCGATGCCTCGCAGGTGATAAGCTTGCGGGAACGGCTCGACCACGCCAATGACGGTTGGGTCGATGGGCGCGTGACGGCGGGCTATCAGGGCGCGCCGGTCAAGTTCAACCAGCAGATCGACGAGCGCTCGGACGTCGCGCACGCCTGCCAGCGCATCGTGGTGTCGGCGCTCGAACGGCACCCCATGTTCATCAGCGCGGTGCTGCCCAACGCGATCTATCCACCGATGTTCAACCGCTATGGCGAGGGCATGAGGTTCGGCGCGCATGTCGACGGCAGCCTGCGCATCCATCCGGCCGAGGGGCGCAAGCTGCGCACCGACGTGTCGGCCACGCTTTTCCTGACCAACCCCGCCGACTACGACGGCGGCGAGCTGCTGATCGAGGACACCTACGGCCGCCACAGCATCAAGCTGGAGGCGGGGGACATGGTGGTCTACCCGGCGAGCAGCCTGCATGAGGTGTCTCCGATCACGCGTGGCACGCGGACCTCGTGCTTCTTCTGGGTGCAGAGCCTGATCCGCGACGACCACCAGCGGGCGCTGCTCCACCAGATGGACACCGCCATCCAGCGCCTCAACCAGACCGACGCCGACGAGCTGGCGCGGCGCACGCTGGTCGGCTGCTATCACAACCTGATCCGCGAGTGGAGCGAGACCTGATGGCCGACACGGCCGCGATCGGCGTGGGCAACCTGCGCGTCAACCGCCGGCTGGCATTCGTGCGCTGGGTGCGGCGCATGCACGGCTGGTTCGGCCTGTGGGGCGCGCTGCTCGGCCTGATGATGGGCACCAGCGGCGTGTGGCTGAATCACCGCAATGTGTTGAAGCTCGACCTGCCGGCGCAAACGCAGATGAACGCCCAGCTCGCCTTGCCCGACCCGGCTCCGGCCACGGCCGCCGCGATGGCCGAGTGGCTGCAAGGGGCGCTCAAGATGGACCGCGCGCCGAACAACATGCGCGTCGAGCGCGCCCGCCCGGTACCGTGGGCGGAGAAGGGCGGAGCGGAGAAGCCGTTGATGCAGCCCGAGCGCTGGTTCTTCGTCTTCGGCGGGCCCAACCGGCTGGTCCAGGTGGAGTATTTTGCCGGCAACAAGTCGGCCAGCGTGCGCACCACCTCGAACGGCTTCATCGCCACGCTCACCAACCTGCACAAGGGTGTCGGCATGCCGGTGCCGTGGATCCTGCTGATCGACATCCTGGCTGGCAGCTTGATCTTCCTGTCGCTGAGCGGTGTCATCCTGTGGTGGGAGACCAACCGCCGCCGTCGCCTCGGCATTGCCATTTTCGGGGTATCAGTGCTCGCCACGATCGGCCTGGCAGTCTGGCCGCTGCAGTCGTGAGTATTCCCGTGATGGAGCAATCGATCGCCCCAACGATCAAGTCGACGGCGTCGATCACCGCCGAGGGTGTACACGACTCCACCGAGCCGCTGTCGCCGATCATGAAGCGCGTCCTGCTGGCCAGCGTCATCTTCTTCCACGTCGGCGCGGGCTATGCGCTGACGCAAATCGAGCCGCCGCGCCTCGTGGTCGGCGATATCACGCCGATGGAGGTGAGCTTCGTCAATCCGGCGCCGCCCGCGCCGCCGGAGCCCGTGCCGCCCGAGCCCGAGCCGCCGCCCGAACTCGAATCGATGATTCAGCCGCCGATGCCGGACCTGCCACCGCCGGTGTTCCCCGTCGAGGCACCGCCGCCCAAGCCCAAGCCGCCGCCGCCCAAGCCGCGTCCGGTGCCGCACCCGGCGCCGCCGCCCAGCGCAGCGCCGCCGCAGCCCCAGCAGGCGGCCCCGGCCCAGCAGTCCGGACCGAAGACCGTGACCGATGCGCAGGTCGGCTACCTGACACGGCCCGCGCCGATCTATCCGATCCGCGCCCGGCGTGCCGGCTATCAAGGGACGGCGACGGTGCGGGTGCTGGTCGACGCTTCGGGTCGACCCTCGCAAGTCGTCCTCCAGAAATCGTCGGGCCATGCCGACCTCGACGAGTCGGCGCTGAGCGCGCTGCGCGCGGCGCGGTTCCGGCCATTCGTCGACGCCGGCATCGCCCAGGCGGTCTGGGTGATCTGCCCCATCGGCTTCAACCTTCAGTGATGGCCATGGTTCTCACGGTTTGTTGGCATGCGGGGAGCGGGGAGGCCGGGGAGGTTTTCGCATGGCCACCCCATGAGCCTGTCGATCCGCCGTGCCTCGTTGCAAACGGGCGTCCTGCCGTTGCCCGCCCGCCGCGGGCTGATGGTGCTGATTATCGGTGGGCATGCCGGTCTTCTCTGGATGGTGCTGCAGATCGTGCCGCCAAGCCTGGCGGGGAGCGACCTTCCGCAGATGACCGTCCGCCTGGTGCAGGCCACGCCGCCCGCGGGTTCGTCCGGGATCACGATCCCCTTGCCCGAGGACACGCCGCCGCCCGTGTGGCGACCGGCACTCGAGTCGATGATCGCGGCACCGGCAACGAGCCTGCCGCCGCCGGTCTTCCCGATCGCCGCGCATTCGCCGCCACCACCGTCATCGTTGGCGCGCGAGACGGCGCCGGCGGCGACCAGCCCGGGGCTGCGGACGGTGACGGAAGCGGAAATCACCTACGTCCGGATGGCGGACCCGGTCTATCCGGAGGCCGCGCGCCGCGCCGGGCACTCCGGCAACACGCTGGTGAAAGTGCTGATCGACAGCGCCGGCGTGCCGGCCGAAGTGTTCCTGGAGCAGTCCTCGTCGCATCCGCTGCTGGACGCCGAAGCGCTGCGCGCGGTGCGAGCGGCGCTGTTCAGGCCCTATCTCGAGGACGGCCTGCCGCGGCCGGTGTGGATCCTCGTTCCCGTGAGTTTTGTGCTGTTGAGACAGAGGTGAGTTATGGCTGACACATCTTCCCTGGGCTTCGGCCACTTCCTGGCGCAGTCCGATCCCGTCATCAAGACGCTGCTGGTGATCCTGACGCTGATGTCGGCGATCTCCTGGTACCTGATCATCATGAAGGGCATCAGCCAGCTGATCCGCCAGCGTCGCAGTCACCAGTTCCTCAACCACTTCTGGAGCGCCACGTCGCTCGAGGCCGTGCAGAACGAGCTGACGGTGCACGGCGTCAACGAGCCGTTCGGCCATCTGACCGCGCACTCGCTGCACGCCCAGGCCCATCACGAGAAGTTCGGCGCCGCCAAGCTCGAGGAGGCGGGCAGCCAGCAGGAGTTCCTGACTCGTACCATCAAGAAGGTGCTCGACGAGGAGACGACGTCACTCGAGAACGGCCTCACCATGCTGGCCACCGTGGGTGCCACGGCGCCGTTCGTCGGCCTGTTCGGCACGGTGTGGGGCGTCTATCACGCGCTGGTCGCCATCGGCATGTCGGGCTCGGGCATGCTCGACAAGGTCGCCGGCCCCGTCGGCGAGGCGCTGATCATGACCGGCATCGGCCTGGCCGTCGCACTGCCGGCAGTCATGGGCTACAACTGGTTGACGCGCTCCAATCGCGTGCTGAATGCCCAGCTCGACGCCTTCGCCTTCGAGCTGCTGACGTTCCTGTCGATGGGCCATGCGCTGCAGGCCGGCTCGAGCCGAAGCAAACCCGTCGTCGGCGCCACGCTCGCGGCCGTCAAGTAAGGGAGAATCCCAATGGCATTCGCAAGCTTCGACAGGAACAAGTCCGGCGGCGCGCCGATGGCCGAGATCAACATGGTGCCGCTGATCGACGTGGTGCTGGTGCTGCTGGTGATCTTCATCGTCACCGCGCCGCTGCTCACCAACGCCGTGAAACTCGACCTGCCCAAGGCGACCTCCAACGCCGACATCCAGAAGCCCGAGAAGATCGAGTTCGCGATCGACGGTTCGGGCCTGCTCTACTGGAATGGCGAGCGCATCAGCCGCGAGGATGCGGCCGCGAAGTTCGTCGAGCAGGGCCTGAAGCGCCCGCAGCCCGAGGTCTACCTGCGCGCCGACCAGAACGTGGCTTACCGCTACGTGGCCGAGATGCTGGCCGATGCCTCGAAGGCGGGTCTGGGGAAGGTGGCCTTCGTCAGCGAGCCGGCCAAGTAGGGCCGGGAGACCTCGCCGGTGGCCAGGATTTCCGCGCGGGGCCTGGCAAGGGTGCAGTGTCACCTCCGCAGGAGGCGGCGTCAGGAATGCCGGCCGGCCAGGGTCACGGTGGCGACGCCGGCGCCGATCAGCAGGCTGCCGCCGGTGCGGTTGACGATGCGGATCGCGCGCGGATTGGCCACCAGCCGGCGTGCCTTCGAGGCGATCAGCGCGTAGCCGAAGGCGTTGGCGAAGGCCAGCACCAGGAACGTCGACTCGAACACCAGCATCTGCGTCCAGAAATCCGCGTGCGGATCGAGGAAGGCCGGCAGGAAGGCCACGAAGAAGGTGATGCTCTTGGGGTTGAGCGCCGTCACCAGCCAGGCGTGGCCCAGCATCTTCGCCGCCGACGCGCCATCGGTGCGCGGTGCCGCATCGAGCGTGCCGCCCGCGCGCCACAGCTTGATGCCCAGCCAGACGAGATAGGCGGCGCCGATCCACTTCAGCACGGTGAACAGCGTGGCCGACGCGGCAAGGAGCGCGCCCAGGCCCAGCATCGACAGCGTCATGGCCGTGAAGTCGCCCAGCGCCACGCCGATCGCCATGGGCAGCGCCGTGCGCCAGCCCTGGCCCAGCGCATAGGACACGACCAGCAGCACGGTCGGGCCGGGGATGACGAGGAGGATGGACGATGCCGCGACAAAGGCGGCCCACAGGGAGAGGGTCATGGGGGCGTCTCTAGGCGGCAGGCATCTGCCGGGCGGCGTCGTGCATGATGGTGACCCGCCAATGGATGCGTTGTTCTTCGATCGGGTAGCCGCCGGTGGCCGAGTGCAGCGCGCAGCGATTGTCCCAGATCACGATGTCGCCGACCTGCCACTTGTGGCGGTACTGCGCCGTGGTCGCGACCATGTGGTCGGTCAGCTCGGCGATCAGCGCCTCGCTCTCGGCCTCCTCGACGCCCTGGATCCGGGTGATGTGGTAGGGGTTGGCATAGAGCGACGTGCGGCCGGTCTCTTCGTGGCGGCGAACGATGGGATGGACGGCCGGCGGCCGGTTGCGGTCCTCGGGGTCGAGCAGGTCGTTGCCGCGTCGGCCGCGCCCGCCATAGACGTGTTCGGCCTTGAGCCCCTGGATACGCTGCTTGAGGGTCGCGGGCAGGGTCTCGTAGGCGTCGTACATGCTGGCGAACAACGTATCCCCGCCATACGACGGGATCGCGATGCCGTAGAGCTGCGTGCCCTTGCAGACATCTTGGTCCCATGGCGAATCGGTGTGCCAGCCGCCGCCGCGATCGAAGATCGCCTTGTCGACCTTGCCGTCGGGCTTGCGCGTACCGATGCCCATCACGGTGAGTTCGGCGTGCTCGGGATGGCGCGTGCGCTTGACCCGATGTGGCTTGAGTTGTCCGAAGCGGCGCGAGTAGGCGAGGAATTCCTCGATGGTGAGGGTCTGGCCGCGCACCACCAGGACGATGCCGTCCAGCCAGGCACGGTAGAGAGCGTCCCAGTCGCCGTCGGACAGCGAGCGGACATCGACATCGGTGGCGATCGCCCCGATGCGCGGGTCGGGCTTGTCGATCTTCATGGACCGAGCCTAGCATCCCTGCAGAAAAATATTGGGAGGAACCATGAACCGCATCGCGGCTTTTCTTTTTGCAGCCGTGCTGGCTCCCATGCTGGCCGACATGCCGGTGGCCGCCCAGGAAGCCTATCCCAGCCGCGCGATCACGCTGGTCGTTCCCTATGCAGCGGGTGGAGGCAGCGACTTCCTGGGCCGCGTGCTGGCCGAGGGTCTGCGGACCCGGCTCAACGAAACCGTGGTCGTCCAGAATATCGGCGGCGCCGGCAGCGCGGTCGGGTCGATGCAGGTGGCGAAAGCCAAGCCCGACGGCTACACGCTGCTGCTCAATCACATCGGCCTGTCGACCATCCCGGCGCTCTACAAGAAGCTGAATTTCGACCCGCTGCATTCCTACGAATTCATCGGTCTCTACGCCGAGGCGCCGATGGTCATCCTGGCGCGCAAGGAATTCGGCCCTAAGAATTTCGCCGAGCTGGTGGCCTATGCCCGCGCCAACAAGGAGAAATTCACCATGGCGTCGTCGGGCATGGGCAGCTCGACCCATCTCTGCGCCATCCTGTTCCAGCAAGTGCTGGGCGTGCCGATCACCACGGTGCAGTACAAGGGGGCGGGCCCGGCGGTGATCGACGTGCGATCGGGCCAGGTCGATGCGATCTGCGACCTGCCGACCACGACCTCGAGCATGATCAGAACCGGCGACCTCCGCGCCTACCTGCTGACCGCGCCACAGCGCATGGCCTCGCTGCCGGACGTGCCGACCGCGACGGAACTCGGTGTGCCCAGCCTCGCCATCGGCGTGTGGTTCGGCGTCTACGCACCGCTCGGCACGCCCAAGCCGATCGTCATGACCCTGAACAAGGCGCTGCGCGACATCGTGCAGGACAAGGCGGTGGCTGAGAAGCTCGCGGCGATCGAGACCTACCTGCTGCCGCTCGACCAGGCGACGCCCGAGGCGCTCCGCGCCAAGCTCGCCTCCCAGATCGATCTTTGGAGTCCGATCATCGAGAAGGCCGGCGTCCAGGCCGAATGAGCAGCCACCGACGATGAAGAGGTTCTTCGCGTCGTGACTGCGCTACATCTGTCGCGCCGCCCCCGACACCCGGATGCTCGCGCCGGGTTCGGGGGTGATCTCGGCGCGCAGCCGCGACGGCACGCCCATGTCCTCGCCCTGAAGGATCTCGATCGTGCCGCCGTGAGCCCAATCGAGATCACGCAGATATCCCGCGAGGGCCGCCGCCGCGGCGCCCGTCGCGGCATCTTCGTAGACGCCACCCGCCGCGAAGGGATTGCGGGCGTGGAAGAGCGTGTTGGTTTCCGCGTGGACGAGGCTGATGGTGACGATGCCGTTGGCCGTCATGAACCGCCGCCCGTGCTCCAGGTCATAGTGCATCGCGGCCAGCTTCTGCCGGCTCGCCAGGGCCAGGACAAGATGCCGGGCCCCGGCCTCGGCGATCGCGGGCGGCAGGCGTGGGTCGAGGTCGGCCGCGCTGTACGAGAAAAGGCCGAGCGCAGCCTCGACCAGCTCTTGCGGCGCCGGCGCGCTCTGCGTGCGCGGCGATTGCAGCGCCGCCATGAGCGCGGGATTCTTGCGCCACCCGGTTACCGTGATTCGCGTGTCGTTGAGCTGGAGGGTGAATGTGCCGTCGCCATGCGCCAGGGCGAGGGCCGCCCCGAGCGCGATCGTTGCATGACCGCAGAACGGCACCTCGATCTCGGGCGCGAAGTAGCGGACCCGCCAACCATCCCCGCTCGGCGCGGCGAAGGCTGTCTCCGAATATCCGACCTCTGCCGCGATCGCCAGCATACGCTCGGCAGGAGGGAGTTCGTCGCAGAGCACGACGCCGGCAGGGTTGCCTCCGGTCGTGCCTTGCGAAAAGGCGGCGATCCGCTGCACGTCCATTCGTCTCTCCATCCTGTCCGGCACCGAAGTTCGGCTTCGCGGCGACCATGTTGGAACCTATGATAAGGGCCGTCAGGTCATTGGGTAAGTAGATGATGGCATCGCTTCATCGGGCTTGGGCCGCCTTGCAACCCAGGCTGAAGATATTGGAAACCCTGCAGTTCTCTTCCGATCAATGGCCTCTCATCGAGCGCCTGCATGCGAGTTTCGACGATCGCGAAGCGCATGTTCACTTGCCCATCCCGATTGCCCGCTTCCGCGAGGCTGTGACGAAAGCGATCCATGACCAGGCGAGGCAGCTCGATGATGTCGAAACGATCTACGTCGATGACCGCTGGCTCGTGGAGAAATCCGCCGGCGGTACCGCCGGCGCGATGGCGAACTACGCGCGCCTCTATAACGACGACGTCGATGCAATGATGGGCGTGCTTGTGCCGTCGGCGCGCTATCGCAAGGGGCACTATGCGTACGGCAAATTCACGGTTCCCAGCCCGCATGGCCTGCATACCGACCATAGCGCCGAAGACCCGGAAAGCGGGGGAGAACCGATCTGCATCGCCAGGATCGAAACGCTCGGGACGCACTATGTGGCCGGTGACGCCAAGGCGTACGACCTGGAAACGCAGAGCATGCTCAAGGCATTGAGATATTGGATTGCCGTTCCCGAAGGCAGGCCGGAAAATATCCTCGATGAACTGTTGAAGCGGCGGACGCTCAAAACCATTCCGGTGAATCGCGTCATGCTGATGGTCGCCGGGAACAGTTCAGAAAAATCTCAAGCCACACAGCATATCGCCGCCAGGCCACCCGCCGGGGGGCTGCATTCGGCGTTTTTTCAGAGGCAATACAAGCTCGTCTAAAAACAGGTCCGTCGATACGTCGCCGCGGCCTGCCAGAAAACGCCGGGCGCGCCGCCCTCGCGCTGCGGATCGTCCAATCACGCGGTTCGTCATCGGCTCCTGGCTGGGCTACGATAGCCCGGCAAGTTCGGATAGCCCACGGGTGAGGAGACGCGAGCCATGCGCACGAGTTTTTCCGTCAACGACATGACCATCCACCGGATCGTCGAGCAGGAGCAGGGCTTCACGCCGATGCTCGACTTCCTGCCGACATTGTCAAAAGAAACTCTCGACGAGAATCTCGCATGGCTGGCGCCCGGCGGCTATGACGGCGCGAGCGGGAATGTCGTGTTGTGCTTCCAGTCGTATGTCGTCAAGACACCGCACCATAACATCCTGGTCGATAGCTGCATCGGCAACGACAAGAACTTCCCGAATCGGCCGACCTGGAACAAGAAGACCGACCCCAGCTGGATGAAGGCGTTGAAGGTGGCCGGCCTCGGGGTCGAGGACATCGATTTCGTGATGTGCACGCATCTGCACGGCGATCACGTCGGCTGGAACACGCGGCTGGAGAATGGCCGCTGGGTCCCGACTTTTCCGAAGGCGCGCTATCTGTTTTCAAAAAAGGAATACACCTATTGGAGCGAGATCCATAAGAAGACTCCGCTCGACCAGATCACCGAGAGTGTGCTGCCGATCATCGAGGCCAACCGGGCCGAATTGGTCGGCAGCGATCATGCGCTCAACGACCATATCCGATTGAGCCCGACCCCGGGCCACACGCCCGACCATTTCGCAGTCTGCGCCGGCAAGGGCGGCGACGCCGCGGTGTTCACCGGCGATCTGATCCACTCGCCGATCCAGGCCCGCTATCCCGAATTGGTCATGCGCGTCGACACCGACCGCGACCAGGCTGTCCGGACGCGCCGGAGTTTCCTCGAGCGCTACTGCGACACCGACACGTTGTGCTGCACGATGCACTTCCCGTCGCCCTCGGTCGGCCATATCAAGCGCTGGGACAACGGCTTCCGCCTGGAATACGCAAAAGCCTGAAGGCGCGGAACCGCCGGCGGTGTGGCGCGAACTGTATCAATCAAACAGCGTCGCCAACCGCTGCTTCATCTGATCGGCGATATACAGTGCCGTCGCCTGGATCGTCGACGTCGGGTTGAGGCCGCCGCCGGTCACGAACACGCTGCCGTCGACGATGAACAGGTTCTTCACGTCGTGGCTGCGGCCCCATTCGTTCACCACCGAGCGTGCGGGATCGGTGCCCATGCGCGCGGTACCCAGCAGGTGGCCGGGATAGTTGAGCACCTCGCGCGAGCAGGTGATGCGGGTGGCGCCGGCGGCTTTCAGGATGTCCTCGGCGCGGGCGATGCCGTGCTCCATCATGCGCCGTGTGTTCTCGCTTAGCGTGTAGTCGATCTTCGGCGCGGGGATGCCGTTGCTGTCCTTCAGGTGGGGATCGAGCGTCACGCGGTTGTGCTCCTCCGGCAGGTCGTCGCAGGCCACGCCGATGCCGACCCGGTGGTCGACCAACTCGCGGAAGGTCGTGTGATGGTTGCGGCCCCACGGGAGCTGGCCCGCCGCCGTGCTGCCAAGGGCCTGCGAGACCGGGCCGGTGCCGCGGTCGAACTGCAGGTTATAGCCGCGCACGAAGTCGCGCTTTGGATCGGTCTCGTAGAACTGCTTGCTCCACAGGCTGGTGATCGGCCCGCGGCCACCGTCGAGCGTCTGGGCGACATAGCCCCAGACCATGGGCCACGGATGCAGCATCAGGTTCTTGCCGACGAGCCCCGAGGAGTTGGCGAGGCCGTCGGGGAATTTCGCCGACGCCGAGTTCAGCAGCAGGCGCGGCGTGCCCACGCCATTGCAGGCCAGGATCACCACCTCGGCCGGCTGGAACTGTTCCTTGCCGTCGGCGTCGTAGTAGATCGCGCCGGTCGCCATGCCGGTGTCGTCGGTCGTGATCTCGCGCACCCGGCAGCGCGTGCGCAGCTCGACGCCGGCGCGCAGAGCCAGCGGCCAGTAGGTGATGTCGGTGCTGGCCTTGGCGCCCTGGGCGCAGCCCGGTGTGCAGTGGCCGAGGTTGATGCAGGCGCCGCGGCCCTCGTACTCGGTGGAGGCGATGGCGACGTCCGACGGCCACCAGTGCCAGCCGAGCTTGTTCACCGCCTGCGCGTAGAGCGTGCCGGTCTTGCCCATCGGCATGGGTGGCATCGGCGGATGGCGCGCCGGCTCGCCGGGATCACCCGCGAGGCCCGACACGCCCATCATGCGGTCGTTCTCCTCGTAGAACTTCTCGAGCGTCCAGTAGTCGATCGGCCAGTCGTCAGCCACGCCGTCCATCGACTTCACCTTGAAGTCCGACGGATGCAGGCGCGGGAAGTGCGCGGTGTAGATCACCGTGCCGCCGCCGACGCCGTTGAAGTTGGCGACCTTCATGATCGAGTTGTCGTCGTTCACCGGATAGTCGGTGTCGCGGCCGCGCCGGTTGGGCAGGATATCGAAGTCGCCGCCGTGGCGCCGGGCCTCCCAGTCGCGGCCGGTGCTGGGGAACTGGCTCGACTGCATCCAGTCGCCTTGCTCGAGGCAGAGGATGCGCATCCTGGTCTCGGCCAGGCTCCAGGCCACCGCCGCACCCGAGGCGCCCGAGCCGATGATGAGGACGTCGACCTTTTCGTGCGGGACCGTGTCGGGGCCGGCCATGTCAACGGGCTCCCTTACGATCGTCGCGCCACAGCGGCGCCCGGTCGCGCACCGGGTCGAGCAGGGACCAGTCGCCCTGTTCCAGGACGTAGCCCTTGGGGAAGGGCGCGCGCGCCTCGTGGCCCAGCGCCCGCAGGACGCGGTCGTCGCGATAATAGGCGGCCAGCACCAGCCTGCCGAACAGCCATGCAGGCCAACCGCCGGCAGCCAGACGCTCGGCGACCAGGGCCTCGCGGCGGTCGATGTCGAGGGTGGCGAATTTGCCGTTGGCCGCGGCCGCGATGGCCGCGAGGGTCTCGCGGACGGCGGCGAGATCGCGGCCGATCGAGCGCTCGATATCGGCCAGGATGGCGGGATCATCGGCTGCGGGCATGCCGAGGGCTTTGTCGGCCGGGATCATGGTGGCGGCGATGGCCGCGAGGTCGCGGCGTTCGGGATTGGTCAAGGGTGAGGACATGCTGCACCGTATCGCGTCTTTGTGGGGATAATGCTTAATTTGACAGCATCAACTTCTGGCCGCCTTAATCTTGACGCTGGAAGAGTCGAGGCTCTCAACATGGCTTATCATCATGGCGACCTGCGCGAGGCCCTGATTGCCGCCGGGCGCAGCCTGCTCGAGGAAAAGGGGCTGACCGGCTTCACCCTGCGGGAGTGCGCCCGCCGGGCGGAGGTCTCGCACGCCGCACCCGCCCATCATTTCAAGTCGGTCGACGACCTGCTGGCCGAGATCGCGGTCCAGGGCGTCGGCGAGCTCACGGCGACGATGGCCCGCGAGGCCAAGCGCGCGGGCGACGATCCGGCGGCGCGGCTGGTGGGACAGGGC
>Ga0105240_10006209_pt1 | contig 17574 bp, 16 predicted proteins | sample KBSC54metaG_FD_80426 | JGI IMG/M metagenome (GOLD analysis project Ga0105240, IMG submission 80426) | Corn rhizosphere microbial communities from Kellogg Biological Station, Michigan, USA - KBS C5-4 metaG | ecosystem: Host-associated > Plants > Roots > Rhizosphere > Soil | place: Michigan, USA...
AGAGTATGAGGCGGTACTCGCAAAACACCCGCGACATGCAAAGACATGGATGAGCTTGGGGCACGTCCTCAAGACGCTGGGACAACAGAGTGAGGGTATTGCGGCTTATCGCCGCGCAATCGACGAGGAGCCGACGCTGGGGGAGGCCTGGTGGAGTCTGGCGAATCTGAAGACCGTCGCGTTCTCTTCGGATGATGTTGCGCAGATGGAGCGCGCGTTGATTTCTTGTCGCAGTGACGAAGATCAACTGCATCTGCATTTCGCGCTGGGCAAGGCGCGAGAAGATGCCCACGAGTACGAGAAGGCCTGTGCGCACTGGATTGCAGGCAATTCGATCCGGCGCAAGTCGTTGCCCTACGACGCGGAGGAAACACATCAGGCCTGCCAGCGGTCGATGCGGTTTTACACGCCCGCGCGCCTTGCAGGACGCAATACGTGTCGCAATGCCGATCCCATTTTCATCGTCGGACTGCCGCGATCCGGATCGACTCTGATCGAGCAGATTCTCGCCAGCCACAGCCTGGTGGAAGGCACGATGGAGCTGCCGGACCTGATGGCCATCGAGTCGCGTTCGGCCGCACAGGCTGCAGCCGACGGCAAGCCCTGGCCGGACGCATTGGCGCAGTTGAATGACGATGCGCTACGACTTCTGGGGGAGGAGTACCTCCAGCGAACGCGGATTCATCGACGCCTGGACCGGCCGTTTTTCATCGACAAGATGCCCAACAACTGGATGCATGTCGGATTGATCCGGATGATTCTGCCCAATGCGCGCATCGTCGATGCCCGGCGCCATCCCGTGGGATGCTGTCTGTCCGCGTGGAAGCAGCACTTTGCGCGGGGCCAGGCGTTTTCATATGACCTGACCGACCTGGGTCGCTACTACCGCGACTACGTCGCGTTGATGGGGCACTTCGACCGGGTGAGCCCCGGCACCGTGCATCGCGTCATCTACGAAGACATGGTCTGCGACACCGAGCGCGAGGTGCGCCGATTACTCGACTATCTGGGACTGCCGTTTGAGGAATCCTGTCTCGGCTTCTGGCAGAACGAGCGTGCGGTTCGTACGGCCAGCTCGGAACAGGTTCGTCGACCCATCTTCACGGAAGCTGTGGATCACTGGAGGCACTTCGAGCCGTGGCTGCAGCCGCTGATGGACGCGCTGGGGTCGACGCTCGAAAACTACCGCGAAGCTCGCGTCGGTGATCGTGAGAGGGCCGCCAGGATGCCTTGAAGGATGCGCGTCGGGCTCGGCGGGCAACCGGGTACCGCCACATCGACCGGGATGACGTTCGAAATACGCCCGCGGCTGGCATAACTCTCGCCGAAAATGCCGCCCGTGCAGCCACAATCGCCGAGTGCCACCACGAGCTTCGGATCGGGTGTGGCCTCGTAGGTTCGGCGCACAGCCCCCTCCATGTGCCTGGAGACCGGTCCGGTCACCAGGAGCAGGTCGGCGTGGCGAGGACTGGCCACGAACCGGATACCCAACCCTTCCAGATTGTAGATCGGATTGTTGAGCGCCTGGATCTCGAGCTCGCACCCGTTACAGGAGCCGGCGTCGATGTGTCGGATACACAGTGCGCGACCCAACACGGCACGGATCTGGTCCTGCAGGCCCGCGTGTACGCGCAGGCTGTCATCACTTTCGGGCGGTGGTTCGGAAACGATACCAATGGAAGCAATCTGACGTAGTGTTTTCAACATAGGGATGTCCTACAGGTCGTGACCGCTGTAGGAGAGGTTGAAGGACTTGTTGATCAGCGGGAAGTCCGGCACGATGTTGCCGATGATCGCGTGCTCCAGGGCCGGCCAGTTCTGCCAGGAGGGGTCGTGTGGATGACACCGGCGTATGGTTCCGGCCGGGCCAGCCTGGAGGGCGATCCACACTGGGCCGCGCCAGCCCTCGATCAAACCCACACCGAGGATATCTTCCTCTGGAAGCCGCACAGGCGTGCAGTGCGCGCCTTCTGGCAGCGCACCGAGAATGTACTGAATGAGGCGGCAGGATTCCCGTAGCTCGTCGAAACGGATCGCGACGCGAGCGGCGACGTCTCCGTCGCTGAGAACGACCTTCTTCACCGTGATTTCCTGATAGGGCTGGCACGGCATATCGACACGCAGATCGAATGGCTGCGCGCTCGAGCGCCCTGCGAGTCCGGTGAGCCCGAGTTGTGCGGCCAGTTCAGCGGAAACGGTACCCGCCCCGGTAAAACGGTCCCGCACGCCCGCGTGTTCCTCGTAGATCGTGCGCAACCTACCCACCTCACTCTCGATTTCCCGGATGCGCTTGCCGAGTGAGACGACGCCGGGGCGGGTCAGATCCCGTGCTGTGCCGCCAGGGACGATCGCATCCAACAGGTAACGCTGTCCGAGAACCTCCTGGTTGCTACGCAGGAGATATTCCTTCAAGCGGCTGAACTGCATCAGGCCGAAGGCAAACCCCGCGTCGTTGCCGAGCGCGCCCAGGTCGCCCAGGTGGTTGGCGATGCGCTCCAGTTCGAGATAAAGCGCGCGCAACCAGGCAGCGCGTCGCGGGATTTCCCCGTCGGCGATGCCCTCCAACGCCTGACAGTAAGCCCATGAGAACGCCACGGCGGAGTCGCCCGAGACCCGGGCGGCAAGCTTGTGCCCCTGCAAGAGCGGCAGTTGTGTGAAGCGCTGCTCGATGCCCTTGTGGACGTATCCCAGGCGTTCCTCGAGCTTGAGCACCTTTTCACCCACGACCGAGAAGCGAAAATGTCCGGGCTCGATGGTGCCGGCGTGCACCGGACCTACCGCGATTTCGTGTACTCCATCACCCTCCACGCGTACGAAGTCATAGGCGTTGCCCCCCGGTTCGGTTGCCAGCTGGGATAGCGGCGGGTCCACCAGGGGGCGATAGGTTCGAGGCCAGGCTCCATGGCTCAGCCAAGTGCGGGAATCTGTCGCAGTGGAGCGCAGTCCCGACAGGTCGGCGATCGCACGCTGCATCCGTGCCGCGGCCGGAAAAAGGTCCTCGATTCCCGGGTAGGGGTTGTCAGGATCGGTCAGCGGCAAGGCGAGGACGAGTCCGCTGCCTTGGGTCAAGTAAGCTGCGTGGACCAGGGGGCCCGTCTCCTGGGTGGAGCTCGACCAGAGGGGGCCGAGTCGGGCGCCGGCGGCAGCCATGTCCTCCGCGATTCTTCTCCACTGGTCGCCTGACACGAGCAGGGCCCGCAGACCGGGCGCCCCAGGTTGGCGAAGGCTGCCGGCGAGCCACTCCTGCACTGTCATTTCACTCGCCTCCGATCAGTCGCGCTGCCGCGCGATACCAGTCGGCGAGGTAGGGAGGTATGTAGAGACCCAACACGAGAACCACGGCCAGGTGGGTAAACACAGGCAGGAGTGCCGGCGGATGCTTCAGACGCTTGCCGGTGGTCTCCCCAAACACCATCGGTTGGATGCGTCCAAAGATCGCTGCGAAGGCGACACCGAGCGCGAGGAGGAGAATGGGCGCTGCCCAGGGCTGCTCCCGCATGGCGGTGGTCAGAATGAGGAACTCGCTGGCAAACACTCCAAAGGGGGGCATACCGAGAATCGCAAGCGACCCCAGCATCAATCCCCAGCCGATCGTGGGACTGAGCGTGATGAGCCCGCGAATGTCCTCCATCAGCTGCGACCCTGCCTTTTGGGCCGCATGTCCCACCGTAAAGAAGATCGCCGACTTGGTGAGCGAGTGGACCGTCATGTGCAGCAGGGCGGCGAAGTTGGCCACGGAGCCACCCATTCCAAAGGCGAACGTGATGATGCCCATGTGCTCGATGGAGGAGTAGGCGAAGAGTCGTTTGATGTCGCGCTGGCGCCAGAGAAAGAAGGCCGCGAGCACGACGGAGAGCAGTCCGAAAGTCATGAGGACCCGGGACGGCAACGAGGAGTGCAGGGAGCCCTCGACGAGTATCTTGCAGCGCACGACGGCGTAGATGGCTACGTTCAACAGCAGTCCGGAGAGCACCGCCGAGATGGGCGTTGGGCCTTCGGCGTGCGCATCGGGCAACCAGTTGTGCAGTGGGGCGAGGCCTACTTTTGTACCGTAGCCGACGAACAGGAATACGAATGCGAGACCCAGAACGGTGGGCTCCAGTTGGCCCTTGACCGCATTCAAGTGAGTCCATAGGAGCGCGGTAACGCCTTCCGCCCCGAGGACCTTCTCCGCGGCAAAGTACAAAAGGATGGTGCCGAAGAGGGCTTGTGCGATACCGACGCCGCACAGAATGAAGTACTTCCAACCGGCCTCGAGGCTCGCGGGCGTGCGGTACAGTGTGACCAACAGTACGGTGGAAAGTGTTGCCGCTTCCATTGAGACCCAGAGCAGCCCCATGTTGTTGGTGGTGAGTGCGATCAGCATCGTCGCCATGAAGAGCTGATACATGCTGTGATAAAGGCGCAGTCGCCGTGCGCTCACTCGTCCGTGGTCCATCTCCACGCGCATGTAGGGGCGGGAGAAGAGTGCGGTCGTGAGGCCGACGAGGGCGGTCAGGGTGACGAGAAAGACATTGAAAGGGTCGATGAAGAAAAGCTCGTGTGCCATGAGGAGCGAGCCTTCTCTCACGACGCGGGCGGTGAGCGCGCAGGCGGCCAGGAACGTAATGAGGCTGATGGCAGCGTTCAGTTCGGCGGCCCACCGCCGGGCTCCGAGTATGCCGAGAACGAGTGCACCCAAGAGGGGGGCGCTGAGCAGTAGCACAAACTCCACGCGTCAGGTCTCCTTCTGCGCAGGGGTTGCCTGCACGCCGTCGATCCTGGGGCTGCCCTCGCGGGCTGCGGCGGCCGACTGGTATTCGTTGAGCGACTCGAGGTGATGCAAGTCGAGGCTGTCGAACTGCTCGCGGATCTGGAAGAAGAAGATCCCGAGTACCAGTACGGCAACGAGTACATCGAGCGCGACGCCGAACTCGACGATCATCGGCATCCCGTAGGTTGCGCTCATGGCGCCGAAAAACAGGCCGTTCTCCATCGACAGAAAGCCCACCACCTGCGACATGGCTTTGCGTCGCGTGATCATGGTGACGAAGGAAAGGAGGATGACCGCGACTGCAATCCCGATCGCGTTGCGCGTGGCAGTGCTGGCCAGCGCCGCGATCGGCTGCGCGAGGCCGAAAGCGAATACGACGACCACCAGGCCGACGAGCATCGTGCCCGAGATGTTCAGGAGCGGTTCGGTGTCCCAATAGACCTGCAGGCGGCGGATGAGCCGGTGAAGCATCCCAGGGAGCAACACGACTTTGAGGGCCAGTGTGAGTGCCGCCGACAGATAGAGGTGGCGCTCGCCGGTACGCCAGGCGAGCAGGAGTGTCGCGACCAGGAGCAAACTGCCTTGCACGGCCAGCAGATTCACGAGCGTCACGATCCGGCGTTGGGCGAGCATCGCGAACGACAGCAGCAACAGGAGCGCCGCGCAGAGGTTCAGCAGTTGAAGATCGAAGGGCGTTCCGGTCACGGGTCTAAGCTCCCAGCAGCAGGTGCACGAGCAGCCCGAGTACGGCGAACAAAAACGCGCTGGCGAGAAACTCCGGGGCGCGGAATACACGCAGTTTGGCCGACATCGTTTCGATGCAGGCGAGGCACGCCCCGGTGACAGCCAGCTTCACCGCGAGGAGCGGAATTGATGCCAACAGGGTGATCGGGCTGTCGGCTCCGGTTGCGATCCCCCAGGGGACGAACAATGCGAACCCGATGCAGGCGTAGTTGAAGAGCTTGAGGGCGGCAGCCCACTCCATCAAGGCGAGGTGGCGCGCCGAGTACTCGAGCAGCATCGCCTCGTGAATCATGGTGAGCTCCAGGTGAGTCGCCGGATTGTCGATCGGGATGCGGGCGTTCTCGGCCAACAGCACCAACATGAATGCCACGGCCGTGAAAGCCAGGCTCGGATATAACGCAAGCTGCCGCGTCGCGAGATTTTCGGCAATGCCCGGCAGGGCGGTGGTTGCGCAGATCATCGAGGCAACAAAGATCACCATGAGGAGTGCGGGCTCGGCCAGAAAGCCCACCATCATTTCGCGACGCGCACCGAGGCTGCCGAAGGCGGTGCCGATATCCATTGCCGCGAGCGACTGGAACACCCGGGCGGTGGCCAACAGGCCGACGAGCGCGATGGCATCCGCTGCGATCGTGAAGGGCAGCCGAGTGCCCATTGACGGAATGATGCCGGCAGCGAGCACCATCGCGCCAAACACAATGTAGGGCGCTGCGCGGAATAAGGGCGAGGCTCCCTCGGCGATCACCGCGTCTTTGTAGAAAAGTTTGCGAATGCCTCGGTATGGCAGCCAGATGGTCGGCGCGCGGCGGTTCTGCAGCCACGCGCGGCACTGGTTGACCCAACCCAGGAACAGCGGCGCCGCGGCGAGCGCGGCGAGCAACTCCAGCGCCTGGGTCATCAGGTCCATGGGTTTCATAGGATGAGCGCCAGGAGTGCGATGAGCGTGACAAAACTGTAGAGGAGGTATGTTGAGATGCGTCCCTGCTGTACCCACGCGAAAGTGTCCGCGATACGTTGGATGAGCGCCCCGACCGGGAGATAGAGGCTCTTCCAAAGGCGATCACCCACGATGACCCGATAACGGGGTCGGGTGTCGAACGGGGACGGCAGCTCCCGGGTCATGGCGAAGAAGTTGCCGAAGATGTGGCGGATCGGCTGGCCGAACCCTTCCGCGGTGTCCTGCATCCGGGGTGTCAGGCCTCCGAATCCGCAATCCCAGGCTGGCGCGCGGCGGACGCGCCGATGATAGACGCGTCGGACCGAAAACACGGTCAACACGACAACTCCGGACAGCGCCACGAGGAAGATCAAGGCCGAATAGGACGCGCGCCGCTCGGGCAGAGGCACGAGCAACCACCAGGGACCTGGTGCGCTCGTCAGGGTGTCGCCGCTCAGGGCTTTGACCACGGTGAGCAGCTTTCCAACCACGAATGTGGGCAGCAGCCCCATGACAAAGCAACCGGCGGCGAGCCACACCAGGCCGATACGCTCCAGCACTCCCGCGTCGTGGGCCCGGGCCAATGCCGGCTCACGGGGTTGCCCCAGGAAGATCACGCCGAAGAACTTGACCATGACATAAGCGGAGAGGGCCGCGGATAGCGCGATCAGTGCGGCTCCCAAGGGCAACAGCATATCGATGAAAGCCCTGGGCACCTCGTGTGCGAAGAGAAAGGCCTGCAGGAGCAACCACTCGGAAACGAAGCCGTTGAGGGGTGGCAGGCTTGCCATACTCAAGACGCCCACGAGCGTGAGCCAGGCGACCCAGGGCATGCGATGAATCAGCCCGCCCAGGCGGCCGAGGTTGCGCTCTCCGGTCGAATGCAACACGGCACCCGTGCCGAGAAAGAGCAGGCTTTTGATGAAGGCGTGATTCAGGCTGTGGTAGAGGGCCGCAATGAGTGCCAGTGCGGCGAGCGCATTCATGTTGACGCCGTGGAATACGATGGCGAGTCCGATCCCCGTGAGGATGATGCCGAGGTTCTCGATCGACGACCATGCCAGGAGCCGCTTCATATCCGTCTGGACTGCGGCAAACACTACGCCATAGACGGCACTGAACAGCCCGGCGGCCAAGGGCACGAGTCCCCACCACCACTCGGGTTTTCCCAACAGGTCGAAAGTGACCCGGAGGATGCCGTAGACCGCGGTCTTCAACATCACTCCGCTCATGAGCGCCGAGACGGGCGAGGGCGCCGCGGGGTGTGCTTCGGGTAACCAGACATGCACAGGCACCAGTCCCGCCTTGGCGCCGAAGCCTATGAGCGCGAGCAGAAAAGCGATTGCGGCCCAGTGCGGGGCAAGATGCGCGTGGCGCATCGCCTCGAAGGTGAACTGCCAGCTGCCGCCCTGCAGCACGCCAAAACTCAACAGGATCGCAATCGCTCCCAGGTGCGCGAGGAGGAGATAGAGAAAGCCGGCACGACGGATTTCCGCAATGCCGTGTTGAGTGGTCACCAGGAAGTAGGAGGACAGTGCCATGGTCTCCCACGCGACCATGAAAGCGTAGGCATCATCCGCCAGCAGCACGAATCCCATGCTGGCGAGGAACAGGTGGTATTGCAGGCACAGCAAGCCGGGTGCGGTTCCCTCCCCGCGCCGAAAATAACCGGCGGCGAACACCGAGATCCCCGCTGATGTGACGCCGAGGAGGAAAAGGAAGAGGCTCGTGAGGCCATCACGCCTCACGTGCATCGGCAGGTCCGGCAGGCCGATCGCCAGGACCGCCTGTTCCGTGGGGGCTGTCAAGCTGGCTGCCGCAACCACGGCCAGGGCCAAGCCGCACAGGGCGCCCAGCGGAAAGAGTGTCCGGGCAACAAACGCGATGCTCATCGGGCGCAGCAGGCCCAGGAGGCCTGTGAGGCCCCAGAGGGCGAGGAGGACGAGACTGGCTCGCAGCGCGGAATCGATCACCGGTATTCGCAGCAGGTGCTACTTGGATACGCCTTCGATTATAATCCTATTGCACTGAACGTGCCGCACACCTTGAAAGGATGGCTTTGGCTCTGGACATTGGCCCGATTCTCGAGCGGCTCCCGCATCGCTACCCGATGCTGCTCATCGATCGAGTGGTCGAGGTTCGCCCCGGGCGCAGCATCCGGGCACTGAAAAATGTGACTTACAACGAGCAATTCTTCAGCGGCCACTTCCCTTCGCGGCCATTGATGCCCGGCGTGATAGTCGTCGAGGCGTTGGCCCAGGCGGCCAGCCTCCTGGCGCTGCTGAGCCCCGACTCACTGCCGCGGGAGACTGCCAACCTGCACTTCGTGGGTGTCGACAGGGCGCGTTTCCGCAAACCCGTCATGCCGGGTGACCAGTTGCTGCTGAGCGCGCATCCCGAGCCCGGGCTCGATGGACTGCTGCGATTCTCGACGGCAGCGCTCGTCGGCAAGCAGGAAGTCGCCAGTGCCGAGATCCTGCTGAGTGTCCAGCCATTGGACTAGGGAGGCCGCGATCGCACCGATAAGGCCAGCAATCGCCTCCGCTTCGCGCTAAATTGCGCTTATCCTCAGATGTGATTTTGATGTGAATGAAAAACTCCCCGATTGTGCATATTGAAGAGCGCACCGCGCGGCTGACGATTCTGATCGATCCGCGCAAGAAGGCCGTGTTCGAGCGGCTGTGTGCCCAGGAAGACCTCACTTCTTCGCAAGTGGTGCGCCGGATGATTCGCGCCTACATCGAGGAGCGGACGGGGCGGCCTTGGAATCCCAACGAGAATTCCACCGAGAAGGACGCAACGAATCGCGCCGGGTCGGGCGGGCGGGGTGGGGGCAAGCGCCGGCCTTCGAAAGTTTGAGCTTTAGCGCGCTGGATATTCAGCGCGACGTGATCCTCAGGCCTGCTTCAGTCAGTGTCCGTCAGTTCGCCTTGGGCTATTTGGAGCAGCGCCGCCCGCATTTGTACCTGCGCCTTCGATGCAGACCACGAAGCGACTTCGCGCAGCGCGTACTGGTGAAGAATATGACGGATGACGTGAAGCCCGAGCCAGTAATCTGCCCGGTTCGGCAAACCAGGTTGCCTGTTTTCCTTTGATCCCATAAACCACCGCGCAAAGGCTTCAGGATGCGCGGGGTCGATCGCTCTCGCATCGGCATCCGCCAGAAAGCGCCCGGCGATTTCCGGCAATCTGGAAGCGGGCAACGTGCCGAGATCATCCTGCAGGAGAAGTTGGCCGTCGGAATGCCCGGGCGACAGGATTGAGCTCACGTAGGTGACCAGGCCTTCCGCGAATAGCGGCAGAGTCAGATCTGCGCTTGGCATCACGCCATCATTTTGAGACGCGCTGCGAGGACTGCACAGAGCAAGACGCACAACGCCCCAACCAATGACATGAGTCTCAGCGGACGGTTCGTTTGGGTTGCCTGGTACAGGTGCCTACCTCGCCAAATTGGCCAGTCAGGTGTAGCTACGTTCCGCTTGGCGCGCATCTCCAGCCAGGCCGCCATGGAACGACATACCTCTCTCCAGCGGTATACTAACCGAAGCTCATGTGAGCAGGCACCTCAGGGAATCGGCAATGCCTCCCGTATCGCGCGCCACTCTGATCGGCATCGTATGTTCGATCGCCTCTTGGATACCCGCGAACGCGGCATCCCCTGGACCGCTCACAATCTATTTCATCGATGTCGAGGGCGGCCAATCCACACTGGTGGTCACGCCGGAAAAGCGTAGCCTGCTCATCGACGCCGGCTGGGCGAGCGACGGCAAGACCTTCAGTCCAGGGGACCCGCGCAAGGCGCGCGATGCGAACCGCATCGTCAAAGCCGCACAGGATGCCGGAATCTCCCAGATCGACTACCTGCTGATCACGCACTTTCACACCGACCACGACGGCGGCGTAAGCGAGCTTGCGCAATTGATGCCGATCCTCGGATTCATCGATCATGGTGCCCCGCATCCGCACGCGTCGGAGACGGATTCGGAAACGAGGGATGCCTTCTCGGTGTACTCGGCGCTTCGAAGCAAGAGCGGCGCCCGGCACCTCGAGCCCCGTCCGGGCGAGCGGTTGCCGCTCGCTGATCTCGAGGTCACGGTGGTGAGTTCCGGGGGCACAACGCTCGCTGAGCCGCTGCCCGCCGCGGGCGCCGCAAACCCGGCATGCCCAGAGCACCCTATCCCCGCTGTAGATCCCGACGAGAATCCGCGTTCGACAGGTGTCCTGGTACAGTTTGGAAGGTTTCGATTCCTGGATGTGGGCGATCTGAGCGGTCAGCCGCTATTCAACCTGGTCTGCCCGAGGAACAGGGTCGGGCGGGTAGATGCGTACCTGACCGCGCACCATGGAGGGGCTGATGCGGCAGAGCCAGCCACATTCGCCGCCTTCCAACCACGTGTGGTGATGGTCAACAACGCGCTGCACAAAGGAGGCCAACACGCGATGTTCGAAGCGCTACATCACGCCTCGAGCATCGAGAATGTCTGGCAGCTACACACGTCCGCGGACGCTGGGGATCTTAACTTTCCAGCCCAATACATCGCCAACATAGATGACAGTGCGGCATATTGGATCAAGTTGATCGCCAACAAGGACGGCTCCTTCCGCGTCTTCAACGGCCGCTCGAAGCAGTGGAAGGAGTACGCGGCGCGTCGGTGAGCCAGGGCCGGCAATGTTCTGGACAAACCGAGGGTCAGCCGTCACGCAGCCAACCATCCGCTACGCATTGCTCGATCCGCGCGCTCATCCACTCGTAGATCTCCAGCTTCAGTCTTTCAACATCGATGAGACAATCGGCAATCGTCTGTAGCATGCTGGTTCATGCCGGAACTCTTCCATGGCCCCGGCTTGAGCCGCCAACTTCAATGTCGGCCGAAGTTCCATGCGTGTCGCCAACACGAGCAGCATGTCTGCGCTGAAGTCCCGCCAAGCACCTTTCATAAGTGCCGAGATCCTCGGCTGAGTGACTCCGAGACTTTTGGCCCGCTCGCAGGGTCTTCCTCGACCGGATGAGATATCCTAGATTGGAATCTCCAGGCGCAGCGTCCTTCCCGTTAATGTGCCTGACCTGGCTATATGCGGAGGGCTCCGGCCATGGCGATCAGTACGGCGAAGTTCACGGCCCTGGGTCCGACGGCATTCTTTGCCAGGTACCCGGTGACCCGCATCGTGATCCAGGCGAGCCGCCGGTTCAATCCGGTACCCGACACGACGAAGCCTCCTGGCGCCACGCGCGCCACGACCTCGGACGACCTGGAAGTCGTGGACAAGAACACCCGCATAAAGTATCTCGAGGCACTTCCGTTCGTCGATCCCAACCTGCAAGCCCTGGGGGCCTTTGCGGGTCCGGGACAGACCAAGACAGCGGCGCTGCGTGTTGCGAATGCGGACGCGGGTGGAATGCTGCCTGTCTTCTGGCTTCCCTACGACCTCAACAGCAACCGCCGCATCACCTTGGTGGACAAGCAGGGAGTCGGTAACGCGAATCTGTTCGTCACCGATCTCGTGGATGGCTGCTCGATCTACATCCAGGGCACCCCGAACGAGCCCACTGTGACTCACCTCAACGCCAACAAGGAGCTTCCGCTCGGCCTGGCCCGATTTCCCGATGCGTCTGACGGGAGTCCGCAGGCCGCGCGAGACCGACAGTCCGCTTGGACCCACAAGTGGAACTTCATGGACAACCGCTTCGCGAACGACGGCGCCGCTCCAAAGCGGGTCGCGGCCATGGATCCTGGGCTGGTGCCCACGCGCAAGCTGGAGGCCCATGACTACATGCTCCTCTCGCAGTTTCAGCGAGATGCTTTCGAGCAGACGCTGCCTAACCTGCAGGCGCTAGGGAGCATCCCGCAGATGATCAACGGGCTCACGGTCGACCGCATGGAGACCGTCTTCACGCAGGGCACGGTCTTCGGGTTCCGCACCGGTCCCGGAAACCCTTGGCAGTTCCACGTCCAGCGTCGCGCGATGCTGAAGTTTTATCACCGGCAAGTCACCGCCGCCAGGCCGCTGGGCAAGATGGAGCGACTCGAGTCGAAGCTGGCCAGCACCTTCCATGTCAAGCATTCAACCCGCAACACGGCGGCGACCTTCCGCTACGTCCCCCTGGGTGCCATGTGGTTCGTGCGCTCAGTACCGCAGTTCTGGCCTTAGAGTGCCCGCCCCGGAGCGGGGCAAGATGGATGATCTCTGCCGTCACCGACCAACGCCTCTTTGGCTCTTCGAGATGATTGCGTGCACGCTTCCGCGCGAGCAAGCGCATGCGCTAAATCATCGGTGCGAACGGGTCTCGTGCCGCGGCCCACGTATGGGCGTTCGAGCGGTGCCAGATCAGATGTTGCCTTGTCGAATATCCTGGCGGTCACGGCTTTGTCGATGGCCACAGTCGCACCGTTCCGTCGCCGATGCCGAAACTCATCGAAGCGGACATTCACACTGCCGCGATTGGTCGGGTAGCTAACCGCAGAGTGGTCTATTTGTCTCGACGCGCCGCTCCCAGAGGGCGCGGTCGCGCTCGATGAGTTGCTCGATTTCGTGCAGTTTAGGGAGAGCAACCAAATAGCGCGAGACGAAAAGCTGCTGATCGAGCCCGCCGGTGGCGTACTCCACCTTTGTTTGATCCTTGTCGCTGCACAGAAGCAACCCCACCGGTGGGTTATCCTCTGGAGTAGTGATCTCCCGCTTCCAGTAGTTTAGATAGAAGTTCATCTGCCCAGCATCGCTGTGCTGGAAGTGGCGAACCTTAAGATCAATGATCAAGTGGCAGCGAAGTAGCCGGTGGTAGAACACGAGATCGATGTAATCGTGCTCGTTGCCAACGGTAATTCGTTTCTGCCGCGCCTCAAAACAGAAGCCGCTACCGAGTTCAAGCAGGAAAGCCTGTAGGTGGTCGAGGAGGGCTGTCTCGAGGTCACTTTCTGTATAGCGCGCTTGTTCGGCGAGACCGACAAATTCAAGGACATACGGATCGCGGATCAGCTCTGAGATTCCGACGCGCGCTTGGTTGGCCTGTCGTCGGGCTCGTTCGATGACCGCTTGCTTGTCAAGGGAGAGACCCGTGCGCTCATAGAGCAATGAGCCGATCTGCCGCTGAAGCTCGCGTTTCGACCAAGAGCCCCTCAGGCATTCATTCTCATAAAATGCTCGTTTCCATTGGTCCTTAGGCGGATGAGCTCGATCAGGTGAGACCATGACAGGCGCAGGAGCGTTTGGCCGTCGAGCGGCGTCGGGACTGCCGTATGAGATTTCGTCACCGCTGGTGACGAAATCTCGGTCCGGCCGGTGAGCGTAGGAGCGGTACCGGATTCCGTGGCGAACGGCGAAGAGCCAATTTCTCTCAGTTGGGGGTAAATGCGGTAAAAGACCCGCGTCCGACCGAGCATTTCGGCACTGCAACCCGGAATTCCTCGCCTCTTCAGGTCCCGCGCGAGACGCGGCAGCAACTGCTGACCATAGCTGGCCCGATCCTCGCCGTTCTGTTCGAACTCGACGATATACGCACCCATGAAAAAGTTGCGCAGAGTGAGATACCGATTAACCCTACCGGCAGCGCTGGCTTGTGTACGAGCATGGACCTCGGCAATTGAGGAAATGAGTAATTCATAACTCATCTGAGTGGGAGTGGTGCTCCGGGTCTTCTTCTGATCAGAAAGCTCCATCATCGCTTCCGCAGTTTATTGTCTGGGGCGAGGTGTAACCGAGAGTTCCAGCATCATACCGAGGGACGTGTTTGTTTGTCCCGTGTTTGTTTATGTCGAGATGTTTGGCTATGCGCGTGTGCTACGCGACGATCTACGCCGTCGTTGGTCGCGAGGTGAGTACCGCGTGCGGGCCGCACGGCTGTCCTACGCGGAGCACCCACGCTGCGCACGCGGCTCAAAATGGCGCTCACTCGACGGCGCGCTGGGGCATGCGCCACAGCGCGTTCATGCGTTCAATGGCCGCTTCGAAGAAAGCCGTATTGCTGTGTTTGACCGCTCTTGGCCGGGTAGAGCCGCTGGCGGACGCTGGCGCCGTTCTGTCGGTCACCGACTCGTTGCGACCCACTGCAGCCGCTTGCGACTGGCCGCTGTCGGGCTGCACGAAGTCTTTGGGTTTTGAGCCGTCCCGTCACTATTATGTTAAATTCAGAGACTTATATTTGGTCTCAACATCAGACTCTTTGATCAAGAGCATTCTTGCTTTCCAACTCGATATGGCACGAAGCCCTCGCTACACTGACGTCGGTGGTGAATACGCAGCCTGGAGCGGATGTCCCCGGATTGGGATGCTTCGCTGATGGGTGGTGGGCACGGAATTAGAAAAATATATGGTGCAAAAATGAAACATCTCCTCTCCAAGGCAATGATCGCGGCATGCGTCATCGGTGGCGCCACCAGGGCCTTTGCCGATCCTTCGGAGGCGGATGCGATCGCATACGCAGAAAAAGCCTTTGTCGGCAAAGTGGCCGTCTGTGGATCGAGAACGTACATTCTGACCCACGATGACACGCTGACAGAAATCAACAATCCACACTACTACGTCACGCGAACCCCTCTGAGCACCGCAGACAGGTTGAATGGCCTCGACTTTCAGGGCAAGGTTCGCCTCGTGGCCGATGCGTTTCGCTGGTTTGACGTTAAAGCTACGGCCTGGGAAGACTGGCAAGACAAAGACTCGCACTTCTCTGCCTACAGCGCGCTTGATGCGATGGCCGAAAATGATCCGCGCATGGCCAAAGGGGGTGGGGCTCCGCTCACCCCCGCGGGATTCGTGTCAATCATTGAGCATAAGAATGGCAAGTGGCAGACTCCACTAACCACGCTGGATCAAGTTTCCAAGTTGGATTGCACCCTAGCCGCGTCCATTCAGGCCGGGAAACTGCAAGGGCAGCCGTTCATTCCAAATGCGGTACTGCGTCGTCCTTATATCTGGTCGAACAACTGCCGGGTCCCACAAGGGACGCGGGTCATGGACCTCGGGCGCGACAAAGATTTCGAATCCGTTGTGGTCGACCCCGCGGTATGTGCACCCAAACCTGGCTTTGCCACTGGGGCTCCGAGTCTTTTGCCACCGGATGCAATAGAGAAAAGTCAGGAGGGTTCTTCAATCGGCGCCAAGGATCCCCTTACATCAACTGATGCAGTTCAAGCACCCGCCGCACCAATACCTTCTGGCCAACCAGGCCTGGCAGAGCCATCGCGGGATGAAATCACGCGGCCCTTCCAAACACCATCACCGGTCGACTCCAGTCGCGCGTCCTTAAGCCACAGTCCTACGCGGACCTTCTATACGGCCACCGCCGTGCCCGTTTATGTGCACGGTTATGATCGACGCGGAGGAGTACTTTGTACGGTGCCTGCCGGTAGACCCGTACCGGCGCGAATACAGAATCGACCGCCTCAGTTTCGGGGCGACTATGGAGTCCTCGCCTACAAAGCTGACTTGTGCCCCAATGCGGCGAGTACCCAGCCGCGCGACATGTATCATGAATTCTTCTTTCGGGCGATCGCGGCGCGGTGACTAGGGGGCCCACCGGGCGGAAACGCCTTGTTGAGCGAACTCAAGCCCGACTAGCGAGCGCACTCAGGTTACGAACTTGGTGCACGGCCTGCGGGCACGCAACTGTGTGCCTCCAAAGCCGTCCCCGAAGTAACTACACTCGAGAGCCTGAGCCGTCGTCGGATAAGCACCGGGCGACTCGAATGGCAGCTTTCGGGCGAATCATCGAGCCAAATCAAATCCGCTGTTGGCCGATTGCAGCGGTTCCCCAGCTAGCGCTTTCGACCTTTCTGAGACATTGCACCGACCGCTCATGAGTCATTCGATTGACGATGCGTGCCTGTCGGTCTGAAGAAATTGATCGGATTGCCGTCGGGGTCGCGGAACAACATCGAGCGGTTGCCCCAGGGCATATCCTTGGGCTGCTGAAGCCAGTCGCTCACGAAGCTGTTGATGCGCTGGCGCTCAGCGTCCACATCGTCTACGGCGAACTCGAGGATGGCTGACCTGTTGGAGCTCGCCGGCCATTGTCCGCCGTGCATCATCTCGGCAGCCTTGCGGCTGACGATCGCCAGTATGGCGCCGTCGGGGTGAAGCTCCACGTAGTCGTCGTTACCTTTTGAGGAGCGCCCCAGGAGTTTCTCATAAAAGGCTGCAAGGCCGCGGACGTCGTTGGTGACGAGACGCGTGTAGGCGAATTTCATAGGGTGCCCTTTTGGCTTGTGCAATCGCTGTAAACACTTGATACTGAACGATACTGGATCGTATCGTTCTACGAAACGATACGGTATCGTACTTGTTGTGTCAAGGGGAAAGCGATGGTGACAAGGTCTACTCGCGGCGACGATAAACGGGTCGAGCGCTCCAAGGCGAAACTGCTGGCGGAAACCTACCGGCAGCTGGTGAAGAACGGCATCGGCGGGGTGAGTATCGATGAGATTGCCCGCATTACGGGCATCTCAAAGACAACCATCTACCGTCACTGGCCATCCCGCTCGGCGCTGCTCATCGATGCGTGCTCCCGGCTGGGGAGTGTGCCCGAGCTGCCGGATACAGGAAGTTTGAAAGGCGATGTGCGCGTGCTACTGACTCAACTTGCGGACCAATTACAGACTGCCAACTGGAGCTCGGTCTATCCGTCGATTCTCGATGCTGCCGAGCGCGATCGTGAAGTCGCTACTCTGCAGGCAGCGCTGCATCGAGCCTTTATGACGCCCTTTGAAGAGGTCGTGCAGCGAGCCAAGGCGAAAGGTGAGATTTCACGGCTGTCATCCTCGGGTGATTGGGTTGCCGTGCTGGTGGGCCCGTTCTTTTATTGTCGATGGTTCTCGAAGCAGAAGATCGACAAAGGGTTTATCAACAGGGTCATTGACCTCATCATTCGCGAGGGATGACATCTCCACAGAGTTGGTGCGGATGCTCGGCGAGGGGCGACGGCAGGCTCGACTGCAGACTATCCAACGGCCGCTTTGGAGGGACATGCGGCTGGCACTCGCCGACAGCGGTCTTCGTAAACACAGGCCTCAGCGGTGGAGGGTAGATCCAGATCCGCACGGACCCATCGCGGCTAAACTTCACTCGGCGCGCGTGCGTAGCTCGGGTTTGGCCGCCGCCCAATCAATGGGCGACTCATACCCGGCTTCGAACCGCTCGGCCGTCTCTC
>Ga0105240_10006214_pt1 | contig 17567 bp, 13 predicted proteins | sample KBSC54metaG_FD_80426 | JGI IMG/M metagenome (GOLD analysis project Ga0105240, IMG submission 80426) | Corn rhizosphere microbial communities from Kellogg Biological Station, Michigan, USA - KBS C5-4 metaG | ecosystem: Host-associated > Plants > Roots > Rhizosphere > Soil | place: Michigan, USA...
GAAGATCAGCGAATCCTTGCGCGGATTGTCGTCGAACACGGCTTCCGTCGGCGTGTTCGAAAGGATGCCGCCATCCCAATAAAGCTCGCCCTCGATGCGCACCGCCGGAAAAGCCGGCGGCAAGGCACCTGACGCCATCACATGCTTCACGGTAATGGCGCAGTCGCGGCTGTCGAAATAGCGCATCTGGCTGGTGCGGACATGGGCTGCGCCGACGGTAAGCCGCGGCATGCAGCGATTGGCGAGTTTGAAGTCGACCAATTCCTCGAGCGTCTGTTGCAGCGGAGATGTCGCGTAGTAGCCGGCGTGCTCTGGTCCCAGTACATAGGCGTCGCCCGCATGGGCGAGCGGGTTGGGCTTGAAGAAGCCGGTGACGCCATGAGCGACGGTCGACCAATAGGACAGCTTCTCATCGAAACCGGGAAACAGATTGCCGAACGACCACGCCGGCTTCTGCTCCATCCGCTTCCAGAACTCCTTGAGGCGCGCGAGACGGTTTTGAGGCTCGTTGCCGGCGATCAGGCTCGCATTGATGGCGCCGATCGACGTGCCGATGATCCAATCCGGCTCGACACCGGCCTCGTGCAGCGCCTGATAGACGCCCGCCTGGTAGGAGCCGAGCGCACCGCCGCCCTGCAGCACCAGCACGACCTGACCCGGCAGCGTTCCGGCCAGGGCATTCCCAGAAAAAGTGCTGTCCTGCATCTGTCGCTCCGACAAGCCGTCCTTCGCTGAAATTCGCAAACCGCGTCATTTTGTTACGCCGGCTGCCCCAATTCAACGTGTCGTCGGAACTTTAGGCCTCGTCGTGTTTCGTCTCCGGCATGATCAGCGCGATCGTCGCAAGGCCCACCGCGCCAACGCAGGCCAGCCCGAGGAAGGCGACGCTGCTGCCAAAGGCATCGCTGGCATAGCCGGCCAGCAGCGTGGAGAGCGAGGCGCCGATGCCGGTCGCGGTGCCGACAATGCCCTGCGCGAAATTGAAGTGGCCACTACCGAAGGCGACGTCGGCGACGATCAGCGGGATCATCACGGCAAATACCGCCGCAGTGATGCCATCGAACAACTGTACCGCCACGAGGAGAAAGGGATCGTGCACGACTGCAAACAACAGGCCACGAACGGCCAGCGCGGCAAAGCCGATGAGGAGCAGCGGGCGGCGGCCCCAGGCCTGCGCCTTGACGCCCACGGTTGGCGACATCAATGCGACGATCGCCTGCGGCACGACAATGCAGAATGCGATCAGCACCGGCGCCCATTGGCTCGACCGGGCGGTGACCACGCCGGCCATCAGCGGCAGCATGGCGGCATTGGCAAGCTGTAGCAGCAGCACGCTGGCGGCAAAAATCAAGAGGGGACGCTTGCGTACCAGGCGGACCACGCTGGTCGCTTGCGGATCCGGCGTCTCGCGAAAGATCGCACCATGGGCGCGAGCGATGTCAACCTCGTTCTCACGGATCCGCGACAGCGAGATCAGGGTCGGGATCGCAAGAAAGAACGTCACCAGAAACACCGAGCGACTGGAGATGAAATAGCCGGCCGTGCCCATCACGGCCGCAGCCATGCCGTTGCCGAGCGAGGCGAAGCGGGCGTTGCGCCCGAGCCGCTCGCCGATGGCGTGCGGTCCGACAAGGCCAAGGCTGATCGCGGCAATCGCCGGTCCCAGCACGCAGCTCGCCGCGGCGTGAAAGGCGGCTGCGGTCGCGACCACGGGAAAGATCGGAAAAGCCGCATAAGCCAGCGCCACACAGCCGATAGTCGCGACGGCAAGCCCCGCCACCAGCCGCTCCGATCGCGCCGCATCGACGATGGCGCCGCCAGGCATCTGTCCGAGCAGCCCGATCACGCTGCCGATCGACAGCACCAGGCCGATCTGCGCCTGCGTCCATTTTTCCGTGGTGAGATAGACCGCGATGAAGGGGCCGAAGCCGGTCTGCACGTCCGCAAGGAAGAAGATGAACCAGTCGAGCCCGTGCTGGCTGCGCTGCGAGGGATGCGGCGTTTCGGGCGGCTGGTCCGGCGCAAGCGGCACAAGATGAGCGTCTCTCGCCGCGCCCCCTTGGCGATCGTCATGCCTGTGCTCGATAACCTCGAACGGCCGCGCGACCAGGATGCCCCTCCTCCGTCTAATGCTCTTCGTCGAGCGGCGACAAGCTGCCCGCCGCACCCAGCACTACGATCGGCTTGTCCTCCTTGTATTCCGGCGCCGCCGCTACCTGCGCCTTGGTCAGTTCCAGCGTGATGCTGTCGGTCTTGTTGTTGACGCGCCCGAAATGCAGCGCATTCCAATCGACCACGATCTTGCGGCTGCCGACACCAAGGAAGCCGCCGAAATCGATCACCGCGGCGCGCACCGTCCCGGTGCGGTCGACGATGACATCGACGATGTGTCCCATGTCCTCATCGGTGGGGCTCCTGACGTCGCGGCCAATCACGCCATGCGCCTCGCGGGGCGCAATGATGGTCACCGAAGGCGGCGGCGCCGGTTTTGCAGCAGGAGCTGGTGTGGGCGTAGGCGTTGCCGCCTTCGCGGCGGGTGGCGGTGAAGGGCTTGGCTGCGGCTCGTTCTCCGCACGCGTGGCGACCGCCGCCGTCAACAGCAGAAAAGCAGCGACCAAGGGGATCTGCATGGCTCTGCGCATGGTACTCTCACCGTTCGATTGGCGCGTCAGCGCGCGAGCACGATCGATACCTGGATCTCCCCGCGTCGGCGCAGCACTTCCATCGACACGTCGTCGCCATGACGGCGAATACGCAGATCGATGGTCGAGGAGCCGAGCTGCAGCTCACGCAGGATCACGTCATTGAGGAAAGCGGGCAGCCGCGGGTTGCGCAGCCGGATTTCGGAACGCTCGGCGTCGAACTCGAGCCCGAGCGAAGCCTCTAGCAGCGTGAACGGCGTCGCGCTCGCCCAGGCCTGCGGTGCGCAGGCAACCGGATAGAGCGTCGGGCCGCGATGCTTCTCGCGGCGGAAGCCGCAGAACAATTCCGGAAGCCGTCGCAGATCCATGTACGTTGCGGCGTCGAACAGCCCCTTGAAGACATGCTCGACCGAATGCTTGAGCCCGTAGCGCGCGAGCCCGAGCGCAATCAGCGCATTGTCGTGCGGCCAGATCGAGCCGTTGTGATAGGACATCGGATTGTAGCGCGCGGCGCCCAGCGCAATGGTGCGGATGCCCCAGCCGGTGAAGAAATGCGGCCGCAAAAGATCCGTGGCGACCCGGCGGGCACGATCCTCGCGGATCATGCCGCTGAACAACAAATGCCCGGCATTCGACGAGCGCACCGCGCAGGGCTGTTTTTCGCCATCCAGCGCCAGCGCATAGGTGCCGAGCTCCTCGCACCAGAACGCATCCTCAAAACGCTGGGCGAGCTGATGGGCTTCCAGCTCCAGGCGCTGCGCGATCTCGCGTCGACCGAGCCGCAGCGCGCAGCGCGCAGCCAGCCGCTTGCCGGCGAAGACATAGCCCTGCACTTCAGCCAGCGCGATGTTGCCCTCGGCAAGCCTTCCGTCGGCATGGAAGATCGCGTCATAAGAATCCTTCCAGCCCTGATTGCGAAGCCCCTCATCGGTGGCGCGTTGATATTCGACAAAGCCGTCGCCATCGGGATCGCCGGGGCCATCCATCCAGCGCAGCGCCGCTTCGAGCGCGGGCCATAGCTCCTCCAGCGTCTCGTGGTCGCCGGTGCGCTCGCCATAGAGGCCGGCGAGCAGCACGAACAGGGGCGTGGAATCGACGCTGCCGTAATATTGCGCGAATGGCACCTCGCGCAATGCCGCCATCTCGCCGCCGCGCATTTCGTGCAGGATCTTTCCCGGCTCCGCATCGTTGAGCGGATCGACCGTCGTCGCCTGATAATGCGCCAGACGTCGGAGCACGCCGCGCGCGACTCGCGAATCGAGCCATAGCATCTGCATGGCGGTAATGATGCCGTCGCGGCCGAATGTGGTGGAGTACCAGGGAATGCCGGCGTAGGGATATCGTCCCTGCGGCGTCTCCGTCATCAGCATGTTGAGGTCGGCCATCGAACGGCACAGCACCTCGTTGAAGATATTGTTAGAAGTCTCGATGCTGGCGCAACTCATCGTCGTCCGGCGCATTTCCCTCCGATGCGCCAACAATCCGGGAAAGAATTTCTTCAGCTTCGGTTCGACCGGCGTATTGCAGGATACCGACACGAATAGCGAGCTGGTCTCATGCGGCGCCAGCTCGCAATGCCAGATCGCAGCGTTGACCGACAGCCGCGACGGCCGCGGATCGAAATGCAGCGCGGTGGAACGCGTCGTATCATCCAAGCCCCTATAATCGAGTGCGACGTCGGCCGGCCCGAGCAACCTGGCCGTACCGACGCCGCGGCGCTGGCGCTTCTCGCCGCGCACCTCGAAAAGGTCAGCAAAGTCGTTGTCGAAGAGCAACGTGACGTCAAAGGCGGCTCTGCGGTCGCCGTGGTTCTGAAACCCGATGCGCTGATAGGCCGTGCCCCGCCAGAGAAAGATTGTGCGCACGATGTGCAGCATGTCCTTTTCCACCACCAGGCGGCCCTGCCGGTAGACGTCAGGGTTGGTGAGGTCGACGGTCAGCGAGGAATTGTCGTCGCGCAGGTTTGAGCCGAGCAGCAGCGGCTGCACGTCCTCGAATACCAGTTGCAGCTTGGCGAGATAGCGCGTGTCGGCATGGAACAGTCCATCGGGACCACCCGCAGACGCGCCGATGTCGCCATGGCTGTCGAGCACAATGAAAGTGTCGTCATGCTTCAGGGAACGACGGGGCCGCGTCGCGGGCCCCGTCATCGGGATATAGAAGGGCTGCTCGACCACCAATTCGATCGCCTGCGAGCTCTGGATGATCTGGGTGACGGCTTCGGCCATGGGGAACCTCGACTGGTCGCCTATGCGCGATATTCGAACGCAACCCGACTTAACGCTACCCGCTATTTAGGCTAGGCGGCGAATTTTGCGAGCCGGCTCATTTCCTGCGTCACCAATTCGCGATAGGGCCCCTGCCCTTGCATCAGCCGATCCGGCGGACCGTCCTCGATGATCTTGCCGGCCTTCAGAACCACCACGCGATCAAAATTGCGCAAGGTGGCAAGCCGATGGGCAATCGCAATCACGGTGCGGCCGCGCATCAGCCTGGCGAGCGCCTCGCGGATCGCCTCCTCTGATTCGCTGTCGAGGGCTGCGGTCGCCTCATCCAAGAGCACAATCGGGGCATCCTTGAGGAAAGCGCGCGCAATTGCGATACGCTGGCGCTGACCGCCCGACAATTTCACGCCGCGGTCGCCGACCATGGTGTCAAGACCTTCGGGCAAGGTTTCGACAAAGTCGCAGCGTGCGGCGATCGCAGCGCGCAGCACTTCGTCGTCGGTCGCATTCGGCCGGCCGTAACGGATATTTTCTCTGATCGTGCGATGGAACAACGAAATGTCCTGCGGCACGACCGAGATCGCGTGGCGCAGGCTCTCCTGCGTAACGCGCGAAATGTCCTGGCCGTCGATGGTGATGCTGCCTTGATCAACATCATAGAACCGCTGCAGCAGCACGAAGAGCGTGGACTTGCCGCCGCCGGACTGGCCGACCAGGCCGACGCGCTGACCAGGCTGAAGCCTGAGGCTGAAGCGCTCGAACACTTGCAAGCCGCCAGGATACTGGAAGGAGATGTTGTTGAAAGCGATCGCCGCACCGCTGCGCATCAACGGCTCCGCCTCGGGGTGATCGCGCAGCTCGTGCGGTTGCAGCAGGGTTGCGATCGCCTCCGTGAGACGCGCGACGTGCTGGGTTACATCGACCAACGCGACGGCGAGATCGCGTGTCGCACTCAGGATGGAAATGCCGAGCGTGCAGATCAGCACGACATCACCGGTGGTGGCCCCGCCCTGCTGCCACAGCCGAAGACCCCAGGCCAGCAGTGCGATGATCATGCAGACCGTCACGGCCGCATGCGCGAGCCGCAGCTTTTCCAGATAACGCAGGCTGCGGCCGCGCGCGACGACCTCCCGGTTCACCGTTGCATCGAACCGATCGTGTTCGTGGCTGAGTCCGCAGAAGGCCCGTACCAGCGGCATGTTGTTGATGACATCGACCATCTCGCCGTCGACCGCAGCGGCCTTGTCGGCGAAATCGTCATGCAGCGGTTTGCCGGCCGCCGCAAGCTGAAACATCGCCACTACCATGGTGCCGGCAATCACGATCAGCACGCCTGCCATCGGCAGGCTGACGGTACCGATCAGGCTGATCGCCGCAACTGTGGCGAAGCATGGCGGCAAGACATTCCAGACGAACATGTTCTCGACCGTGAAGATCGCGTTCGAGGTCGCCGTGATGCGGCTGGTCAGCATGCCCGGCAGGCGGTCGGAGAAATAACTCGGAGCGTGGCCAGTGAGATGACGAAACATTTCGCGCCTGAGATCACCGGTGACGCCGACAAAGGTGTAGCTCGCTATCCAACTCGCGATCCGCCACAAGAAATTATCCGAAGCGATCAGCGACATGAGCAGAACGAATGCCAGCCATACGTTGGTCGCGTGCTCCGGTCCTCCCGACAGGCTGTCGACCAGGAATTTGACGCCATATTGCGTGCCCACTGAGCAGGAGACGGCCCCGAGAACACAACCCAATATGACGAGATGCGAGACCGGCCGCTGGCGCAGATAGCGCAACACGAACGGAAAAGGACGGTGCGCATATCCGGAGAGCTGATCCATGTGATTTCAAACCTGTGAGAGAGGCAGTTCGGGTTCCGATTGGGTGAACGACGAACGCTTCCACCCGGTTCCCGTGTTGCCATTAAATCTATGCAACGAATGTCGGAGCGGCATTTCTGCAACATCGATCACAAGCAGCGTGTCCGGCAGTGATGGCATCATCACGACAACATACGGACAACGTGCTGACGTTTCGAAGAAGTAACTTTTGCCCATGGAACTTCGCATCTGCGGCAACGTTGCATGTCGGGCATGTGCCGATGCCGGACGAAGTGGGGCATTTCTTCACATGATCGCGAACTAAGGAGATGGTGAGATGCGCATCGCGCAGGTAGCTCCGTTGACGGAGGCTGTTCCACCCAAGCTATATGGCGGCACCGAGCGGGTGGTGCATTGGTTGACGGAGGAGTTGGTAGCGCTCGGACACGACGTCACCTTGTTTGCCAGCGGCGATTCACAGACCTCAGCCAAGCTCGACGCGACATGGCCGAAGGCCTTGCGGCTCGATGGCGCAGTACGCGATCCCAACGCGCTGCACATGGTGATGTTGGAGCGCGTGCGGCAGAAATGCGACGAGGATGAGTTCGACTTCGTTCACTGCCATCTCGACTATTATCCGTGGTCGCTGTTCTATCGGCAGCCCACACCCTTCGTGACCACGCTGCATGGCAGGCTCGATTTGCCGGAGCATCAGCCGGTGTTCACGACCTTCTCGAAGCTTCCCGTGATCTCGATCTCCAATGCGCAGCGGCGGCCGGTGCCGCAGGCAAATTGGGTCCGCACCATTCATCACGGCCTGCCGGAGAACCTGCTGACGCCGCGGCCAATGAAGCAGGAATATCTCGCGGTGCTCGGCCGCATCGCGCCGGAAAAGGGCGTCGATCGCGCCATCAAGATCGCGATGCGCTGCGGCATTCCACTCAAGATCGCCGCCAAGGTCGATCGCGCCGATCAGGACTATTACGACCAGCTCATCTCGCCGCTGATCACGGGTAATCCGCTGGTCGATTATATCGGCGAGATCAGCGATCACGAGAAATCGGAATTTCTGAGCGGCGCGATGGGCCTCCTGGTGCCGATCGACTGGCCGGAGCCGTTCGGCCTCGTGATGATCGAAGCCATGGCCTGCGGCACGCCCGTGATCGCCTACAACCGCGGCTCGGTGCCGGAAATCATCGACGCCGGCCTCACCGGCTTCATTGTCGAGGACGAGATCAGCGCCGTGACCGCCGTTGACCGCCTGTCCGGCCTCGACCGTGGCGCGATCCGCAAGCACTTCGAGACGCGCTTTACCGCGCGGCGGATGGCGCTCGACTACCTCGCCGCCTATCGCGGCCTGATGGAAAAGGCCGAGCCGAGCATCAGGCTGGTCAGCAGCGCCGAGTAAGGCCGCAACCATCTGCATCGTCATTGCCGGGCTTGACCCGGCAAACCATCGGCTAAGAAATTCTTTCGATGGATGCGCGGGTCGCGGCTACGCCACGGGCTTCGCCGGGTTCACTGATGAGCGGCCGGCGTAGCCTTAGCGAAGACGGCAAGCCTGCGCATGACGAACGGAAAATGCGTCAGGTCGCGCGCGGCGCCTCTTCCTTGCCAAAGCGTTGCTCGTAGGCCCTGATATAGGCCTCGGGCGACGGCTTGAGATGGCGCCGGCTCAGCTCGATCAATTCGTCGCGTCGCGATGCGCGCAGCGCCTTGATCATCTCCAGATGGTCGCGGCGCGCGCGATCGAGCGATTCCGGAAACGCATTCGCATAGGAGCGGATGCCGTGCACTTTCTGTGACAATTGATCGATCGTCTCGATCAGGCAGGTATTGCGGCACAGGCCGAATAGCGCGCCATGAAAGCGCAGGTTGCTGTAGAATACGTCAAGCATCTCGCCCTGGGTGATTGCAGCGGCATGTTGGCGTTGCAGCTCTTCCAGCTTCTCGATATCTGATGGCCTGACCGGGAACGGAATGATGCGCACCGCCATCACTTCAAGCTCCTCGCGGACAGCGTAGATCTCCCTCACCTCCAGCGGCGTCAGCCCGCGCACCATCGCACCGCGGTTGGGGATCCGCTCGACCAATCCCTTCTTTTCCAATTCAAACAGCGCAAGCCGCACGTCACCGCGGTGGGTATGGAAGAGATCGGAGAGGTCCTGCTCGATCAGCCGCTCGCGCGGGTGGCGCCGGCCGAGCACGATGTCTTCCTCGATGCGCTTGGCGATCAAGACCGCCGCCGCAGGCTCGCGCGCAGGCATGGCCGCTTCGCGCGGCCTCGCGGTCCTGTTCTTTGGCTGTTTGAGCGGCTTTGCGGCCATCGATCTGTTTTCCCCCGGCACAACCCGGTGGCCGGTGCACGTAACCTGCGATTGTGATACTAATACTGAAAACTACATTGTATACAATTTTTGTTCGAGCTACGATGCCTCTCCAATAAGCAAAAGCGGACGGCAGCGCCGGATCGCACAGGGGAGGACGGCATGAACAAGGACATCAGGCAATCCGCCGTGGCCAGCAAACTTCTCGCCAGGCGGCCAAGCCGCCGCAAATTCCTGAAAACCGCCTTGGCGGCGGGCGCCTTCGGCGCGGTGCCGCTGCGCGGCTGGGCCGCCGAACCCATCAACATCGGCGCGCTCTATCCAACCACCGGCAGCATGGCGCAGATCGGCGTCGGCTGCGTCGCAGCCGCCAAGCTTGCGGTCGAGATGATCAACGAGGCCGGCGGCATCAAGTCGCTCGGCGGCGCCAAGCTCAACCTCATCATCTCCGACGTGCAGAGCGACACCACGGTGACGCGCACCGAGACCGACCGTCTCATCACCTCCAACAAGCTGTCGGCGATCCATGGCTGCTTTGCCAGTGCGCTGACGCTCATCGCGAGCGAAGTCTGCGAGCGCGCCAAGGTGCCGATCATCACCGGCTCGAGCTCCGACCAGCTCAACAAGGGCCGCACCTATACGTTCACGCCATTCGCCCGTGCCTCGCAATTCGCGAAAGCGCAGTTGCAGATGTCGAAGCTGGTCAGCGACAAGCCCAAGGTCGCCGTGATCTTCGAGAACACCGCGTTCGGCACCTCGACCTCGAACGGCCTGAAGGAGCTTGCGCCCGGCGAAGGCGTCGAGATCGTGATGTTCGAGCCTTATTCAGCCGGCTTCACCGATGCCAGCCCGCTGATCAACAAGGTGAAGGCGTCCGGCGCCAATACGCTGTTCTCGGTCTCCTATCTCAACGATCTCATCCTGATCGTGCGCACCGTGAAGCAGGTCGGTCTCAACATCGCCATCAATGGCGGCTCCGGCGGCTTCGTGATTCCGGATTTCTACAAGAATGTCGGCAAGCTCGCCGAAGGCTTGCAGGGCGTGGCGCACTGGAACCACGACATGGACGATGATGCGCAGAAGGTGAACGCCGAATACAAGAAACGCACCGGCGACTTCCTGTTCGAATATGCCGGCGGCCTCGTGGCGCAGACCTTCATGATCGCGGATGCGCTGGAGCGCGCCGCTTCCGCCGATCCGCAGAAGGTGCGCCAAGCGTTGTCGACGCTCGATGTCTCCTCGGGCTATGCCGCGATGGCGCCCGGCGGCAAGGTGAAGTTCGGCCCGGACGGCAAGAACATCTATGGCCGGCCTGTCGGCGTGCAATGGCAGAATGGCGACCTCGCCAGCGTCTTCCCGAAGGAAGATGCGCGCGCCCCGCTGCTCAAGACCTGAAGCGGCGGACTTCCGATGCTGGAGACAGTCGTTCAGGCCGTGATCAACGGCCTGCTCATCGGCGGTATTTACGCGCTCGTTTCGATCGGCGTGACGCTGATCTTTGGCGTCGTCAAGATCGTGAACTTCGCCCAAGGCGAGTTCGTGATGATCGGGATGTACATCACGTTCTTCCTGTTCAACAGTTTCGGCATCGATCCCCTGCTCTCGCTGTTCATCTCGATGCCGGTGCTGTTCGTACTCGGCGCGCTGATCCAGCACTTTTTGATCCGGCGGGTGCTGGGACCGAACGATATGCCGCAGATATTCCTGACGTTCGCGCTGTCGCTGCTGCTGCTGAACCTGGCGCTGCTGCTATTTTCCGCCAATTATCGCACGGTGCACACCTCCTATTCCGATGCAGCCTTCCATATCGGCGACCTCTATATCCCCGAGGCCAAGCTGATCGCCTTCGTCGTGGCGATGGCGCTTTCCGGCGCGCTCTGGGTGTTCCTGCACACCACCGATCTCGGCAAGGCGATGCGGGCAGCATCGCAGAAGCCCGATGTCGCTGTGCTCATGGGTATCAATCCGAACTGGGTATTCGCGGTCGCCTTTGGCGCGGCGTTGGCGCTGGCGGGCGCCGCCGGTTCGCTATTGATGCCGTTTTATTCGGCCTATCCGTTCGTCGGCCAGGTCTTCGTGCTGATGGCCTTTGTCGCCGTCGTGCTCGGCACGCTCGGCAATGTGATCGGCGCGCTCATCGCGAGCCTGATGATGGGTGTCGCCGAGTCGCTCGGCATCCAGTTCGTCGGCGCGGACTCGGGCCTGATCGTGGTGTTTGCGATGCTGCTGCTCACCCTGGCGTTCAAACCCAACGGCCTTGGCGGCGGGAGGGTACGCTGATGCAGAGCTCCTCCGTCAAGATCGCCGCGCTCGTCGTGCTCGCCATGGTGCTGCTGACGCTGCCGCAGGTGGTGAAAAGTTCGTTTGCGATCGACATCTTCATCCGCATCCTGTTGTTCTCCTTCATCGGCGTCGCCTGGAATCTGATGGGTGGCTACGCCAAGCAGCTCTCGCTCGGTCACGCCGCCTATTTCGGGCTCGGCGCTTATACTTCGACCATCATGCAGATCGATTTCGGCATCTCGCCCTGGATCGGCATGGCGGCCGGCGGCGTGGTTGCGGCGATCGCAAGCCTGCCGATCGGCTGGCTCTGCTTCCGCCTGCGCGGCCCCTACTTCACCATCGCAACGATTGCGACGGCGCAAGCGCTGATGCTGATCTTCCTGAAGTTCCGCGATTTCGCCTGGGGCGCCGAGGGCACGACGATCCCGAATCTCGGCAGTTCGCCGCTGATGCTGCAATTCGAGAACAGGGCGTCCTACTACTATGTCGTGCTCGGCTTGCTCGCACTCGGGCTCTTCATCACCTACAAGATCGAGCAGTCCTGGATGGGCTATTATCTCGTCGCCATCGGCGAGGACGAGGACGCAGCCGAAGCCATCGGCGTCAACGCGCCGCGGATGAAGCGCGACATCTACATGATCTCGGCGTTCCTGACCGGGCTCGCCGGCACCTTCTATGTCCAGTACATCTATTTCATCGATCCTCCGACCGCCTTCAACCTCAACATCTCGATCGAGGCAGCGCTGGTGGCGATCGTCGGCGGCATCGGCACACTCTGGGGTCCGGTCATCGGCACGGTGTTGCTCGAGACCACGTCGGCGCTGTTGCAGAGCTGGCTCGGCTCGAGCACCGGCGGCATCCAGCTCACGGTCTATGCGCTGATCCTGATGGCCGTGATCCTGTGGCGACCGACCGGGCTGATGGGCTTTGTCAACGAGGTCATCGCGCGCCGCCGGGAGCAGAAACCGCGCGTGAGGACCGCGCCATGACCGACGCGCTCGTCATCAAGGGCCTGAGCAAGCGCTTCGGCGGCCTGCGCGCCGTGCAGGACGTCAGCTTCACCGTGAAGGAAAACGAGACGGTGGCGCTGATCGGACCGAACGGCGCCGGCAAGACCACCAGCTTTCATCTCATCACCGGATTTCACAAGGCGGACAGCGGCTCGGTACTGGCGTTCGGGCAGGAGATCGTCGGCTTGAGGCCGCATGATGTCTGCGCGCTTGGGCTGGCGCGCACCTTCCAGGTCGCCAAACCCTTTGGCGCCATGACGGTGCTTGCGAACGTCATGACCGGCGCGTTCCTGCGAGATCGCCATGTCGCCGCTGCCCGTGACAAGGCGCAGGAGGCGATCGACTTCGTCGGGCTCTCCGCGCATACGCGCACGCCGGCGAAGGACCTGACCACCATCGACCAGCGCCGGCTGGAAATGGCGCGTGCGCTCGCGACGCAGCCGAAAATCCTGCTGCTCGACGAGGTGATGGCCGGGCTCAACCCGTCCGAGATCGACCAGGCCGTCGCGCTGGTCGGCAAGCTCTCCGCGCGTGGGCTCACCATCGTCATTGTCGAGCACGTGATGCGCGCGATCATGGCCGTCGCCCGCCACATGGTCGTGCTCGATCACGGCCAGAAGATCGCGGAAGGCGCGCCGAAGGAGATCGTGCAGAATCCGGAGGTGATCCGCGCCTATCTCGGCTCATATGCGCATACGCCGTCGCCGGGAGACACGCATGCTTAAGCTTTCCGGCGTCAGCGCCTCCTATGGTTCGGTGCCTGCGATCACCAATGTCTCGATCGAGATCGGCGAAGGCGAAGCCGTCGGCCTGTTAGGGGCCAATGGTGCCGGCAAGAGCACGACGCTTCGGGCGATCTCCGGTCAAGTCAAGCTGACGCGTGGCAGCGTCACCTTTGCCGGCACCGATCTGAAGTCATTGCCGCCCTATCGCATCCCCGAACTCGGCATCGCGCATGTGCCGGAGGGACGGCAGGTGTTTCCTGAAATGACCGTGCAGGAAAATCTCGAGATCGGCGCCTTCGTGCCGCGGGCGAAAGCCGAGCGCGCGCAGACCATGGAGCTGGTCTATGGCATCTTCCCGCGGCTTGCCGATCGCAGGAAGCAGCTTGCCGGCACCATGAGCGGCGGAGAGCAGCAGATGCTCGCAGTCGGCCGTGGCCTGATGCTCAAGCCGCGGCTGCTCATGCTGGACGAGCCGTCGCTCGGGCTCGCGCCTGTCATGACCGACGTCACCTTCGAGAAGATCGGTGAGATCCACAAGATGGGCACCGCGATCCTGCTCGTGGAGCAGAATGTCAGCCGCGCGCTATCGCTGGTACAACGCGCCTATGTGCTGGAAAGCGGCAACGTCATCATGCACGGCTCCAGCAGCGAGCTTGCCAACAACAAGCAGGTGCAGGCGGCATATTTGGGAATATGAGGCCAAATGATCCGCCGTCGTTCCGGGATGGTGCGCTAGCACCAGGCCCGGAACCTCGAGATTCTCAGGCACGCAATTGCGCGCCATAGTTCGATGCGCCGCATCGCCCCGGAATGACGTATTAGGAAACCACGGTCCGCTTCGGCTCGACGATCTCGAACATCCTCGGAAACTCATCCATCAGGCTCATCAGTTCGGTGAGCTGCGTCGCATTCCCGGAAACCTTGACCTTCCCCGCCGCGATCGCCTCCGAAAAGCTTGTCACCTTCGCAATCACCTCGTCCAGCGTCGAGCGCGCCAACGTGAAGCTGGCATCCGCATTGGCCACCTTGACGTCTTCGGTATAGGTCAACGCCGAGTTTTCCAGGTTGAGCACGAAGGTCTCGCCGGTATCGGTGAAGCTCCAGTTCAACACGATGTGCTTGCCTTCGGCCTTTGGTCCGTTGAGGCGAATGCCGAGCACGTCCCAGAGCTGGCCGGTGCGTAGCGCAGCCAAGGTCTCGCGCGGCATCGACGCACGCGGCGGCGTCTTGGGCATGCCCTGCCGCAGCTCCTGTGCGCCGAACAGATAGGCGTTGCGCCAGGTCGAGCTTTCGGCGGCATAGCCGAGCTGCTCGAACGTGTCGGCGAGCATGGAGCGCGCGGCCTGATTGTCGGGCTCGGCAAACACGAGATGGCTCAATGCCTGCGCGACGAATCGGAATTCGCCCTTGCCGAAATCTTTCCTTGCCCGCGACAGGATCGCTCCACTGCCTCCCATATACTCAACATATTTCTTGCCAGACTCCACCGGCGGCAGCGGATCGAGATTGACGGGATTGGCGTCGTACCAGCCGAGATATTTCTGGTAGATCGCCTTCACATTATGCCGGATGTGACCGTAATAGCCGCGGCCGTGCCAGGCGCCCTCGAGGCTCTGCGGCAGCTTGATGGCCTCGGCGATCTCGGCCGCGGTCAGGCCGTGATTCATCAGGCGGATGGTCTGGTCATGCGCGAATTTGTAGAGATCGCGCTGCTGGCGGATCATGGTATCGATCCGCTCCCTGCCCCAGACCGGCCAATGATGCTGGCCGCACATCGCCTCCGCCTTGCCGCCCCACATCTTCAGCGCTTCGCCCAGATACTTCGACCAGGCCAGTGCATCGCGCACATCGGCGCCGCGGAACGGCAAGAGATTGTGGAAATTGTGCGTGCAGTTCTCGGCGAGGTTCAGCACCTTATAGCGCTCGACATAGAAGTGCATCTCCGCCGGCGCTTCGCTGTTCGGCGCCATCTGGAATTCGAATTCGACGCCGTCGATGACGCGCTTGTCGCCGGTCTCCATGATCAGGTCGGTCGGCCGCAACAGCGCCACCGCCCCCGCCGCCATCGACTTACCGAGTCCGCAATCGACCTGGCCGCGCGGTCCCTTCGCGAGAAACGGCCCGAACTGGTATTGCGCCCGCCGCAGCATCGCCGGGCCCGCGATGATATTCTCGGAGACTGCGTGCTCCATGAAGAGGTTCGGCGCGATGATCGGCACCTTGCCGCTCGCAAGCGTCGCGTCATCGAGCACGCCACGTGCGCCGCCCCAATGGTCGGTGTGGGTGTGGCTGAAGATCACGGCCGTAACCGGCTTTTTGCCGCGATGCTTGAAGTAGAGCTCCATCGCCGCCCGCGCGCCCTCGATCGAGGTCAGAGTATCAAGCACGATGACGCCGCTATCACCTTCGATCAGCGTCATGTTGGCGATGTCGAGCCCGCGAACCTGATAGACGCCGGGCACCACTTCGAACAGGCCGTGGTACATGTTGAGCCGCGACTGCCGCCACAGGCTCGGGTTCACCGTCGCCGGCGCCTCGGTTTCGGAGAGGAAGCCGTAGGGCTCCAGGCTCCAGACTGTCCGGCCCGACTCGGATCTAATCTTGGCATGCTCGATCGTGCCGAGGAAGCCGCGCGCGGCATCGTCGAAATCGGCGGTGTCAGCGAACGGCAGCGCGCGGCGCACGGCTTGCTGCTGGGCGATAACGGAAGGCGACGCTTCCTTCGCCGTCTCTTTCGCTTCCGTTGCGGCTGGCTGGCTCATCGTCGTCCTCCCTTAAAAAGATCACGCAGGATGCGCAGCGAGATAGGGTGAATTGGCAATCGACCAGGAAGGCGGCGCCTCCGTGCGGAAAATCTGCCGCAGATGCACCTCGTCCGGTCCGTCGCCGATCCGCAGCAGCCGTCCCCAGGCGAGCGCCTGGTGGATGGGCGTATCTTCCGAGCCGCCCATCGCGCCGAACACCTGCAATGCGCGATCGGCTATCCGCTGCAGCATTGCCGGCACCGCGACCTTGATCAGCGACACGTCACGCCAATTCTTTACCGAAGAACTTGCGCCGGGATGGCCGGCCCGGTCGAGCAACCAGGCGCAGCGATAGCAGAGCAGCCGCGCCTGCTCGAGCTCGACGCGGGATTCGGCGATCCAGCGCTGCACGGTGTCATATTGAATGACGGTGCGACCAAACGCAGATCGCTCCGACGCGCGCACCATCATCAACTCGATCAAGAGCTCGCATAGTCCGATCGAACGCATGCAGTGATGGATGCGCGCCGGTCCAAGCCGAATCTGCGCGACCTTGAAACCCTCGCCTTCCGCGCCGAGCAGATTTTCGGCGGGCACGCGGACATGATCGAAGGTGAGTTCGCCGATCGGCGCGACGTGATCCTCGCAGCCCATCCAGCGCAGCCGCCGCACCAGTCGAACGCCGGGCGCATCCATCGGCACGATGATGCAGGAATGACGGCTGGTACGCTCGGTGTCGGCATTGGTCACGCCCATCACGATCAAAAAGCTGCAGCGCGGATGCGCCGCGCCGGTGATGAACCATTTGCGCCCGGTGATGACGTAGTGATCGCTGTCGCGCACGATCTTGGTCGCGACGTTGGTCGCGTCCGACGAAGCCACATCCGGCTCGGTCATGCCAAACGCCGAGCGCGTCTGCGCATTGAGCAATGGCCTGAGCCAGCGCTCCTTTTGCGCAGGCGTCGCGCAATTCTGCAGCGCGATCATGTTGGGCACGTCGGGCGCCTGCAGTTGAACACTTCCGGCGCCCAGAACAGCCGTCCCATGATCTCGGCAAGCGGCGCATATTCGAGATTGGAAAGCCGCGTGCCCGGCTCGTCCTGGGCTAGCTCTGGCAGGCCAAGATTCCACAGGCCTTGCGCGCGCGCCTTGTCCTGAAGCTCGGCCATGAATGGCGCGGCGTTGCCGCTATCGGCAACATGATCAAGCCAGGCGCGATGCCGCGGCAGCACGTGCGCGTCGAAAAACGCCTGCAGCTTGCCCCGCCACTGCTCCGAACGCGCGGACAAATCGAAGTCCATGGTGCCTCCCGGCTTTTGGCCGTTATAACCTACCTCCGACACAAAATGCAAATTTCGTTTCGATGTATTGACAATATGATCAGTTTTGGTCGATATTTCGTCCCATGATAGCAACTTCACCAGAAAGGGCCGCCTTCAAGGCGCATACGGAGCAAAGCGATCCGTCCTGTGCGACGACGCTGGCGCATGGGCTCGACGTGCTGGCGGCGTTCCGCACGCAGAGTGGCCCGCTCTCGAATGCTGAGCTTGCCGAGCACACCGGACTGTCGCGACCCACGGTGTCGCGGCTGACCTACACGCTGGCGCAGCTCGGCTATCTCAAGCGCGACGCCAAGGGCCGTTTCGCGCTCGGGCTCGGCGTACTCGCGACCGCCTATCCCCTGCTGTCAGCGATCAAGGTACGCCAGACCGCGCGCCCGCTGATGCGCGATTTCGCAGCTTACGCCGGCGGCACGGTTTCCATCGCGATGCCGTTCGGTCTCGACTTTATCTA
>Ga0105240_10006215_pt1 | contig 17564 bp, 16 predicted proteins | sample KBSC54metaG_FD_80426 | JGI IMG/M metagenome (GOLD analysis project Ga0105240, IMG submission 80426) | Corn rhizosphere microbial communities from Kellogg Biological Station, Michigan, USA - KBS C5-4 metaG | ecosystem: Host-associated > Plants > Roots > Rhizosphere > Soil | place: Michigan, USA...
AATGTGCCGAGGACCCTTTCTATTTCGGCGTGTTCGGCGCTATTGCATCCGCTTTGCGCCTGCACGGCCCGTTGCGCGTTGAGCAACTTATGTTCAGAAGCGTTAACGTGGCGGAGGCAGCTTCCTGGTCACGATTTTTTTTGAATCGGGTGTTCGTCAACGCGATCACCAGTGAGAAATGGCGGGTGCTGTACGCCAGTTACTGCGATGCCGTCGCCTATCGTTGCAACGATCTTGGAGACATCGTTGGAGATTTGTTTGATCTGGTGCGCGCCTATCGCGTTTGGCGCAGATTGGTGCGTGGTACAAACGTGACAACGCTTGAGATTGGCGGCGTCCTGGTTGGGGACTTGGTCAATGATACCTATCTGCGGTTCAAGCCTGCGCCGACAGTGGATGTTGCCGACCGTTACATGTTTCATGTCATCTGGCAGGCCTACCGAGATGTGCGTCGCGCGCAGGATTACTTTTCCAAGCGTCCACCGCAACTTTTTTTGACATCGTATTCCACCTACGTTCAGCATGGAATACCGGTGCGGATCGCGCTGCAACACGGCGTCAAAGTATTTGCCTTCGGCAATTACCAGGAGTTTTGTAAGCAACTGACGCTCCAAGATTGGATGCATACCAAGTTTGCAGATACCTATGCCCAGGATTTCGCTGTGCTGGATAGTCAGCAGGAAAGACTGGCTGAGGCCGACGCGGCGCTGGCGTCGCGAATCGCAGGCAAGATTGATAGCGCTACTGCCTACATGAAACAGTCCCCCTATCAGGAGCGCGAATCGCTTGCGGTGGATGCCAGCGGGGCAGCAGTAATTTTCCTGCATGATTTCTTTGACAGCCCCAATGTCTACTACGACATGGTGTTTGCCGATTTCTGGGAGTGGGCATGCTTCACAATTGAGACCCTGCAAAAAGCCGGCATCCGCTTTCTTGTCAAGCCGCATCCCAATCAGATCGGGTTGAGCGGTGGAGTTCTGGATGAATTGAAGCAGAGGTATCCGGGCACCGCGTTTATTTCATCGAACATTACCAATAAACAGTTGGTACAAGCTGGTGTTATTTGCGCCGTCACCGCCTATGGCACTGTCGCCCATGAGATGGCTTATCTTGGCGTGCCCTCGGTTATGTGCGCGAGACATCCCCACAGCTCATTCGGTTTTTGTGTAACCGCAAAAACACGTGAACAATATCGTGATGCACTCATCTCCTGCGGCAATTTTGGGGGAGACCAATCCGTGATGCGAAACGAGAGTCTGGCGTTTTACTATATGCACAACTTGAACCATGCGCATGATGAACAGGAATTTCTTGAGGTATTAGGCGTGTTTCGCAGCCATTGCGCCGATTTTTTTGAGTTGGAGCAAGTGGCTGGTTTGAAGGCTGAGTTAGAGTCAATTTTCCAAATGAGCGCTTTCCGCCGGCATGTTAAGAAGTTTGAAACGTGCCTGTCATGAGTTGGACTCAGTGGCGATTGGCTTAAACGATGTCGAAAGGATTCATTAGATGTCTTTCATAAAAAATAGCTTGCGCAGCATTCGTGACACGCTGGTTCTGTCCAAGGGTTTGTTGATGTATTTCCTGAGGGGGACGACAAGCGATGCTGCGCATCAAAGCATGATCGCCCTGTTTTGTCGCACCAGAGGTTACTCCAACGATATGCTTTCCTGGATCATAGGCTTGTTTCGCCGTCCCTATGTCTTTGATAAGGGGAGTTTTGGTGTATTGGGTGCCGTGCGTGGCGAGGAGGAGAGCGAAGCAGTGCAACAATTGCGCAAGGAAGGTTATTACGTGTTTCGCAACCGTTTGCCGGAAGACTTGTGTGACCGTCTGCTGGCATATGCTGTCAGCGCACCATGTAAACTGCGTCCGATGGATGGCACTGCACTGGGCGCGCCGCAGATGGCCGTCTATCACCGTGAGGCCCCACAGGCCGTGCGTTATGAGTTCCTCGCTCAGGATTTGTTGAACAACGACGATGTGCAGGCCCTGCTGGCGGATATGTCATTTGCCTCCCTCGCGCAGGAATATCTGGGAGCACGCCCAGTGATTGATATTGTCGCGTTATGGTGGCATACCAAGTTTTCTGACAAGCCGGATGCTGAGGCCGCGCAGTACTTTCATTTCGACATGGATCGGCCAAAATGGCTCAAGTTTTTCATCTACCTGTCGGATGTCGGTCCCGAAAATGGGCCGCATTCTTTCATTGCCGGCTCGCACAGGTCTAATGCAATATCTCCAGAATTGCTCAACAAAGGCTATTCGCGCCTGACGGACGATGAGGTGAGGGAGCAGTTTGACGACGATAGGTTTATCGAATTTTCAGCACCGCGCGGCACTATCATTGCAGAAGACACGCGCGGCTTACACAAAGGCAAGCACGTGGAAAGCGGCGATCGCCTGGTCATGCAGATAGAATTCAGCAACTCGCTATTTGGGGCATATTATCCCAAGACCTATTTGAGACCGGATTTGGTGCCGAATCTTGCTGCTGCCGTCGGGCGCTATCCCGATCTTTATACGTATCTGCAAGGCCAGTAAAAATTTCTTTATACATCGAGGCAATATGAAGGCAGTTATTCTCGCAGGGGGACTGGGTACCCGATTGAGCGAAGAAACCCAGGTCAAACCAAAGCCTATGGTCGAAATTGGTGGTCGGCCCATCCTTTGGCACATCATGAAAAACTATTCGTCGCATGGCGTGCATGAGTTCGTGATCTGCCTCGGTTATAAGGGATATCTGATCAAAGAATATTTCGCTAATTATTTTCTCCACATGTCCGATGTGACTTTTGACATGGCGAATAATCAGATGCAGGTACATCAGGCGAGCGCCGAGCCATGGAAAGTGACGTTGGTCGATACCGGCGATAACACCATGACCGGTGGACGACTGAAGCGGGTTGCTTCTTATCTGGGAGATGAGGACTTTTGCTTTACCTACGGTGACGGCGTTTCTGATGTCGATATAAGCAAACTGATCCAATTTCATTGCGAGCATGGACGCCTCGCGACCGTAACGGCAGTTCAACCATTGGGGCGCTTCGGTTCTCTCGAAATCGACGACGAAATAATCACTGGGTTTAAAGAAAAACCGCGCGGAGAAGGTGGCTGGATCAATGGCGGGTTCTTCGTTTTGTCGCCCAAGGTAATTGACTATATTAGCGACGACAGCATTTCGTGGGAACGTCAGCCGATGGAACGGCTAGCGGTCGAGGGGCAGTTGTCAGCGTTCAAACATGATGGTTTCTGGCAGCCGATGGATACCTTGCGCGAGAAAATCTTGCTTGAGGAACTATGGACCAGCGGCAAGGCATCCTGGAAAACCTGGAAATGACTCTTTTTGCCGATATTTACCGTGGCAAGCGAGTTCTAATCACTGGGCACACCGGTTTTAAGGGTAGCTGGTTGACACTGTGGTTGTCCGAGCTGGGCGCGCAAGTGACCGGCATCGCTCTGGCGCCGGCAACTACGCCATCACATTGGCAGTTGCTGGAATTGCCTGTCGATGATGCGCCGCTGGACATCACCGACGCCGCGTCGCTGGCTGCTGAGCTGCAGAAAACGCAACCGGAGGTCGTGTTTCATCTGGCGGCGCAACCTCTGGTACGCCGCTCATACCGAGATCCCCTTGAGACTTGGTCGACGAATGTAATAGGCACCGCCAATCTGCTGGAGGCTTGCCGGCATTGCACCAGTGTGAAGGCGATTGTCGTTATTACCACCGACAAATGCTACGAAAATCGCGAGTGGGAATGGGGGTATCGTGAGACTGATCGACTAGGTGGACACGATCCCTATAGTGCGTCCAAAGCCGCGGCCGAATTGGTCGTCGGCAGTTATCGACAGGCGTTTTTTGCTAAAGCGGGGGCGCCTTTATTGGCGAGCGCACGTGCCGGTAATGTTATTGGCGGTGGCGATTGGTCCGAAGATCGCCTCATTCCTGACATAGTGCGTGCGGTATCCGAAAAAACAGTTCTGAAGATCCGCTCACCTGGCGCTACAAGGCCGTGGCAGCATGTGCTGGAGTCACTGTCCGGTTATCTGCTGCTTGGGCAGAAGCTGCTTGAAGAGCAACAGGAATTTGCTCAGGCCTGGAACTTCGGGCCGGAAGCAGATGGAAACCGCACGGTTGAAGATGTCCTCATCCGTTTGCAGAAGGCATGGCCCGCGATTTCCTGGAGTGTGGCGGGAGGTGAGCTCCCTCATGAAGCCAATCTACTGCATCTTGATAGCGCCAAAGCCAAATCACGGCTGGGTTGGTGTCCGGTATGGCCCCTGGAGCAGACGCTAACCGCGACCGCGCAATGGTATCGCTCTTATGTGGAAAATAGTGCAGTCATTAGTGCTGCGCAGTTGCGTGCGTACATAGATGCTGCGAATGCCGCAGGCCTTGCGTGGACCAGATAATGAAGCTTCTGAAGACTGACATTGCCGGATTGTTTGTTGCTGAGACGACTGCGTACCAAGATCATCGTGGCGCATTTGCCCGCTTGTATTGTGAACAGGAATTGGCGCCCGCAATCCATGGGCGCCAGATCGTACAGGTCAACCATTCGCGCACCGCAGCGATTGGTGCGGTGCGAGGAATGCATTATCAGGTGACGCCTCATGCCGAAATGAAACTGGTGCGGTGCTTGCGTGGTCGAGTATGGGATGTCGCTGTGGACCTGCGGAAAGACTCCCCGACATTCTTGCACTGGCACGCCGAAGAATTAAGCCAGGAAAATGCGCGCATGATGATTTTGCCCGAGGGATGCGCGCATGGCTTTCAAGTGCTGGAAGCTGACAGCGAACTGCTCTACTTGCATACTGCCTTTTACACGCCTGCGAGTGAAGCAGGCCTGGCGCATGACGATCCGATGCTGGCTATTGCGTGGCCTTTGCCAGTGACAGATCTGTCTGAGCGCGATCGAAAACACCCATTACTCACTCCCATTTTTTCAGGGATCACATTATGAATTGTCGTCACTGTCAGCATCCCCTCTCCAACGTATTTTTGGACTTGGGGTTTGCGCCGCCATCAAATGCATATATTGCGCCAGCCGATGCTAAAAAGACGGAAACTTATTTCCCGCTGAAATTGTTTGTATGTGATCAGTGCTGGTTGGTGCAGACGGAAGACTACGCACAGGCCGATGAACTTTTCAACGCGGACTATGCTTATTTTTCTTCTGTATCGCAAAGCTGGCTTGTCCACGCAGAGAAATATGTCGATAAGGTGACGCAGCAGTTTGCACTTGGCCCTGATAGCCACGTGGTGGAAGTTGCATCCAATGATGGTTACTTGTTGAAGAACTTCGTTGCAAAGAAAATTCCTTGTCTTGGAATCGAGCCAACCGCCAGTACCGCTGCAGCAGCGGAGCAACTCGGCATACCTGTGTTGAGAGAATTTTTTGGATTGGAATTGGCCAAGCGCCTGGTCGCACAGTCTCGCGGAGCAGATCTGGTGCTGGGCAACAACGTCTTTGCTCACGTCCCTGATATCAATGATTTCACAGCAGGATTGTGTGAGGTGTTGAATCCGGAGGGGGTTGTCACGCTGGAGTTTCCTCATTTGTTGAGGCTGCTTGAAGAGAATCAGTTCGATACGGTCTACCATGAACATTTTTCATATCTATCGCTCTACGCGGTTAGCCGGATATTTGAATCGCAAGGCTTGCGCATATGGGATGTTGAGCTACTGAATACTCACGGCGGTAGTCTGCGTGTTTACGGCTGTCGCAAGGATGCCTCGCACGTCGAGACCGACGCAGTCAGAAAAGTTCTGGATGAAGAGTGTTCACGCGGTATGCAACAGCTGTCCACGTATACGTCATTCCAGCAGCGAGCGGATCGGGTCAAGGATGATCTGCTGCAATATCTGATCGAGCAAAAGAAGGCGGGCAAGAAGGTCGCCGCGTATGGCGCAGCGGCCAAAGGCAACACCTTGCTGAACTATGCCGGCATCAAGCCCGATTTGTTGCCCTATGTCTGCGATGCGGCACCGTCGAAGCAAAATAAATATTTGCCGGGAAGTCATATTCCTGTACTACCGCCTGAGGTGTTGCGTGAGCGCAAGCCTGACGTAATATTGATTCTGCCCTGGAATATTGCCGATGAAGTGGTTTCTCTGCATGGCTATGTTCGTGAATGGGGGGGCGAATTTGTTGCGGCAGTACCAGAAATGAGAATATTCAAATGATCGACATTGCCGACTCAGCAAGAGTCTCTGGGCTCGCCGATATTGAGGATTCGGTCCGTGGAACCAGAATTGTGATCGGGCCTCATGTTGTTATCGATGCTTTTGTGAAGATAAAGCCAGCTGGTGGAACCGGTGATGTTGTCATCGGCGATCACTCCGTGATCAACTCCGGATGTGTGATGTACACCGGAAACGGCATATCAATTGGCCGACATGTTGCTGTGGCGGCGAACTGCACGTTCGCATCTACCAATCATGCGTATGCGGATCGCAATGCCTTGATTTCTTCGCAGGGATTCATGAGGAGTAAAGGTGGAATCAAGATTGGGGACGATGTTTGGATTGGTGCAAACTGCGTGATTCTCGACGGCGCCAATATTGAGGAAGGATGTGTCGTCGCTGCTGGTTCATTGATCCGAGGGACTTTGCATGCTTACGGTGTCTATGCCGGCAATCCGCTGCGTAAGATCGGAGAGCGGCATTGAATAGCGGTGGACTTCCAGTTGTTGCGGGTGGGGTGCAAGGCTATACGGTGCTCGGCGCCAGCGGTTTCATCGGCCAGCGCATCGTACAGGCGCTGCGTCGTGGGGGCGATGCATGTTACGCGCCGGAACGGGGTAGTGCCGAGATATTCGAGAGAGATCTCGGTCGAGTGTTCTATTGCATTGGTCTGACTGCCGACTACGCAGCTAAGCCATTTGAGACGGTCGAAGCGCATGTGTCTTTCCTCAGCAAGATTTTGTCTCATTCCAGGTTTGATCGTCTCGTCTATCTGTCATCTACCCGAGTTTACGACGGTCTGTCGCACGGTAAGGAAGGGCAGGCATTGTGTCTGGATCCACAGAATCCTCGCCATCTCTACGACTTGTCTAAGGCGCTGGGGGAGAATCTATGTGTGATGGACTCAGGAAGTCGCGCGTGCGTAGCCAGATTGGCGAATGTGTACGATAGCGCGCCAGGTTCCCCGGGATTTCTGTCCAGGCTTTTGCAACAGGCGAGGGAGATGCGTGAATTTTCGCTCGCCTCCTCGCCGGATTTTAGTCGCGATTACGTACATGTTGATGATGTTGTGGCGTCACTGAAAATCATGTTGGATGAGAATGTCACCGGTATCGTTAATGTGGCGAGCGGCCAGAACGTTTCTAATCAGGATATCGTGAACTTCCTGAATCACAATGGGTGGAATATTCAATTTGGAGTAGGGGGGATCGGAGGCGCATCGCCGGTATGTGATATTACGCGCTTGCGTGAGCTTGGCGTGATGCCAGTCGCGTTGCTCGATTTCCTCAATTTGTACATCAAGGACGTTAATGGCGATGCAGCTGATTAATTTATCTCGGTCCGATCTTGTCGATTATACGGTCAGGCAGCTGGAGAATTTCTTTCCCGCCGGCAGGGTTTCTGTCGGCACACATATTGATAAACACCTCGATGAGAGCCTTGCTCGTTTGCAAAAATGCATTAACTCTGTGCGTTGTTGGAAAGAGAACCAGTTTCACTATTTGCACTCCACCCAGTATTGTATTTATCTCTATTTTCTTTCCAATACGATCTGGCGCAACGGTGGCGACGTGGAGGTCTGCACCAAGCTTTTTCTGTTGAATAAAGCCCTGAACGGCATCGATTGTTTTTATGAGATTGCCTTGCCTGAAAAATTTTTCATCGGACATTCTGTGGGAATTGTTCTGGCCAAGGCAACGTACAACGACTATTTGGTGCTTTATCAGAATTCCACTGTCGGCAAAAACCATGGTGTGGCGCCGGTGCTTGAGGAGGGGGTGGTGATGTATCCGAACACTGCGATCATCGGACGATCTCACGTCAGAAAAAACTCCATCTTGGCGCAAGGCGTCAGTGTCATTAATAGCGATACGCCAGGCGAAACCGCGGTGTTTCGCGGACCCGAGGGACTGCTCTTCAAACCCTTGCAGCAAGACGTCCTACGAGACATTTTTCGTCTGGATGGTAAGTAAATCACCTAAATCCGGTCAATATCGATATACGACATGAATAACCAGATCACCATCATCATCCCGACATACAATCGTCCCAGCGAGATTGCGCGGCTGCTTCATTTTCTTGCCGATATGGGGAGTCAGTATCGCGTTCTGGTACTGGACGGCAGCAATGACGACGTGGCCGAAAAAAATCGTGTCGTCATCGATGCGTTTCCATTGGTTGAGCATTATCGTTTCGAATCGTCGTTGCATCTCGGCATGCGTCTTCATAAAGGACTTGAGCTGGTTAAGACGCCCTATGTACTTATGTGTGGCGACGATGACTTCTTTTTCCCAGACGCAGCAGATAGATGTGCCGACTTTCTTGATTCGCACTCCGACTATGCGGCCGCGATAGGGCAGGTATGGTCGCTGCGTTACTATCCGCAGAAATTGGGTATTTCCAATGGCATTGCGCTGGGAAATGATCTAGACGTCGGAAGTCGATTTGATCACGTGCGCTTCATTCAGCGAGCCATGTTCTATTTTGCGTACACAGCTGTAGGCTCGATTCCGCTGTTCTATGCGGTCAGGCGAACAGAGTCAACGCGCAAGGCCTTTTCGTTCATGACGCCGGACATCAAGTATTCATCGATGGAATTGCTGACCAATGGTCTTTTGCTGATTGATGGCAAGGTTGCCAAATTGGCGACACCATTTGGTTTGCGCGATTATGGTTCGGTCACCACAAGAGATCCGGAACGCGAAGGCGCTACCCGCTACATCCCTCATGAAGATATCGCATACATCCGGCCACTGTTGGTGGATGCCTTAATGCGCAAGGAAGCACTCGAAGCCGGCTACGCCGAATATACGGTGGATTCGTTGCTGCAATTGTGGGAAGTGGATGCTATCCCTATGGAGGTCTCGACAGAATCTAGCTGGCGTTCCAGGATGCGTTCCGGGCAATACTATTTTCTTTGCCTTGCCGGAATCTTGGCGCCAACTTGGTTATCGGGTGTATTGGGTATGCCACCGGCGACGTATCGCGCCATATTGGGCGCGCATCAACGTTTTACTGCACGGCGGTCATCTACTTGAAGTGAATGCCTTTTTCCTCAAGTTCTGCAGGCGTCCCGCTGGTAACAAGTTTTCCTTGATCCAATACGTGGATATCATCGCATAGCAACATCGTTGCGGAATGATGCGCAATAATGAAAATGGTGATTTCACCACGCAATTTTTGCAAGGTTTCGGCGATCGCTTGTTCTGTTTCGTGATCTAGTGCGGAGGTGGCTTCATCCAGGATGAGGACACTCGGGCGACGATACAGCGCACGTGCAATACCAATGCGCTGGCGCTGTCCACCTGACAATCTCGCGCCTCTTTCTCCCAGTCGTGTATCTAGCTTGAGCGGCAGAGTCGACACAAAGTCGTGCAGGCTGGCTTGTGTCAACACCGTATTGATGCGAGCATCGTCAATGTTGTCGTCATTCTCTCCGAGCGCGATGTTGCGACGGATCGTATCGTCCAGCAAGAAGATTTGCTGTGGTACGTAGCCGATCGTGGCGCGCCATGCACGTAGATTTGACCAGATGCTCTTTCCATCCACTGTGATGTCGCCGCTGTCCGAATGGTGGAGGCCAAGCAGGATATCGAGCAGGGTGGACTTGCCGGCGCCGGAGCGGCCAGCGATACCTACGGTCCGCCCGCGGGGGACCGAGAATTCGAGTCCTTCAAGTGCAGGACGTTGGCATTGTTCGTAGCTATAACCTACATTGGAGAAGTGGATGCCATCACATAATGTCCAGTCATCAAGGCTTAGGTGATTGTCCTGTTCAGGTGGCGGAGCATGCGCTATGTCGGCTATATATGTGTCGATATAAACAATATTTGTGCGAATGGTGGCAATCGCATTCCAGACCCGGTTTGCAGAGGGGATCAGGCGGAGCGACGCGGCGCCGAAGAGCGCCATTATCGGTAAAACGTTCTCGGGTTTATCATAGCTCATCAGGAGTGCGGCCAGCGCAACCATGGCCAGGATAGCGACTAGCTCCATGAACAGTCTTGGTGCTTGCAGAATATACTGGGTCTTTAGGGTAAGTTCCGAAAAGTCCTTAAAATTCTTCAGATAGCGATCGTGAAAATAGGACTCCCGGTGAGCTACCTTGATTTCCTTGATGCCGCCTAAAGTCTGATTGATCCACTTCATGGTTTCGACTGCAGCGCTATTGGCTTCCTTACCCAAGCGTGCGAGATGTGATTTGAAAAAAAAGAAAAGTGCGCCCACGATCATTCCAAGCAGGGTTATTGAAACTAGCGTAATGATCGGATGGTAAGCAATAAGTAAGGCTGCAGCGAAGACGATCAGAAGGCTTTCTGTTGCAACGACGCTGATACTGAGAAGACTGTTGACAATTGAAACTGGTACGTTGATCGCGTTCCGCACTAGCTCTGACGAATTTTTCTGTAAGTGTGTTTCGTACGGCCAAGTCAGATAGCGCGTCAAGAGTTTGGAAGAAAGAGCGGTCTGATAGCGGGCAAGAACATGATTCTGGTGCAGCCCCAGCAATAGCGTGATTGCTGCTTTTGCTGCAAGGAAGGCTGAGATGGTAAGACCAACGAGTAGAACCGCTGTCAGGCGATTTTCCGACATGTCGAACGTGCCGTGAAAATACTTGGTGTTCGCCGCACTCAGTAGTTCGGGCTTGAGAAGTACCGTCACGAAGAGTGGAATGACGCCGACGCCGATCAATTCGAGCAGTGCTACGACGACACAGGACAGGAAAAACAGTGGAAGGCGGAATTTTGAGTCATCGGCATCACGTAAAACTGTCCACAATTGGCGAATCATGCAAGCTTTCTTAAGGAAAATGGTAGTAAAATTCTGCGTTTTAGCGCTATCTTCAAATTTTACCATTCGCTGTCGGCGGTAAATTGAGCTTCAAAGAAAAACGAAGCAGGCTGGCTTTACGCCTAAGGAAATTTGGTAGCTTCATCGATCAGAATGGGCTTATTCACTGCTCGAGGAAACGGTATTGGGCAAGCGCCAGGTTTTAGCGAGCCATAAAAACAAACGTAAGTATTTGAAATTATCTAATGGCTGATTCCATGACAATATCAGCATTGAAGTCCGATGCAAGTACGCCAATTTCCTTTGCTCCTCGTATCTCGATCGTTACCGTTGTTCGCAACGGGGTTCGTTTTATCGGACAAACTATCGAGAGTGTCTTGCAACAATCCTATCCTCACATTGAGTATATCGTCATTGATGGAGGGTCTACGGACGGGACTGTTGACGCCATCAAGGTTCATGCCGACAGGTATGCCTATTGGATCAGTGAAAAGGATGCAGGTATTTCCGATGCTTTCAACAAAGGTCTGGCGCACACCACCGGCGAATATGTGCTGTTCCTGAACGCCGACGATGCATTGGCTGGCCCCGACGTAATCGAGCGTATGGTGACATTGATTGAGCAATACAGCCAGCCGGCGATTCTATATGGAGATTGCGACTTGCTGGATCGCGAAAGCGAGCAAGTGCTCAGTCGTACCTCCATTGATTTCGTGCCGAGCAAGATGATGTACGGTCATATGATCCCGCAGCCGAGCATGTTGACGCATCGTTCCTACTTTGAAAAATATGGCAATTTCGATCACGCTTTCAAACTTGCCATGGATTATGAATGGCTGTTGCGCGGAGCATTGGTTGAGCGGGTCGTGCATGTGCCCATGCTGGTGACATGCGTTCACGATGGAGGTGTCAGTACACAATCGCGTAGCAAGGCGATCGATGAAATCTCGAGGGCATTGAAGAAGAATCTCTGGATACGTTCCTGGGTTGGTGAGTGTAAGTTGCGCGGTTATTTTTTGGCCCGGTCTCTTGCCAAGGTTGTGCTTAAGACCTTAGGTCTCTACAAAAAACATAAATGAAGGCGTTTGATGAATGCCTTTTGTGCTGCGCAGGAGTAAAGAATTGAGTTTAAATTTGAGAGCGATAGCAAGAAACTGGGTTAAGGCGATGCTCTATCCGAGGCCGATCGTCGGTTTGCTGTATCTGCCGACCTTTTTTTTGCATTGGTCGAGATATCGCAAGGCTGCAGCGGCAACCGGCCAAATCTTGCGATATGGGGACATGCAACCTTCGCTAGGGGACTGGAGCACCCATACTCCCTTCGACGCTCACTATTTCTATCAAGGGGCTTGGCTCGCGAGAAAGCTTCGCGCGTCAGCGCCGCAACATCATTTCGATATTAGTTCAAGCGTGCTTACGATCAGCGTGTTGAGTGCATTCGTGGACGTGACTTTTATTGATTATCGACCGCTCAAGGCGCGCTTGTCCGGACTGACGTGTGGTAGTGGCGATATTCTGGCATTGTCCAATGCGGATGACTCGGTAAATTCACTGTCGTGTTTGCACGTCATTGAGCATATCGGTCTGGGGCGCTATGGCGATCCAATTGATCCAGAAGGTTCTAACAAGGCTGCTCGTGAATTGGCTCGGGTGATAGCGCAGGGAGGAACGCTGTATCTTTCTCTGCCGGTGGGGCGTGAACGAATTTGCTTCAATGCGCATCGTGTGCATGCAGCCGAAAGTGTCGTGGCGATGTTTCCCGGGTTGACGTTGGTGGATTTTTCTTTGGTAGATGACGCGGGTGCATTTCATGAGAATGTGGTACTCGAAAATGCTCGTGATCTTGAATATGGCTGCGGTATGTTTACTTTTCAAAAATCTTGAAAATCCTTTGTGTTTTTGGCGAGCATAACTATGGCGATCCACGCCGTGGCGAAGGCTATGAGTATGTCAATTTTCTACCCGCCCTGCGTAAGCTCGGGCATGACGTAGTGTTTTTTGAGTCATACAATAAGAGCGCCTATACCGACTTTGCTGCGCTGAACCAGGCCTTGCTTAAGACGGTGGTTCGCGAAGATCCTGATGCGATCTTTTTTGTACTCTTCGGGTACGAAGTCTGGCTGGAGACGCTTGAGCTCTTGCGCGAGAAGTCCCGTGCTGTGCTGATCAACTGGGCTACTGACGACTCTTGGAAATACGCGCAGTTTTCTCGATTTCTGGCGCCGTATTTTGACCTCTACGCCACTACCTATCCGGAAGCGCAGGCACGTGCGAGCGCGAGCGGTATGTCGCATGTAAGGCTCTTACAATGGGCGGCGAACTCCGATGCGCTGCTTGCGCCGTTGCCATCTGCAGAGTGCAAGCATGACGTGACTTTCGTCGGCACTTCTTATGGTAATCGTCCGCAGTGGATTGCCAAGCTGATTCAACAAGGTGTTCCGGTGGCTTGCTATGGCAAGGGATGGAACAATGGGGTTGTGCCAGCGCAGCAAATGCAGAGCATCATCCGCGAATCACGTATTACTTTGAATTTCGGCGATTCAGGAGTTGTGTTCAAGGGGATCTTGCCGACCAAGAGTCGGCAGATAAAGGCGCGTATTTTCGAAGTTCCCGGTGCCGGTGGTTTTCTAATGACAGAACCAGCTGAACGGCTTGAGAAATACTTTAGCGTGGGCTCCGAGATGGCAGTGTTTTCGACCATCGATGATTTGGTTCCTCAAATTAGGCATCTACTGAAGCATCCCGAAGAGCGTGATGCCGCCGCGCAACGTGGTTTTCGTCGGGTTATGGCTGAGCATACCTATGAAGCGCGCTTTTCCGGTTTGCTGCGGGAGGCCGCTGACTTGCTGGCAGCTCGCCCATCCGGGCGTCTTGGTACGGACGATATTGCCCGTTTTGAAGCGCATATGACGGCGCATCGCCATGTCGGTCTTGGGTTGCGATTGTTGAAAGCGGTGCTAGTAACAGCATTTCGGCCATTCGTGGGTGCTGAGCGAGCCGAGCGAGCAGGACGCCGGCTTTTGTTGGAGGCCAGCTGGCGTTTGTGCGGTGCGGTGACTTATTCTGCGAAGGGATGGGTCGGTCGTTTATTTTATGCAGCCAGTTAGTTGATGTGCGTCATCGCCAATACGGAAGCATGGTTGCGGATACTGTTATTTACAGGGAATTAAGTGGTGTCTTTGCGATGGCTGTAGCAGGTGCCTGCCCTGTTTTGCCATAATGAGCAGCGTGCAATATCATTTTTCGATAAGCGTCGGCGCGAATGCGCCCGTAATTAGTCCATTTTCTCGAACTACCGGAAACCACCGTGTTTCATTGACTTCAGGATCACTATGGAAGTAGCGCCAATTGCCTTGTTTGTTTATAAGCGCCCTGAGCATACGCGACAGACCTTGGCTGCGCTCAAGGCAAATCATTTGGCCAAGGATAGTGATCTGATTATCTTTTCCGATGCGCCACGCAGTGGCGCTGATGCACATGCCGTCGCGGAAGTGCGCCAACAGTTTGATGCGCTCCAAGGTTTTAAGTCAGTCTCTCTGGTCGCGCGTGAAAGCAATCTCGGGTTGGCCGACTCAATCATTGATGGTGTTGGCAGGGTATGCCGAGACCATGGACGCGTCATTGTGCTGGAAGATGATCTGGTGACTTCCCCCTATTTCTTGTCCTACATGAACGAAGGTTTGCAGCGCTATGAGGCTGAATCCAGAGTGGCAAGCATCCACGGTTATGTTTATCCCTGTGGGACTGTTTTACCCGAGACGTTTTTCCTGCGTGGAGCCGATTGTTGGGGATGGGCAACTTGGGCGCGCGCCTGGCAGGATTTCAATGCCGATGGAGATGAGCTTCTGAAGGCGCTGAAGTCACAAAGGCTGACGCGGCTGTTCGATTTTGACGGCACTGCCGACTATGTAGGCATGCTGGAGGCACAAATTGCCGGAAAGAACGATTCATGGGCTATCCGCTGGTACGCAAGTACCTTTCTGTTGAACAAGCTTACCTTGTATCCGGGCAAGAGTCTGGTGCTCAATATTGGTATGGATGACAGCGGTACGCACTGCCAGCCTACCGATGCTCATTCCGGGGAGCTTTGCATGACACCGGTGCCGGTTCGGGCTATCGCGATCGAAGATAGTACCGGAGGACGCGATGCTTTTACGCGTTACTTCCGCGAGGGTAAAGTGTCGCTGGCACAGCGCGTATGGAAAAAAATGTCATCGATGGTGAAACGCGTATGAGGAGTGGGAGCCGGGTTCGTTACTGGCTGCGGATGTGTTTGCCTCCGTTGCTTGTTGATGCATATAGAAAATGGGCGCGCAAAGGTGTGCGTTTTGTTGGGGCCTATCCAGATTGGGCGAGCGCGCGGGCAGCTTCGGTCGGTTATGACGCACAACTGATTCTGGACAGGGTCTCGACTGCACAAGACAAGGTTCTTCGCGGCGAGGCCGCATACGAACGTGATTCGGTAACATTTGATGTTGTTGAATACCCTTTCCCGTTGCTTGCGGGTTTGCTACGTGCGGCCAACGAGACAGGGGGGGCGTTGCGGGTGATTGATTTTGGTGGTGCTCTAGGTAGTACTTATTTTCAGTGCAGGGCATTTCTTGATCGACTGCCCATGGTGCATTGGCACGTGGTTGAGCAAGCCAATTTCGTCGAACATGGAAGGGCTCGGTTCGAGTCGGATCGTTTGCGTTTCGTGTCCACCATCTCTGCATCGCAGGAAATCATGCGGCCGGATGTTGTGCTGTTTTGCAGCGTTCTACAATACATCGAAGATGTCGCAGTACGACTGCAGGAGGCTATCGATTCAGGGTGTGCTTACATCATCATTGACCGTACGCCGATGTCGGTACTCGACGATGATGCCTTGTGCGTACAGCATGTCCCAGCAGAAATATATGCAGCCAGTTATCCGTGTGCGATATTGAGTGAGGCGCGTTTGCGTAGCTTGTTGGATGATCATTTCGAATTGATCGCCGAATTTGATGCGCTCGGAGGTGGTGGGGAGGTCGAGGGTGTCAAGACCGCTGTGCCGTTTTTCTATAAAGGAATGATCTGGCGGAAACGCTGACATGACAAAGAACATGAATTATTTCAATCGTTTTGCGGACAAGAAAGTGCTGATTACCGGAGGTCTCGGTTTCATCGGTTCTGCGCTGGCTCGTACACTCGTCGCAAATGGTGCCAAGGTGACTGTGGTGGACAGCCTGATTCCCGAGTATGGAGGTAATCTGTTCAATGTGGACGGAATAAAGGAAAGTATCAGCATCAATATCAGCGATGTACGCGATCCATTCGCCATGGCTTATTTGTTGAGGGGGCAGGAGTATCTTTTCAACCTGGCAGGTCAGACCAGTCACATGGATTCCATGCATAACCCTCAGACTGACCTAGACATCAATGCAGCGGCACAATTGTCAATACTGGAAGCCTGCAAGAAGCATAATCCTGCCATAAAGATAGTATTTGCCAGTACCCGTCAATTGTATGGCAAGCCTGCGTACTTGCCGGTGGATGAAGCGCATCCCATACGTCCGGTGGACGTCAACGGCATTAATAAGTTGGCGGGCGAGTGGTACCACATTCTCTACAACAACGTGTATGGCATCAAGGCTTGCGCCTTGCGACTCACAAATACCTATGGTCCTGGCATGCGCGTCAAGGACGCGAGACAGACTTTTCTGGGTGTATGGATGCGCAATATCGTCGAAGGAAAGCCTGTTCAGGTTTTTGGCGACGGCACACAATTGCGTGACTTTAATTACGTTGACGATGTAGTCGATGCGCTATTGCTTGCCGCCTTGAGCGAAGACTCCAACGGAGAGATATTCAACCTCGGCAGCTCTGAAGTGATTAATCTCAAGGATTTGGCCGCCAAACTTGACGCTATGCACGCAGGAAGCCGCCATCAAATCGTCCCATTTCCGCCGGAGCGCAAGGCGATTGATATCGGTGATTACTATAGCGATTTCACCAAGATACGCACAGCTCTTGGATGGACACCCAAAGTAGGGCTGGACCAGGGATTGCGTCAATCGCTGGAATATTATCAACAACATTGGCGCCACTATTGGGAGTCTATGCAATGATTTTGATGAATGATTTCAAGGCTGAGCCAGAGGAGCTTGTGCAGCGTCAGCTCGCTGCCGTCGAACGTGTATTGCGCTCAGGCTGGTACATTCTGGGAAAAGAAGTAAAGGATTTTGAGGCGGCTTGGGCCAATTGCTGCGGCGTGGCGGAGGCAGTAGGTGTCGCCAATGGGATGGACGCTATCGAAATAGGTTTGCGGACGCTTGGCATCGGCGCCGGAGACGAAGTGATCACAACGCCGATGACGGCGTTTGCGACTGTGCTGGCTATTTTCCGCGTGGGTGCTCAGCCAGTATTGGCCGATATCGATGCCGATACCGCTTTATCCAGCATGGACAGTGTGGCGCGCTGTATTTCTTCCAAGACCAAGGCGGTATTGTTGGTGCACATGTACGGTCAACTGTCTGACATGGCCAAATGGCAGGAATTCTGTCGCCTGCAAGGTATTCTGTTGCTCGAGGATTGCGCCCAGGCGCATCTTGCGCAGTGGAGCGGTAAT
>Ga0105240_10006216_pt1 | contig 17563 bp, 11 predicted proteins | sample KBSC54metaG_FD_80426 | JGI IMG/M metagenome (GOLD analysis project Ga0105240, IMG submission 80426) | Corn rhizosphere microbial communities from Kellogg Biological Station, Michigan, USA - KBS C5-4 metaG | ecosystem: Host-associated > Plants > Roots > Rhizosphere > Soil | place: Michigan, USA...
CGCTCTTATCAGGGCATCCAGCTCCTGGGAGGGTTCTGTCGGGAAACCCAGCCGGTTCATACCGGTCTCCAGCTCGATGTGCACCGGGAAGTTCAGCACCCCTTCCTTTTTTAACCATTTGTCGAACCCTTGCAGCAGGGTGAAGGAATAGATCACCGGCTCCAGGTTATATTGTACCAGCAGGTCGAAAGAGCTGTTCTCCGTATTCATGACCATTATCGGCATATGAATACCTCCTTTCCGCAACGCCACCCCTTCGTCCGCATAGGCCACGCCCAGGTAGTCCACGCCATCCCGTTGCAGCCGGTTGGCGATCTCGAAGCTGCCGCTGCCATAGGAAAATGCCTTTACCATCGCCATCAGCTGTGTAGCAGGCTCCAGCCGCCCGCGATACTGCCCAAGATTATTCGTCAGCGCATCCAGGTTGATCTCCAGCACCGTCTGGTGTATCTGTTCCGACAGCAGCCGGTCGATGTCCTCAAATTCAAAAACACGCGCCCCTTTCAGCAGGATCGTCTCATCCCGGAAATGCAGCTGGTGAATGTCTTTTTTGAATTCTTCCACCGAAGAATAGAAGACCGCCGGCCCCGTAAACCATTTTGCGATCAGGTCCGCATGCAGACTGATACGCGGACCAATGCCTACCAGCCGATGGACATTCTTTTGCGTCAACATCCGGGCTATCGTGGAATAAAGACTGTCCTCATCCTGACCGCTCTCCAAAAAGTCCGAGAGGATCACTGAACGCCGGGGATGCTGCCGTTGCTGGGAAAGGAAATCCAGCGCCAGCGAGAGAGAGCTGAGGTCCGCGCTATAGCTGTCGTTGATGAGGCTGCAGTGATTGATACCCCCTTTCAACTCCAGGCGCATGGCGATCGGCGTTAGCAGCTGCAGCCGCTGATTTATCCGTTCCGCCTGCTGCCCAAGATACAACAGCACACATATGCAGTGCATGACATTCTCTATCGAGGCGTCATCGGTGAAGGGGATATAAAAGCTCAGTGCCTGCCCAGGATAGGTGCATCGAACGATCGTAGCCTCTCCATTCTTCTCCACTCCATCCACCCGCACCGCCGCATTCCCTGCACGTCCCCAGGTAAAAAGATCAGGCCGGTCGCCGCCCTGAGCCAGCCACTCATTCACCGCATTTACCACCTCAGGCTGGTCGCTGTTATAGATAAGGACCTCCGCCTCCGTAAAGAGCTGCAGCTTCTCCGCCGCCTTTTCAGCACGACTCTGAAATCCTTCACTATGCGCCTCCCCGATATTGGTAAAAATGCCGATGGCAGGTTGTATGATCCGTTGCAAATTACCCATCTCCCCCTTGCGCGATATACCCGCCTCGAAGATCGCCAGCTCATGCGATTCATTCAGCTGCCAGACGCTCAACGGCACCCCGATCTGTGAATTATAGCTTTTAGGACTCCGCACCACCTGGTAAAAGTCCTCTAATAATTGATTCAGCCATTCTTTGACAGTGGTCTTCCCATTGCTGCCCGTGATCCCGATGACGGGTACGGAGAATGCACGCCGGTGGAAGGCCGTGAGCCGCTGCAAGGCCGCCAGAGTGTCGTCCACCTGGATAATGTTTGCCCCAGGGAGCGCCTGGTCGCCGGTCTCCACCAATGCTCTATCCCCCGTCAGCCCTGCCCCAGCCAAAGTCCCGTCCGCCGACGATCCCAGACCCGGTAGGGAGCCCTCTACCACAAAATTTCTCACCCCCCTCTTATACAGCTCCTCTATAAAAAGCCCCCCATCCCTGCGGGGACCCTTTAAGGAAAAGAACAATGAGGTATCCGGAAAGATCAGCCGCCGGCTATCCAGCAACAGATGCTCCACGGCATCGTCCCCACGAAATTGCAGAAAGCTCCCCCCAACGATCTCAGCTATATGTCGAATGGCGTACTTCATTTATTGTTTCCTTTCTGATTAGAAGTATACATCGAATACCCTATCGCAACAGAAATACATACCAGGATCACCAATAAACTAACGTACACCGGCAGATAAAAGTCTAACCATTCCGCCAGCATTTTTAACCCGACAAAGACAAGCACCACCGCAATACCCTGCTGCAAATGGGCAAATCTGTCCACAGCCCCCCTCAGCAAAAAGAACAGGGACCGCAATCCCAGCACCGCAAATATATTGGAGGTATAAATGACGATCTTCTCACGCGTGATACCAAATACCGCCGGTATCGAGTCCACCGCAAACAGGATGTCCGTCGTGGCCAGCAGCACCACCACCACAAAGAGGGTCGTAAAATACTTCTTCCCATTTATGACCATCGTCATCTTGCCGCCGCAATCATCCCCCGTCAGGGGCAGCACACGCTTCAACAGCTTATACACCCGGTTGTCCTCCACATTCATCTTATCGTCATCCTTCGCAAAGAACATCGTAATACCTGTATAAATGAGGATGCCGCCAAAGATGTACAACAGCCAGTGCCACCGTTCCACCGCGGCGATACCCACCGTGATGAACCCGATACGCAGCACGATGGCCATGAGTATACCGATGAGCAATACCCGGGCATAATAGGCAGGCTTCACCCGGAAAAAAGAAAATATGAGGATAAATACAAAAATATTGTCGATGCTGAGACTCCACTCCATCAGGTAGGCGCTCAGATATTCTAACGCCATCTTGTGTCCATTCTCATACCACAGGAAGCCAAAAAAAGCCAGCGCCAGCATGACCCAAAAGGCGGTCTGGAAGAGGGCCTTCCGGATCGTCACCGTTGTCCCCTTCCTGCTCAACAAACCCAGATCAAAAATGACAGCCAGTATTAATACAATGCCAAAGGTCAAATACGAAACATTCGATGAGCTCATACGGTAAAGTTACATTATTAACGAAACAATCAAGTTTCTCTGTTACAAGCCATTATCATCAAATTTTAATCTCGTGTTAAACCTTTGCCGGAATTACGGTCTGAACTTTGCATATTCAATAATTGGGATATGGTCAATATGAGAAGGACGTCCGGCTCGACATACGATTTTTGCGTGCTTATCACTTGTTTCAACCATGAGGAACGACTCATCAGATCTCTCCAAAGTATTCATTATCACTCGGAGAGATACTTTGTGCTTATCGTGGATGATGGCAGTGCCATACCCCTCTCCCAAACCCGGCTGATAGAACAGCTCCCTGACCCACCGGAGATAGTGATACTTCGGTTACCCACAAATGGAGGCATTACGCGGGCCCTTAACGAAGGGTTAACGTATTTGAACACAAAGAATAATGACGATCCAACGTATTTAAGGTACGCCGCCCGCTACATAGCCAGGCTGGATTGCGGCGATCTCTGTATGAAGGATAGGTTTATAAACCAGGTAGCGTTTCTTGACAGACACCCCGACATTGATCTGCTGGGGTCCCGTTGCATCTTTAAAGATTTTTCGTCCGGAAACTCCTATAAGTATTTGGCGCCGCCCGATCACGATCAGATCATGCGTCAAATGCATTTTAAGAATGTATTCATTCACCCTACCGTAATGTGGCGTGCCTCCGTGACCCGGAGATTGCCCGCCTATCCCGACAACTATCCGCATTGTGAAGACTACGCATATTTTTTTGAAATGCTCCAGCAGGGGCGGGCCGCTATCCTCCCGGATTACCTCGTGATCAGTGAGATCAATCCCAAGGGTATCAGCTTCTCCTTTCGCCGGCAGCAGCTCAAAAGCCGCATCGACGTGGTACGGAAATATGGCGATAACAGGTTGTACGGCATGATGGGAGAGCTCCGGCTGAGGCTTTGGATGCTGGTTCCCGCTGCCTGGGCATTGAAAATAAAGAAATGGATCTTATTTGTAAAACCTATCCAGCATCCGTCATGAATATCATACACGTTGTCGAACCCTTTGCCTCTGGAATTGCTACCTTTCTCCGAAGTCTGGTGGAAAATCTACAGGACGATCTTCATATCATCATACATGGAGAAAGAGAGACTGTCATGCGCTCTTCCGAAGTCAAACGCTCCTTTCCCAAGGCCAATACCCTTTTTATCCGCTGGCCTTCCGCGCAAAGGAATATCAGCTTCTGGAAGGACATCGTCGCCTTCTGGGAGCTATACACCATCCTGCGCCGGCTGAAACAACAATCTCATATAGACGCCGTACATCTCCATTCTTCCAAGAGCGGTTTCCTCGGCAGGGTCGCCTGCCGCCTCGCCAGGATCAATAAAGTGATCTATACCCCCAACGGAGCCCCCTTCCTTTCCGGCACCAGCCGGTGGAGGAATTATGTTTACGGGCAGCTGGAAAAATTAGGCTCATCCTTCGGCGGCCGGACAGTCTGTTGTTCCGCCAGCGAATGGCAGGTATACCAGGACCTCGGCATCGATGCAGACTGTATCCCCAATGGCGTCCGTGTGGAAAACGCCCCCGCACAGACAGCCGCCGCCGCATCCCCGCCCGCTCATAAATTTCGCATCGTCACCAGTGGAAGGATCGTCTATCAGAAAGATCCCGCGCTCTTCAATGCCATCGCCACCTGGTTTGAAGAGTTCGACCAGTTTGAGGTCGTTTGGGTTGGGGATGGAGAAGACAAGCACGAATTGAAGGCAAAGAATATTGTCGTCACCGGCTGGCTTCCTTCCGACGATATCCAGGATTATCTCGCCGGCGCACATCTTTATCTTTCCACCTCCCATTTCGAAGGACTCCCCTTCTCAGTGCTCGAGGCATTGGCCCTGAAAAAACCCGTGCTGTTGAATGATTGCATAGGCAATAGGGACATCGTCCAGGATGGTCTGAATGGAGACCTGTTCCAGGACGGGAAAGACGCTGTACTCAAAATAATGCGGTACTACAATAATAAGAACATGCTCACCGTCATGGGGGAATATTCCCGCCGGATATGTGAAGAAGAATTTAATGTAGACACCACGTTCAACTCCTATCGCCACCTGTATAAAAATTAAAATCACGCCTATGCTCAATACGGTCAGCGATCAGCAGCAGCACTCATCGGAATGGCAGGTAGTTCAGGGACGCCTGGATGATATCTCCAGTCTCCTGGAAAAGGAAATGCATTTCCGGCAGAATATCATCGACAGACAGGGAGACCAGATCACCCGCCTCCAGTCCCAGCTGCAGGAATGCAGGCAGGCGTCGGAAGGTACCCGCCAGCTGGTTAACAAATTGCTCAACGACATCGAGAAGTACCGAAGGGATATCCAATGGTATCGGCGTACGTATGAGACACGCAGTCTCCCCGGCACCATCTGGCAGAAAATATTCCGCCGGCGACGATCATGAACAGGACGCCGGCCTGAGAAGGCCTTCATCCATTTTCTTCACCATCCCATGTCGCAGCAATGAATAAATACACGCTCATTCAAGACATCTATATGCCGTCCGGCCATGCACCCTTTGCCTATTCCGACGGCGAGGTGACGGAGAATTACCTGCTGGACAGTATCCATCGTGCAGGGGACCTCTCCATTGGGTCCGCAGAGCTCGCCCACGCTATAAGGGACTGGCCCACCCTCTATCATCTCAGCCCCGCCAGGGCCGATCTCCTCCGCCCACTCTCTTCCTTATTGAAAGGAAAAAGAATACTCGAAATTGGCAGCGGATGCGGAGCCATCACCCGCTACCTTGGGGAATTGGGATGTCAGGTCCTCGCCCTCGAAGGCAGTGAAAAAAGAGCCCGCATCACCCGTGCAAGATGCCGCGACCTGCAACAGGTCCAGGTCGTCTGTGATAATTGGGACAGCTTCGAGTGGGAAGGTCCTTTCGATATCATATTGCTCATAGGCGTGCTGGAATATAGCTCCCTGTTTGTAAAAGGAGATAACCCTCCGCTGGAAATGCTGCGCAGATGCCGCTCCTTTCTCCACGCAGAAGGCAGGATCGTGCTCGCCATCGAAAACAAATTAGGCCTTAAATACTGGGCAGGCGCCCCCGAAGACCACACCGGCCGGCCTTATGACGGCATCCTGGATCTGTATGACAACAGCACCGCCGTCACCTTTGGAAAAGATGAGCTCGCTCACCTGCTATCCCACGCCGGCTTTCCCTTCCGGGATTTTCTCTACCCTTTCCCGGATTATAAGCTGCCATCCGTTACCCTTACCGAAGCCGCCTTCTCCGCACAGGACCTGACCCTGGCAGACCTGCTCCAGGAGAAGTTCGACTATGCCCAGGGCCCAAACCAGACCTCCGAACTTTCCCTCACCCGTATTGCCGCCTCCGTCCTGGCCAACGGGCTGATGTCCGACCTGTCTAACTCATTCCTGGTAGTGGCTGGCGCAACGGCTGGTCACGGCATGGCCCAAAGTGCAGAGCCCGGCGCTCCCCTGGCCTGGAGCTTCAACAGCATGCGTGAAAAATGTTATTGCAAGATCCAGCACTTCACCCGCACCGACACCGGCGCCCTGCTCGTACAGAGGGAAAGACTCTATCCACAGGCGCCCTGCCCCAAGGATCCCCCCATTCACCAGCACATAGAGGACGAAGCATATCTCGCAGGCAGACTGCTCTCCTCCCGGGCGCTGGACATCGTTACCCGCCCCGGATGGACCATAACAGAGCTGGCCGAATGGGCAGACAGCTATCATCGCATATTAAAAAGCTACGGTTCGCAGGACACCATCCCCGGACAGTATCTCGATCTCACTCCTTATAATATTCTCATCTCCCCCGGGACCGCACCCGTTGTCTTTGACCAGGAATGGACTTGCACGGAGGAGCTGCCCCTTTATTTTATTTTCTTCCGGGGCATCGTCTATTGCCTGGCCGGTATAACGCACTACGCAACGCCGGCTGACAACACCCCCACCGGGATCATACCCCTGGCCATGGCGCTTGTCAACGGCATCCTTCCCTTCGACGCCGGCCACCTCGAAGAATGCGTCCGGCTGGAAAAATATTATTTTGGAAAGATACCCCTCCGCCCCGGCCAGCCATTCGGCCACGGAAATATCCCATTAAAAAATGATTGGCGGGCGCTACATGACAAGACCAAGGCCGCCCTCGATCAGGCCGAACAGGAAAAAGCCCTTTACCGGATGCGCCTGGAGCAACAAATATCCCAGGTCCGGCAGGAATACCAGACACAGGTGGCCATGCTCCGGCAACATGTCGACTGGTACCAGCACACCTATGAACAGCGCAGCCTCCCAGGGCTGGTCCTTCAGCACCGTCTCACCAAAGCGCAGACAAAAGGAAAATATCTTACCGCCAGCCTGCTGACATCCATACAGGAAAAAGGGTTTAGCAAAACTTTCGGGCAGGTCCTGCGCGCCCTTACGTCAAAGGGCCTGTCCGGACTGCTGCATCCCAGAAAAACGCTCCTTCCGCTGATGATGCGCCCCACGCCCATTCCCTTTACTTCCTCCGGCTTCCCTTCATCTTCCTCCTTTTCTCATGAAGAAGATCCTGAAAAGGTCGCCGCCGTCATCCGCGCTTTTACATGGACGCCAAAAATATCATTCATCATGCCCGTATATAATACCCCTCCCCGGTGGCTCGAAAAAGCTGTCGACAGCATCCGGAGCCAGTGGTATACTAATTGGGAGCTTTGTATCGCGGATGATGGATCCACCCACAACGGCACGCTGCAGCTGCTCCGCCGCCTGGAAGAAGATAGCAGGATCAGGATCACACGTCTGAATAATAACGCCGGCATCTCACAGGCATCCAATGCCGCCATCGCCATGGCAGACGGTGAATTCATCGCCCTCATGGACCACGACGATGAGGTCACACCCGATGCGCTCTTTGAGATCTTACAAAACCTGCACCACCATGGAGACGCCGATATCATCTACACAGACGAATGCAAGGTCGACGAAGAAGGCCATCTCAGCGACCCCTTCTTCAAGCCCGACTATAGCCCCGAGCTATTATTGAACATGATGTACTCCGGCCACCTCACCCTCTATAAAAAGAGCTTTCTGCTGAACAAGGTCGGCCTCTTCCGTTCCGCATACGACCTTTCCCAGGATTATGACCTGATGCTGCGGGCTGTGGAGAAAACTACCCGTATCCGGCACGTCGAAAAGATCCTGTATCACTGGCGTATGACAGCCGGGTCGTCTTCCCAGGGAGAAAAACCACATGCCCGCATCACCAATATTGCAGCCCTCGAGGACGCCATGAAAAGAAGAGGCATTCCCGCCGAGGTCTCCGCCCTGTCCACCGCCAACAAAGTAAAGATCCACATGGATCACCAGCCCCTCGTATCCATCATTATCCCCACCGATGCATGGGACCACCTGAAGGACAGCCTATACGCGCTATACGTCCACACAGCCTATAAGCACGTCGAGGTGGTAGTGGTGACCAACTCCCGTATCATCGCTGCTCCTCCGCCCCTGCCGCGCCCTTCACCCGGACGGCTTGCTCACCGGGCGCCCGTGTATGTAGCTTACGATAAGCCTTATAATTTTTCCGACAAGTGCAACACCGGAGCTGCCGCCGCCTCAGGGGAGATCCTTATTTTTTACAACGACGATGTCCGGCCGCTGGAAGACGGCTGGCTCGACAATACCATCGAATATCTTTTTATGCCCGGCGTAGGAGGTGTTTCACCCAGGCTCGTTTACGAAGACGACAGCATCCAATACGCGGGCATGGCCACGGGCGTCAGGGGCCTCACAGGAACTACCTTCCATGGATATCCCAGTAACTCCACCGCCTATATCAACTTCCCCCAGTCCGTACGGGATGTTTCCATTCTGTCCGGCGCCTGTCTTGCCATAAAAAAAGAGGTCTTTGAAAACATCGGCGGTTTTGACCACATCAACACGCCCAGCTCCCATTCCGATGTAGATCTGTCCTTCAGACTGCTCGAGGCCGGCTTGCGGTGTGTCTATACACCCTATGCCACCCTGCGTCACATCGGTCACCTGTCCCTCCGTGAGCACGATCGTACGCATCACGCCAAGGACAGGGCGGATATCTACCTGTTACGCCGCTGGCCGGATCGCCTGGCTAACGATCCTTATTTCACCACCTCCATGCGGAACCACCTCTATCACGACTCTCCCGAACCCTACCGCCTGTACGCACCCCCATCCCCCCTCTCCCATACGGGAGAGGGGCGTGACGTCCTCCTCGTCAGCCACGACCTTTCCCTCAGCGGCGCCCCCATTATGCTGCTCCAGTTATGCCGGCAGCTGATCCAGCAAGGTTCTTTCGTCACCATCATTTGCGAACAGGACGGCCCCGCCAGGGATATGTTCCTCTCGGCAGGCGCCCCGGTCATCATCGACACCCTGCTGCTTCGCCAGCATGAAAGCTTCACCCGCTTTGCCCGAAACTTCGACCACATCATCTGCAATACCATCATCACCTGGCCCGTAGTCCGGCAGATGAGCCATCTCGTAGACACCGTTTGGTGGATCCACGAAGCAGCGCTCATAGAATCCATGCAGCATATTCCTTACTTCATGGATACCTTTGCGCTCGTCGATAAGGTCATCGTCCCCAGCGATTACGCGCTGCAATTCATCCGCCCCTTTCATCGCCAGCCAAAGAAAATATATTATGGATATCCCGATATCCGGAAGGACAGGCCCGCGCCTGCTCCCCGCAAAGACCCGGGTGAGAAAATTAAATTCACCATCATCGGCTCCATCGAACCCCGCAAAGGTCAGGATGTGCTGATAGCAGCCCTGCAGCGCTTATCTCCCGACACCCTGCGCAAAATGGAGATATGCATCGCCGGCCGGCCGCATGACCCCGCATTCAGCCAGCAGCTGCTGGACAATATCAAAGCCCTCGACCACATTTGCGACATACGGTTCATGGGAGAAACCTCACACCCCGAATCTCTCGATCTCATCCGCCGGAGTGACGTCATTGTCTGTCCATCCCGGGACGACCCCTTTCCCGTCGTCATCGTGGAAGCCCTCTGTCTCGGCAAGCCCTGCATCGTCTCCAGACACACTGGTTTTGCAGAGCTGATCACCCACGGCGAAGACGGATTTGTCCTCTCCAGCGGAGACTGCCGCAGCCTGGCCGGCATCATCGAGAACATCGTACAGGATCACAGCCGCCTGCCCGGGGTAGCAGATAAAGCACGCGGCCTTTATGAAGAATACCTGACGCCGGATAAGTTTGCCCGTAGATGGATGTCCCTGATGGAAGCAAGCGCTAAAACACACGACGTCATAAAAATGTATTGATATGGCCGGACTTACACTATTTATACACCTATACTATCCCGGCTCCTGGAAGACCCTGGAAAAAAAATGTAGCGGCGCCATTCGTCAGGCCCGTCAGATCATCCTCACCGCCTGTCACGACGATGTCCTGGATGAGACCATGTCCTCCACCCACGGCCTGCCCGACATTGTAAGGCTGAAAGTCCCCAACAAAGGGAAGGACATAGGAGGCAAGCTCCTTGCTCTTTGCTATTATCTCCGATGCTGCCCAAAGACAAAATACATCGGACTGCTGCACGACAAGGTCAGTCCACAGACCATCAATGCTCACTATTGGTCCGATACGCTATACAACCCATTCAGTGAACAGGGCCTCCGGAAAGTCCTGCATAAGCTGGACAATGACAGCCGGATAGGAATAGTAGGAGCAAAAAGCTTTTTGAAGAACGAGTTCGATCATAGCAAAAAGATCTTTGAAACCACCAACGACAGCCTGCTGCAGGATCTGATAAAAGAATATGACCTGCATTGCAGGAAATATGATTTCATCGCAGGCACCATTTTTGTCTGTCGTAGCGCTATCATGGAAGATTTCTTTTCCAGACATCCTGCCCTCGAAGCCAGAGCCGCGCTCGAAGAAGGTAATGTCATGGATCTGCAATACGGCACTTATACACATACCTGGGAAAGACTGTTCTGCTTCATCGCAGAACGCCAGGGTTATACTATTGAGGGAATATGAAAGGCATGCAACATATCGATCTTACACCCAAGGGTCAGACACACCTCAGACCTTATCGCTGTCTGCTGACCGTCCAGGCCGGAGACCTCGATCTTAGCCTCCTGCCGGGGGATAAGGATATTGGCCTCGCGCTCCAGCTCAACCCGCGACACCTTCCCAGTCCCAGCCTGCTTCATCAGCTGGTGACAGGCGACAGACCCTTTACCCTCCACTTATCCTGCTCTCCTCACCCTTCCCTTATCGAATACATTATTCTATTACTGTGCAGCAGGAATTATATCAACGTGGATGGCGCACCCCTCCTTGTCTTCGATAGTCCTCCCACCTCTGCATTCAGGATCAGCCTGGAAAACCAGGGCTGGCATATCATCACCTGCCTCATTCCCGACACCGAACGCATCCTTTCCAGCCAGGATCAGATTGCCGTCAGGGCCGATCGCCTTATCTTCCAGGCCCATACGATGACGGAAGAATTCTTTTTTATCAGCGGGAGAGATTTTTTGGACACCCTGTCACTCGAACAGTCCCTCGATCAATATTGCCATGAGCTCCTCCTCGAGCACCCCTTGCTGGAAACATGGATCCAGCAACGGCGCCAGCTGCAAAAAAAACTGGACCAGCTCAGCAATAAGAACAAGGTCACAGAGGAAAGGCTGCGCAACGCCGAGACCACCATCGACATCATCCGAACCAAATACAAGGACGACTACGACACCCTATTCGACTGGTACCAGCAGGAATATGAAGTCCTGCCACGCTGGTACAAACAGTTTGGACAGCTGATAAAAGTAATGACAGGCAGGAGATCCTTAAAAAGCTTCGTCAATACCCTGCGACGTCGTACACACCGTATATACGGTCATCTATCTTCCACAAAAAAGCACGTTTCATGAAGTATTGGTTATTGACAACGGAATATCCGCCCTTTTACGGAGGAGGCATCGGCACCTACTGCTATCACACCGCCGCTATGATGCAGGCATTGGGCTGTGAGGTCACCGTTATTATTTCCGATGACACGGTCAGGGACAGGAAGGAACAGTTCAAAGAAGGCATACGCATCGTCCGGTTTAATACAGACAGGAATCATCTTTCTGATGTCCTCGGTCATATTGCCCGTCTGAGCTATGCTTTTGCCGACATCGTCAAGACCCTCATTCTCGAAGATGGCAGCCCCGACGTCATCGAATCCCAGGACTATCTGGGCATCGCTTATTATCTTACCCAATACAGACACCTCGGATACCCCTTCCTGCGGAACGTGCCCATAGTGATCACCCTTCATTCCCCCGCATTCATATATTTAGACTACAATCGTGTGCCCGTATACCGCTTCCCCGACTTCTGGACATGTGAAATGGAGAAACAGGCCATCAGGGCAGCCGACCTCCTTATCTCGCCCTCTCTTTTCCTCGTCCAGGAGACACAGCAATATATGGACATCTCCCCTGTTCCCGTCCGTGTGCTTCCCAATCCCTATGCAACGGATCTGCCCGTGGTAGAGAAACCCTCCTATATACCCGGAAAAATAATTTATTATGGAAAGCTTTCTCCGCAAAAGGGCAGCTTCCAGCTCCTCGAATATTTCGCCGCACTATGGGATGAAGGATTTCCACACACGCTGCAGATCGTAGGAGGCACCGACATCGTCTTCCACCCCGAACAGCTCACCATGGGTCAGCTGCTGCAACTAAAATATAAGGAGTATGAGACCAGGGGTCTGCTGCAATTCACCGGCAGCATCAGCCCTGACTGGATAAAGGACACCCTGCAATACGCACACCTCGTCATCGTTCCCAGCATCGTCGATAATATGCCTTATGTCGTACTCGAGGCGATGAGCCTTGGCAAGATCGTCCTGGCTTCCATCCAGGGAGGACAATCCGAGATCATCGAAGAAGGCCGGACAGGCTTCCTCTTCGACCATAATGATCCCCCCTCTTTCGCCCGGCAATTGAACAGGATACTATCCCTGTCCCCCGAAGAGGTCCAGCAGATAGGCGCCAATGCCAGTAAAGAGATCCATACGCGATACAGCTATCCAGCCATCGGCCCTCAAAAGCTGGCTCTGCTCCACGAGATGGTCAAAGATCCTTCAGCCACACGGCATTTCCCTTTCCTCCACCAGGAACGCCGCAAGTCCCAGGAGGCCCACTATTCCCCCGGTCCGTCCAGCCTGATCGCTGGTGCATCCGAAACATCTCCGCTGCTTTCCATCGTCATCCCGTATTACAATATGGGCGCCTATATAAAAGAATGTCTTACCTCTCTTTTCAATACTACCTACCCGCACAAAGAGATCATTATTGTCGATGACGGCAGTACAGACAGGAACAGCATCCAGATGCTGGAAGAATTGATGTCAGACAAGAGACTGACCATTATCCGGCAAAAGAACCAGGGCCTTGCCTGCACCAGGAACTACGGAGCAGAGGTCGCCAGCGGCGCCTATCTCGCCTTCCTCGATGCCGACGACAAAGTGGCTACCACCTATTATGAGAAAGCCATCAATATCCTGCAGCAAAAGGACAATGTATTCTTCGTAGGCGCATGGACACAGTATTTTGGCGACAGCCGCCAGCTCTGGCCGACATTCACACCGCAGCCTCCCTATGCCCTCGTACACAACCCCCTCAACAGCAGCAGCCTTGTATATAAGCGTACCGCCTTTCTGGCCGGAGGGCTCAACGATAAAAGGGTCGATTACGGCCTGGAGGATTACGACAGCGTCATCAGCATGATGCGACACGGATTCAATGGCGTCACCATACCCGAACCCCTCTTCTTCTATCGCGTGCGGAAGGATTCCATGTTCCGTAAAGCCACCCGTGAGAAATTGCTCTATTCCAATCGCTATATAGCCGACAAACACAAAGATTATTTTACCCGCTTTGCCACCCAGGTCATTCATTTGCTGAATGCCAATGGCCCCGGGTACCAGTTCGACAACCCTACTTTCGGCGTCTACCCGACCACCGTCCAGGAGAGGGATGCAAAACTCACCCGTCATTTGAAGACAGTAGTAAAAAAGAGCCCCCGCTTGAAAAAGCTAGCCCTATCTATAAAACATAAATTGCATCTCTGACATGATCATTAGTATAGTCAAGGATTGGATACAACGCACCAACAAATTGGAAAGACTTTGGCTGCTGGCCAAAATAGAATTCAAGCTCCGGTATTACGAGAACAAGCTCGGTCTTCTTTGGGCGCTTATCAAGCCGTTGATGGACATCGCTATCTATTACACCGTCTTCCAGATAATACTCAAACAAGGTATTCCCGCCTTTGCCTCCTATCTTTTCATCGGCCTGATACTATGGAACTTTTTCGTGGAGTCCACCACCGGCACCGTACAGATCCTGCACGTTAAAAAATATCTGTACGAATACAGCAACATGAACAAGCTCGAGATCTATCTCTCCACTATCATTAGCAACTCCATCGGCTTTTTTTTCAACTTCTTCATGTTCCTGATCTTTTACTGCCTCGTAGAAAAAAATTCCCACGGGCTGTCCTGGCAGAATTTCTGGATCATCCCCCTTTTTATCAACCTTTTTATTTTGGGAATAGGTGTATCTCTCATATTATCCAATATATACATCGTAGCCAAGGACATCCATCAGATATGGACCGTATTCGTATCCTTACTGCTCTTTCTGTCCCCCGTCTTTTACAAGCTCGATGTGTTCAAGAAGGCCCTGCCCGCCTTTGATTACGCCAATCCCATCGCCGGCATCATCATCAATGCCCGGCGCGTGATGATGGAACATAGCCCCCCATCCTTTGGGCTCCTGTTCTTTGACTACTTATATGCCATTATTTTATTGATCATAGGCCTGACCCTGCTCAACAAGCTCGGTTCCAGGGCCGCCGAAAAATTATGACCCATGACAAACACATCTATCGCCATCAGCGCCCGACAGATCAGTAAGACCTTCCATATTTCCGAAGACAGTCACAATACCGTGAAGCATCGTCTTTTCAATCTTTTCAACCCGCCCCGCAGCAAGAACATCCATGCCGTGAGCACGCTCGACCTGGAAGTATACAAGGGCGAATGCATCGGACTGCTGGGAAGGAATGGTTCGGGAAAATCCACCCTCATCAAGCTGCTCGCCGGAGTATATCCCGCCGACACAGGCCATATCGACATCTATGGCACGACGCTTCTGATGAATCTGGGAGTAGGCATGAGCCAGGAGCTCACCGCCCGCGAGAACATCTATGTATCAAGCTCCGTCCTGGGATTGAAGATACGGACCATAGACTCCCTTTTCGACACCATCGTCGACTTTGCCGAGATCAGGGATTTTGTAGATACCAAGGTAAAATTCTTTTCCTCCGGCATGATGGCCAGACTGGCCTTTTCCATAGCCGTCAACGCCGGCGCCGATATCATGTTCCTCGACGAGATCTTTGCAGTAGGGGATGTCAGGTTTCGCGAAAAGGCCATCAAGGTCTTCGAGTCCAGCTGGATAGAAGGTAAGACCGTAGTCCTCGTGAGTCACAGCATGGATGTCATAGAAAAATATTGTACCCGTGCCGCCCTCATGCGACAGGGCCAGCTCGTCTTCGTCGGCAATACACGCGAGGCCATCGATCTGTATCTAAGAGACAACGCGTAGGGGCGCATCATCCTTGTACGTCGCATCCCCCTCCCCCTTGTACGCCGCAATAAAAGAAAAGAAAAAACCCATCAGCAGGCATCCCAGACTCCTGTCGAAATACACTTCCACGCTCATGCTCACGACCATGGCAAGCAGCAGCGCCAGCCCCAGCATGTCCTTCATCCTCGCCGCCTTCCACAAGGGAATGACAAGATAGCCCAGCAGGAAGAGGGCTATACCCACCATCCCAAATGAGCAAAATATATCCAGGTAGTTATTGTGCATATTCCTCTTTCTCTCCAGCGCGAACGTGAACCCCTTCTTCCTGTACATTTCCATCAGGCTGTCCTGCTTGTCTCCCAGCTGCACCCCCGTCAGCCAGTGCTTTTGCGCCACCCCCCACCCACATTTCCATATCGCCAGCCGGATATTGGCGCCATTCCATTGATCAGGCGTCAGCGTGCCGTTATAATGACTCTCCGGCGCCACGCTTGTAAAGGAATAAGAGGGATATTCCAGCTCTCTGAACCTGTTCATCGTCTTTGGCAGTACCTTCATACATAACCCCAAACCCGCAGCCAGGGCAATGACCAGCCATAAAATGCGGGAATTGGTCTTGTCCAAAAAATAGCCCAATTTCCGCATATCGCCAATGTCTGTCCTTCTGACGAACCGCTCCGAGCGGTTCCGTGCCAGCGCCGTCTTTCGATGCCGGATAATATGACTTCCAAGGACGATCAGCAGACCCGTATAAAGGATGAATATAGAGATCCTGCTCGCCAGCATAAAATGAAAGATGAGCAGCAATACAATGATCCCGCGCACATAAACACCCTGACCCCCCGAAAAATATCCTTTTCCAAGAAGATAGATAAATCCCGCCACCGCCAGCACCACCATCAGGGCATAATACGAGGACTGTATATTTAGCGCCTCCGTCAGGCTGTCGTTATACAGGTATACTCCATCACCCGTCCGGGCATACCGTATCCATGCATAGACCACGCATACCAACGCCCCCAGCGACACCACGGCGGCATAGGCCTGTATGATCCTGTCCTTTAATGCAGCTCTTATAAAAAGAAGTCCTAATGACAAAGGGAAGACCAGCAATGGTACCCGCAATACCAGCATCTTGAATGCTTCCTGCCCGTTGTGGGAAAGAAAGGCGCTGATAATATGCAAGCAGTAAAAAAGGAGCATAAGCACGATCTCCTTCCGGTGGGTGAGCGCCCGCCGCTTGTCCGTTGATTTGTTATAGAACCAGCAGAAGAGGAACAGGCCGCCCGTAAAGAAATTATTGATCACCGGCATATCCGGCAACAGCAGCGTGATAAAGAACCCCGCCGTCAGCCCATACAGGATCTTCTCCTTCCTGGAGAAGCTGCTTCCCATAGGGTCATTCAGCAGGATCGAATCCGCCGACCGGGCAATAACGTTTTTGCTCGTAATGGATGACACGGTTTATGCTATGCAAAATATCGGCCAATTACGCTATTCGATCACTCTACCAGCACCTTTAACAACTGCCTCGAACTGCCCGCCAGCACCTCCATGATATACATCCCCTGTGCCCGCCCGCTCAGGTCCACCATCTCCGTATTGGCCCCCGGTCCTCGCTCCACCGGACCAACACGTTGCAGCCGTCTGCCCGTAATATCCAGCAGATTCACCCGGACCAGGGAATAATCCGCCAGCGTATAGCTCAGCCGGACAAGACCATGCCCCGGATTGGGAGCCACCGACTGCACCGATAAAGGAGCGCTCGGCCCCAGTGGGCTGGCGCCAGCCAGGCTCATCGTTTGCACAAGGGCCGCCGGCGGACGAAGGAGGATATGCTTTTTATAAACCACATTCGAGATGGCAGCAGCCGTACCCAGCACATAAAAATCATTTGCATCGACCACGCTGTTGGACCATCCGTCTGAGCTGAGAAGGATGGGATAATTCATCTGCGAGGTCTTAAAATCCTTTGCTTCGTCGATGATCCGCACACGATCCGTCCAATGCAGCAGGTCATTCGAATATCGTAGGGCCGTCTTGTGCTTACGCCCATCCTTATAGTCGATATAGGATTCCACGCCA
>Ga0105240_10006217_pt1 | contig 17561 bp, 14 predicted proteins | sample KBSC54metaG_FD_80426 | JGI IMG/M metagenome (GOLD analysis project Ga0105240, IMG submission 80426) | Corn rhizosphere microbial communities from Kellogg Biological Station, Michigan, USA - KBS C5-4 metaG | ecosystem: Host-associated > Plants > Roots > Rhizosphere > Soil | place: Michigan, USA...
CCATCCGATCGTCGCCGCGCGAATCCGGGAGCGGGCGCGTGAGCTGAACCCGAAGCTGGGGAAATGAACGATGGCGCTGCTGATTACCGATGAATGCATCAATTGCGACGTGTGCGAGCCGGAGTGCCCGAACGAGGCGATTTCACAGGGCCCGGAAATCTACGTGATTCATCCGTCGAAGTGCACCGAGTGCGTCGGGCATTTCGACACGCCGCAATGCATCGAGGTCTGCCCGGTCGAATGCATCGAGGTGAATCCGGATTTCACCGAGTCGCGCGAGCAATTGCACCTTAAATACGAGGCGCTGATGGCGCTTAAATCCTCGTGACCGCAGCGCCGTGAATCCGATGTCGCCGCCGGATTTCCCGTTCACCCACCGGTTGCGCGTGCGCTGGGCCGAAGTCGACAAGCAGGACATCGTCTTCAACGGCCACTACCTGACGTACTTCGACGTGGGGATCACCGAATACTGGCGGGCGGTGGGACTCCCCTATCCGGTGACGCGCGAGCGCTGGGGAACGGAGCAATACCTGGTCAAGGCTACGCTCGAATATCTCGGACCCGCCTCTTTCGACGACATTCTCGACATCGGCGTGCGCATCGAGCGGATCGGCAATTCGAGCCTGCAATTCCGCCTCGGGATCTTTCGCGACGGCGAGCACCTGATCGGCGGAGAGCTCACGTATGTCAACGCCGATCCGGTCACCAGGAAGTCGGTCGCCGTGCCACCCGCCATGCGGGAGATGATCGAAGCGTTCGATAGACCGGGCACGACCGGTTGAGACCGGGCAACCGCGCGCGGGAACTGGCGAATGCGCCGGCCACGGATCCGCCGGCCCGAGCTCTCAGGCCGCGTCGCGCGTCACTGCCAGGGTTTGCTGGATCCGGACCCCGACTTCGATCCGCCCGACCAGCCGGTTCAGGTCGTCGATCTGGTTGTCGGTTGATTTCTTCATCTCTTCGAGCTCGCGCATCCGCGACTCGAGCTCTTCGCTCGCATTGTGGATCCGCTTGACCGACTCGAGCCGGCGGCGCAGTTGCAGGTGATGCTCGCGCACCTGCGTCTCCATCGGGGCCATCACCGCGCGGACCCAGTTGTCGGCGTCGCGGTTGGCGACTTCGTAGACATGCTTGACCCTGGTGGCGACGGTTTCGAAGAACTTGCGCATCAGCGAGAACTTGATGTTGCTCGCCATGTTCCACAACGTGTTGAAGTGGACGTTGTACGCGCGCTCGAGCCGGTCGATCTCCTTCTGGTAGCGCAGGATCGAATAAGGCTGCGGCTTGAAAGTCTCCAGCCCGTGCTCCTGGCTGAACTTGTCGTACATCGCGGTCATCATCCCGTGGATCTCGTTCGCCTGGTTCGACGCGGCGAGCAGGTTCGCGCGGACGTTGGCGAAAAAGCCGGCCATCGCGGCGCGCAGCCCGACGGTGAAGTGCGCGTCCTCCATGGCCTTTTGCGAGCGCTTCGCCTCGCGCTTCAGCGTATCGACGCCGAGGTGCGTGAGCAGGTCGTTGCTGTGCTGCGAGAACACGCTGCGCAGTGCGATGAAGCGTTGCAGCCCGCGCTCGAACTGGTCCTTTTCGGCGCCGACCTTCGCCATCATGTTGGCGACGACGTCCTCGTTCTTGCCGCGCAGCGACGAGAGCTCGCCCAGCTGCTCGCGGATGTTGCGCACGCGCGTGTCGAGGATCGCGTGGATGCCTGCGGTGATGTCCGCCAGATCGCCGAGGCACGCGTTGCCGACCAGCTCGTGCTTGGTCGGGATCAGGTCGCCGGCGAGCGCCAGTTCGAGCGCCAGCATCCGGCTCCGCGCGAGCAGCGCGTTGTCGCCGTTGACTTTCGCGACGAGGGCCTTCTGCGCCGACACCGGGAATACCTGCCGCTCCGGCAATCCGAGCAGGCTCGCGCAGGTGCTGACCTGCTTCTGGATCTCGGATTCGACGAGCGCGGGCGAGCGCAGCTCGTCCCACATGCTGTCGATCTTGTTCAGGGCGATCAGCCGTCCGCGCTGCAGCGGTCCCGATGTTGCGATGTGATTGCGCCAGATCTCGGCATCGGTTTTGGTGACACCGGTGTCGGCCGCCAGCACGAACACGACCGCATGCGCATTCGGGATCAGGTTCAGCGTCAGCTCGGGCTCGGTGCCGATCGCGTTGAGCCCCGGCGTGTCGAGGATGACCAGCCCCTGCCTCAACAGCGGGTGCGGGAAGTTGACGACTGCGTGCCGCCAGCGGGGAACCTCGACCTTGCCGTCGATCGGGACCACGGTTCCCGCGAGCTGTTCGCCGGCATCGTGCAGGCCCAGCTGCGCGGCTTCATCCGAGGTGACGCGCCTGGTCTCGGAGAGGTGAGCAAGCGCCGAGGCGAGCGAGTGCGGCGATTCGATGTCGAGCGGGATCGTCGTCCATTCGTCGGGAAACTTCTTCCATTCGGCGAGCGGGTTCGGCTGTTTGCGCGTATCGATCGGCAGCAGCCGGACCGACGGCGGAAGCCGTTCGTCGTAGAGGATCTCCGTCGGGCACATCGTCGTGCGTCCCGCGGACGAAGGCAGCACGCGCTGGCCGAATTCCGCGAAGAACATCGCGTTGATCAGCTCGGATTTGCCGCGGGAAAATTCGGCGACGAACGCAACCTGCAGCGTATCGTCGCGCAGGCGGTCGATCAGGCGCTCGATGCGCAACTCGGTCTGCGCATCCGACAGCTCCTGTTCGGAAATCCATGCCGAAAGCGCGCGCACGCCCGCGACCAGCTCTTCGCGCCAGGCGCTGTACTCGCCGAGTTGTGCTCCAAACCGTTCCGGATGCGGCGTCGCCGACATCGAAAATTCCCCTGTTTTCAGACCTGACTCATGGCCTAATCGGGCCTGATCGGGCCGCGAATCTAGCACAGAAAATCTGCGGGTCCAGTCTTTTTCCGACGAAGTGTCCCTACGTCTGACATCTGGGGCAAAAGGTTGTTGCACGGCCGCCCTGACGAATTTCGCGCAGCGTCGTTCCGCAGACCCGGCAAGGCAGTCCGCCGCGCCCGTAAACGAAGTAGTCGAGCTGAAAATAACCGGGCTCGCCGTTGCTGTCGACAAAGTCGCGCAGCGTGCTTCCGCCCTTCGCGATCGCGTCCGAAAGCGTCGCGCGAACGGTGTCGACGAGCGTGCCGAGGCGCGCGAGGCTGATCCGGCTCGCGGCTCGCGTCGGGCGTATTCCGGCACGGAACAGCGCCTCGTTCGCATAGATATTGCCGACGCCGACGACGACGTGATTGTCCATCAGCGCGAGCTTGATCGCGGCGCTTCGCGTTCGCAGCTTCCGCCGCAGCGACTGGGCGTCGAATTCCGGCGAGAACGGCTCGGGCCCGAGCGCGGCCAGCAGCGGGTGGCCCGATGCCGGATCGGCGAGCCACAACATCGCGCCGAACCGGCGCGGATCGTGATACCGGAGCAGCGCGCCGCTGCCCAGGCGGATATCGACGTGATCATGGGGCCGCCGGTCGGGGATCGCGGCGCTGCCGGAGTAATAACGCAGGCTTCCGGTCATTCCCAGATGAACCAACAGCGTCCCCGGATGGTCAGATTTCCGGATGACCTGCGCTCGCTCGCAGCGAAAGAGAAGATATTTACTGCGACGGCTGAGATCGGTCAGTGCGCGCCCTGTCAGCGTCGCGGGCAGCGAGCCGGGCACTGGCCAGCGCAGCCGGGAATCGTAAATGCGGACTTCGGATATGGTTTGGCCGAGCGCATGCGGCGCGATTCCGCGGAGCGTGGTTTCGACTTCGGGAAGTTCAGGCATCGTTATTGACCAGGGACGAACAGAGCGCGTCTCGGGAAGACCGCCTGCCGCACAGCGTAAGGCTTGCGCAGGTTCTAGTGGCAGCAGTGAATATAGCCTAAACTTCAGCCAGTAATGGAAGGGGATTCGTAAATGCGTTGGCAGATGAAAAGTGCGGCTGTGGGCCTGGCAATCGGCGCGCTCGCAGGAACCGTTTCGGGAAATGCGCTGGCGCAGCAGAAGCTGGCGGATGCGAGCACCGTCACCGACGACAAGTCGGCGCTTACGCCGTCGCGGATGTTCCAGGTGCTGGCCGCCGACGTGGCGATCCAGCGCGGCGAGTACGACGTCGCCGCCAAGATCTACCTCGAGCTGGCGATCAACCTGAAGGATGCGCGGCTCGCGCGGCGTGCCGCGGCAGCGGCCAACCTTGCGAAGCAGCCGTCGCTCGTGCTCGAGGCGGCGAAGGTATGGGCGAATCTCGAGCCCGATTCGTCGGCGGCGCGCAACACGCTGGCCGCAGTCCTGATCAGCCAGGGGCCGCTATCGGAATCGAAACAGTTCCTGGTGAAGTGGGTCGCCGAATCCACCGACCCGTCCGAGGTTTTTCGCAACATCAACCGCGTGCTGGGCAGCCAGAAGAATCGACGCGAAGTGTTCGACGTGATCCGCGAAGTCGCGGCTCCGTACGACCTCTACGACTCCCACATGGCAATTGCGCAGGCCGCGCTCGGAATGGAGACCAAGGATGCCGCGGTCCTGACGCCGGCGATCGCCGCACTGGATCGTGCGCTGCAGTTGCAACCGGGCTCCGACGCGTCGGCGGAAATAAAGGGCGAGCTTCTGGCCCGAGCCGATCCGGAGGCGGCAATCAAGTTCCTCACCGAATTCGGGACGCGCTATCCGGACGCGCGAAACACGCGTTACCTGCTGGCGCGCGTGCTGCTGGCCGAGAACAAGCCGCAGGATGCGCGCGATACGATGCAGGGACTCGTGACGCGCTGGCCCGACGACGTGTCGATGCAGTACGTGCTCGCGCTGTCGAGCTTCGAACTCAAGGACTACAGCGCCGCGGAACGCGTGCTGGTCAAGCTGCTCGACAACGAGGAGGCCGACCATGACCGCGTTCTGATATTGCTTGGCCAGGTCAATGAAGAGCAGAAGAAGTATGCCGAGGCGCTCGAGCGGTATCGCCAGGTCGGAGAAGGCGACCTCTGGTTCGCCGCGCAACAGCGGATCGCCCTGGCCCTGGGCAAGCTCGGCTCGGTCGCCGAAGCGCGCGCCCATCTTGGCGGCATCCAGGCGACGCCTGAGCAGAAGATCCAGCTTGCATTGACCGAGGGAAACCTGCTGCGCGACGCGAACATGCTGAAGGAGGCGTTCGAATCCCTCGACGGCGCTTCGAAAGCCCATCCGGAATCCCCTGAAATCCTGTACGACCTCGCGATGGCCGCGGAAAAGGTCGATCGGCTCGACGTCGCCGAAACGTCGTTGAAGCGCGTGATCGTCCTGAAGCCCGACGACGCACAGGGCTACAACGCACTGGGCTACACGCTCGTCGACCGGACCGACCGCATCGAGGAAGGCCTCAAGCTGATCGAGAAGGCGCATGCGCTGTCGCCCGAGGACGCGTTCATCCTCGACAGCCTCGGCTGGGGATATTACCGGCTCGGACAGTTGCCGAAGAGCGCCGAATACCTGCAGCAGGCGCTCGCCAAGCGGCGCGATCCCGAAGTGGCGGCGCACCTGGGTGAGGTGCTGTGGAAGATGGGCAAGTTCGACGCCGCGCAAAAGGTCTGGCGCGAAGCGCTGACCGAGGCGCCGAGCCATCCGGTGCTGACCGCAACGGTGAAGAAGTTCGTCAACTAGCTTCCCTGGCGCCGGTCCGGCCGGCCTACGCGTCCCGCGCGGCGCATTGCGATTCCGAAGCCGCAAACAGGAATCGTTCGAGCCGATCCGCAGCGACCTGCAACGCTCACGCGGCAGGCGCGCGGCAACGATTCAGCGCTGCCGGCTTCGGTCTCGTTGTCGTCGTCTTGGTTGCCAGTTGCTCGACGCTGAATCAGCCCGCGCCATCGTCACCGCTGACGCAGGCCCCGCTCGCTCCGCGGACGCTCGCCACGGCCTTCACCGCGTCCGGACGTGTCGCCGCCCGCATCACCGGCGACAGCGCGCGCGGATTCAGCGGCGGATTTTCGTGGGTCCACCAGCCCGCCGGCGATACGGTTGAATTATTGACGCCGCTCGGACAAGTTGCCGCGCGAATGACGATCGCAACCGATGGCGCGACGGTCGAGCTCTCCGACGGCCGCACGACGCAGACAACCGATCCCGAGCAGTTCCTGTCCGACACTTTCGGCGTTACCTTGCCGCTGGCGGCGCTGCCGAACTGGTTCCAGGCCGTGCCGATTTCCGGGAGTCCGTATCGCGCCGAAACCGACTCGCTGGGGCGACCGGTGGTCCTGTGGCAAAACGGCTGGCAGATCCAGTACACCGCGTATGCCGACGAAACTGCAAGCGCGAGGCCTTCCCGGCTGCAACTTAACCAGGGCGAGGTCGAAGCGCGGATGATCATCTCGGAATGGAGCACGCAGCCGGTGAGCGGCCGGTGAGCGAAGAGTCAGTGTGCGTCGCGGCGCCGGCGAAGCTCAACCTGTTCCTGCATGTCACCGGCCGGCGGGCCGACGGTTATCACACGCTCGAATCGGTGATGGTGATGCTCGACTTCGGCGACCGATTGACCTTGTCGGCGCGCGGCGATGGCCGGATCGAACTGGCCAATCCGATCCCCGGTGTCGCGCCCGGGGACGACCTGACGTTTCGCGCCGCGCGGTTGCTGCAAAGCCATGCCCGCATCGCGCGGGGCGTGACGATCGCGCTCGACAAGCGGATTCCGATGGGCGCCGGAATGGGCGGCGGAAGTTCCGATGCGGCGAGCGTCCTGCTCGCGCTGAACCGGTTGTGGGACGCCCGCCTCACCCGCGACGAGCTGATGCGGCTCGGCCTGCAGCTGGGCGCCGACGTGCCATTCTTCATCTTCGGCGTCAATGCGCATGTAACGGGGATCGGCGAGACGCTGCGCGAGGTTTCGGTTCCGCGCCTCAATGTGCTGATCGAGATCCCGCCCGTGCACAGCGCAACGCGCGACGTGTTCGCGGCGGGAAGCCTTGTGCGCGACACGCCGCCATCGGGCGCGAGCGCATTCGGTCTCGGCTACGGCTGCAACGATCTGCAGCCGGTCGCGCTCGCAAAGCACGGTGCGATCAGGACGGCGCTCAATGCGCTGGACGCGGTGGACTTTGGCGATGCGAAGCGTGCGGCACTGACCCGCGCGCGAATGACCGGCTCGGGTGCCGCCGTATTCCGGATCGTCGACCGCGCGTTTCCGGGGTCGTCCCAAGCGTGGCGTGCCGCGGGCACGAGCGAGCGCGATGCGTGGAAACTGCTGCAGCGGCTCCATTACCGATCCCCCAGGCTGCATGACGCGTCCGGAGCGCCGATCGCCGGGTCGACAGTCGTCCACGCACAGGTTATTCCGGCTCATCCCTTGCGCGATTTCGTCGCAAAATGATATAGTTACGGGCTTGCTTGGGGAGTCGCCAAGTGGTAAGGCACCGGATTTTGATTCCGGCATTCGTAGGTTCGATCCCTACCTCCCCAGCCAGGAAAATACCGAGGCGGACATGAATCCAGGTCTGCCTTTTTTTGACGCGTTCACGCCAGTGACTGCAGCCGGCCAACCAGCATGGAACCGAGATGGGTGACGATCGGATGATGGTATTTACCGGTAGCGCCAACCCCAAGCTGGGGGAGGCGGTGTGCCGGTATCTGAACATCCGTCCGGGGCGTGCCGCGGTCGGCCGCTTCAGCGACGGCGAGGTCAGCCTCGAGCTGATGGAGAACGTTCGCGGGCGCGACGTGTTCATCCTGCAGTCGACCTGCGCGCCGACGAACGACAACCTGATGGAAATACTGGTGATGTCCGACGCGCTGAAGCGCTCCAGCGCCGCGCGCATCACCGCCGCGATCCCGTATTTCGGATACGCGCGGCAGGATCGCAGGCCGCGCAGCGCGCGCGTGGCGATCACCGCGAAGGTCGTAGCCGACATGCTCGAAGTCGCCGGCGTCAACCGCGTGCTGACAATGGACCTGCATGCCGACCAGATCCAGGGATTTTTCAACATCCCGGTCGACAACATCTACGCGACGCCGATCCTGCTGGGCGACCTGTGGAAGCAGGATCACCAGAACCTGCTGGTGGTGTCACCCGACGTAGGCGGCGTGGTCCGCGCGCGGGCGATCGCCAAGCGGCTGGATTCGGACCTCGCGATCATCGACAAGCGCCGGCCGAAGGCAAACGTGTCGGAAGTGATGAACATCATCGGCGACGTCAACGGCCGTTCGTGCGTGATCATGGACGACATCGTCGACACCGCGGGGACGCTGTGCAAGGCGGCCCAGGCGCTGAAGGAAGACGGCGCGATGAAGGTGCTCGCCTATTGCACGCACGCAGTGCTGTCCGGCGGCGCGGTGGCGCGCCTGACGGATTCGGCGCTCGACGAGCTGGTCGTCACCGACACGATACCGCTGTCGGCCGAGGCTGCCGCATGCAAGAAGATCCGCGTGCTGTCGTGCGCGCAACTGCTCGCCGAGACGATGCAGCGGATCAGCAACGAAGATTCGGTCAGTTCGCTGTTCACCGAATAGCGAACCGGCAGGAAAGACCCGTCGTCTGGTCGCGGATGACGGGATTTGAAACGGCATGCAAGCCTTCGCCGATGCGAGGCAAGCAGGCCAAAACTTGAGGAAACAACCATGGAATTCACAGCGTTTCCCCGCAGCACGCAAGGATCGGGTGCGAGCCGCCGCCTGCGTCGCGGGGGCAAGGTACCCGGCATCGTTTACGGCGGCGGGAATCCGGTCAACATCGAGCTCGATCACAACGCGCTGTTTCATGCGCTGAACAACGAGAAGTTTCATTCGTCGATCCTGGCGATGACGCTCGACGGCAAGTCCGATCGCGTGCTGCTGCGCGACGTCCAGCGCCATCCGTGGAAGGCGCAGGTGATGCACGTCGATTTTCAGCGCGTCGACGAGAACCGGCCGATCCACATGCGCGTGCCGCTGCACTTCATCAACGGCGACGTATCGCCCGCAGTGAAGCTGTCCTCGGCGATCATCAGCCATGTCCTCTCCGAGCTCGACGTGAACTGCCTGCCGAAGGACCTCCCCGAGTTCATCGAAGTCGACCTGTCGAACCTGACGGCCGGGCACGCGCTGCACGCGAGCGACCTGAAGCTGCCCGATGGCGTTACCGCGGTGATCCGCGGCCAGAACAAGAATCCGGTGCTGGCCTCGGCGGTCATTCCGCGCGGCGCGATCGAAGAAGAGACGACCACCGACGAAACCGCTGCTGCCGGCGCCGCCGAAGTGCCCGCAACTGCGCAGAAGGCGCCCGAGGCGAAAGCCGGCGAAGGCAAGGCCGAGGCGAAGGGCGGCGACAAGGGTGGTGCCGACAAGGGCGGTGGAGACAAGGGCGACAGGGGTGGCAAGAAGTAATGCGCGCGGCGCGCCGCCGTTGTTGCCGCCCGGGTCCGCGCTGCGCGAACCGGACCGGTTCATGCAGGCACTGATCGCACAGCCCGGCCCCGCAAAAAACCCGCCGCGACCCGGCGGGTTTTTTGTGTAGAACATGCTGGCGCCGAATTCACCGATCCGCCTGGTCGCGGGCCTGGGCAATCCGGGCCGCGAGTACCAGCGCACGCGTCACAACGCGGGCTTCTGGTTCGCCGATCTGCTGGCGCGAAAGCTTGCGCGAACGTTCAGCGCCGAGAAGAAATTCTTCGGCGAAGTGTGCCGTCTCGACGCCGATGTATGGATGGTCAAGCCGATGACGTTCATGAACCGCAGCGGTCAGGCGGTCGCTGGGCTGTCCACGTTCTATCAGATCAAGCCGGAGGAGATCCTGGTCGCCCACGACGAACTGGACCTGCGCCCGGGCGAAGTCAAGCTGAAGATGGGCGGCGGCGTTGCCGGCCACAATGGATTGAAGGACATTCGCGACCGGCTGGGGACCGCCGAATTCTGGCGCCTGCGCATCGGGATCGGCCATCCGCGCGAACAGGAAATGACCGAACAGGAAGTCGTCGACTACGTGTTGCATCGGCCGGGCGAGGAACACCAGAAGCTGATCGATTCGACGATCGACAAGTGCATCGACGTCTGGCCGCTGCTTGCCCGCGGCGAAATGGAAAAGGCGATGCACCTGCTGCACACCAAGCCGAAGCCGTCCAGGCAACCCGAGCCACCCAAGTCACCCAAGCCCGAAGCACCGGACCCGGCACCCCCTGGCGCGGACACGTAATCCGCGCACCGGAAAGAACAGGAAGCACATGAGCCTCAAATGCGGAATCGTCGGCTTGCCCAATGTCGGCAAGTCGACACTCTTCAATGCGCTGACCAGGGCGGGCATCGCCGCGGAGAACTACCCGTTCTGCACGATCGAGCCGAACGTGGGCATCGTCGAAGTGCCCGACCCGCGCCTGCACAAGCTCGCTGAAATCGCGAAGCCGCAGAAAGTGATTCCTGCAGTCGTCGAGTTCGTCGACATCGCCGGCCTCGTCGCCGGCGCGTCGAAGGGCGAAGGGCTCGGCAATCAATTCCTCGCGAACATCCGCGAGACCGACGCGATCGCGCACGTCGTCCGCTGCTTCGAGGATCCGAACGTGATCCACGTCGCGAACCGGATCGATCCGATCGACGACATCGAAGTGATCAACACGGAGCTTGCGCTCGCCGATCTCGCCGCGGTCGACAAGCAGTTGCTGAAGTCGGGCAAGGTCGCGCGCTCGGGCGGCGACAAGGAGGCGAAGCGGCTCGTCGATGCGCTGGAGAAGGTCAAGAAAGTGCTCGACCAGGCGAAGCCGGCGCGTACCGCCGATCTGTACGAGGAAGAGAAGGCGGTGCTCAAGCCGCTCTTCCTGCTGACGATGAAGCCGACGATGTATGTCGCGAACGTCGCGGAGAACGGCTTCGCGAACAATCCGCATCTGGACCGGGTCCGGGAGCATGCGGCGAAGGAAGGCGCGCCGGTCGTCGCCGTTTCGGCAGCGCTCGAAGCGCAGATCGCCGAGCTCGACGACGCCGACAAGAAGGTTTTCCTCGACGACCTGGGACTCGACGAGCCGGGACTCGATCGCGTGATCCACACGGGCTACAAGCTGCTCGGTCTGCAGACTTACTTCACCGCGGGTCCGAAGGAAGTGCGCGCCTGGACGATGCATGCGGGCGACCGCGCGCCCCAGGCAGCCGGCGTCATCCACACCGATTTCGAGCATGGCTTCATTCGTGCCGAAGTCATCGCCTTCGACGATTTTGTCGCCTGCAAGGGCGAGCAGGGCGCGAAGGAAGCGGGGAAGATGCGGCTGGAAGGAAAAGATTACATCGTCCATGACGGCGATGTGATGCACTTTCGGTTCAACGTATAAGCGAAACCGCTCAGCGGTCTTCGGGTCCGTGCATTACTGGTATAAATTTTGCGGGATTTGCATGTAAGGCAGCGGTGCCCTCCGGCCGGCTTATTCCCGTTCGACCTTGGCCAAGGCAAAATCTGCGAAAAGTTGAAAGAACTGCAATGAACGCGAATTCGGATATCCATGCGCTGCGCGGGGAGGAACGAGCGTTCCCGGCTTTCGTCAGCGAACCCAAAGCCGTTTCGCTCGCCAACCTGCGCCCCGCGGCCCGCGGCAAGTTCCTGTTCGTCGGCGACGAGAAGTTCTGGGTCAAGGGCGTCGCCTACGGCACTTTCCGCCCCCGGCCGGACGGCCGGCTGTTCCCTTCGGACGATCGGGTCGGACGCGATTTCGCCCGGATCGCAGAAGCCGGCTTCAATACGGTGCGCGTTTATACGCAACCGGGTCGGCGTATCCTCGATCTGGCGCATGCGAACCGATTGCGTGTCATCGTCGGCCTTCCGTGGGAACAGCACATTGCGTTCCTCGACGATGTGGAGAGGGCGCGCGCGATCGAGGACAACGTGCGCGAGAGCGTGCGCGAGAACGCCGGCCATCCGGCGATTCTCTGCTACGCGATCGGCAACGAAATCCCGGGGGGAATCGTCCGCTGGCATGGACGCAAGCGCATCGAGCGCTTTCTCGAGCGGCTGTACCGCGCGGCAAAGTCGGAAGATGTCGACGCGCTCGTCACCTATGTCAATTTCCCGACCACCGAATATCTGCGCCTGCCGTTCCTGGATTTCTGCTGCTTCAACGTCTACCTCGAATCGCGTCCCGCCCTCGAAGCCTACCTGGCGCGGCTGCAGAACCTGGCCGGAGAAAAGCCGCTGTTGATGGCCGAGATCGGCCTCGACAGCCAGCGCAACGGACTCGACAAGCAGGCCGAAAGCCTGAAGTGGCAGATCGAGGCGGCGTTTGCAGCCGGATGCGTCGGCGCAACGGTCTTCGCATGGACCGATGAATGGCATCGCGGCGGCCAGGAAATCCTCGACTGGGACTTCGGCCTGACCACACGCGATCGCGAGCCCAAGCCCGCGCTGGCCGTCGTCAGCGCAGTGTTCGCCGAAGCGCCATTTCCCGCATCGATCCGGTGGCCGCGAATCTCTGTCGTCGTCGCGACTTTCAACGGCGCGCGCACCGTCCGCGAGACGCTCGAGGGCCTGATGCGCCTCGAATATCCCGACTACGAAGTGATCCTCGTCAACGACGGATCCACCGACGAGACCGCGACGATCGCCGGCGAATACGACGTAAGGCTGATCAGCACGCCGAACATGGGCTTGTCGAATGCGCGGAACCTCGGCTGGAAAGCGGCGACCGGAGAAATCGTCGCCTACATCGATGACGATGCCTGGCCCGATCCGCACTGGCTGCATTACCTCGCCTATCGATTCATGACCGGCGACTGGGTCGGCGTGGGCGGGCCCAACATCGCTCCCCCCGGCGATGGGATGGTTGCCGATTGCGTCGCGAACGCGCCCGGCGGACCGGTCCACGTTCTCGTTTCCGATACCGAGGCCGAGCACATTCCCGGCTGCAACATGGCATTCCGGCGCGAGGCGCTGGCGGCGATCGACGGATTCGACAACCGCTATCGCGTAGCCGGTGACGACGTCGACGTCTGCTGGAGGCTGCAGGAGCGCGGTGGGCGCATCGGTTTTCACGCGGCGGCAATGGACTGGCATCACCGGCGCAACGAGATAGGCACCTACTGGCGGCAGCAAAAAGGCTACGGAAAGGCCGAAGCGCTGCTGGAGGAAAAATGGCCCGAGCGCTACAGCCCGGTCGGTCACCTGACATGGTCGGGCCGGCTGTATGGCCGCGGCTTCGCGCTGCCGATCACGTTCGGGCGCGCGCGCATCTACGGCGGCGTGTGGGGAACTGCCGGATTCCAATCCCTTTACGATCCGGCGCCGGCGACGCTGCTCCTCCTGCCATTGATGCCGGAGTGGTATCTGGTCATCGGCGCTCTGGCGGTCGTCTCGGCGCTGGGACTATCGTGGCCGCCCTTGCTGTATGCGCTGCCGCTGATGCTGGTGGCGTTTGCGGCGCCGGTCGCGCAGGCGGCGCTGGCCGCGGCGCGCGCGCGGTTTCCGGTTCCGCCCGCATCCACGCTCGAAGCGATCCAGCGGCGCGTCATCACATTCTGGCTGCACCTGATCCAGCCGGTTGGCCGGCTCATCGGCCGGCTCAAACACGGGCTGACGCCGTGGCGGCGGCGCGGTATACCGGTCACAGCGGATCTGCCTCTGCAGCGTCACCTCTGGAGCGAGAACTGGAAGGCCCCAGAGCAGTGGATCGCCGAGCTCGAATCGGCGCTACGCTCGTCCGGCGCCATCGTGGCGCACGGCGGGAACTGGGACGAATGGGACTTGGCGATTCGCGGCGGACTCTTCGGCGGTCTCAATGTGCTCGTCGCAGTCGAAGAGCACGGAATGGGACGGCAGCTGGTGAGGTTCCAGACTCGCCTGCGGGTTTCGCTTCTTGCGCTTCTCGCGCTGAGCGCCCTTACCGTGACCGCGGTGCTCGCTGCGGCGAATCTCGCATGGGTGCCGGCATTGATCCTGGGCCTCGGAACGGTCGCGCTGGCGAGGGCCGTGGCGGTCGACAGCCGGACGGCGCGATGCCAGTGGAACGCTGCCACCGATCAAGTCAGGGCCAGCGCTGCGACCAAATCCATCGCTTCGACCGATTCGATCGGCGGCGATGCGGGCGCGCGATGAGCGAAAGGAGCGACCGCAAAGACCTCGCGATGCTCGGCCGCCTGTTACGGCAGGCCCGGCTTTACTGGCCGCATCTGGCGGGAATATTCTGCCTCGAGGTTCTTGCCACGCCGCTGTCGCTGTTGATGCCGGTGCCGCTGATGCTCGCGGTCGACAGCGTTGTCGGCGACAAGCCGTTGCCGAAGATCCTCTCGGCCGTGCTGCCGGCAGGCGCCGTCGCGACCGGCGCCGGAAGGCTTGGCGTCATCGCCGCGCTGGTCATTGTGTTCACCGCGCTGACGCAGGCGCAAAAGCTCGGCACATGGCTGCTCCAGACCTGGACCGGCGAAAGGCTCTGCCTCGATTTTCGCGCGCAATTGCTGCGCCAGGCGCAACGGCTGTCGCTGATCTATCACGATACGCGGGGCAGCACCGATTCGATCTACCGGATCCAGTACGACGCTCCGGCGATCGAATGGGTCGTCGTCTACGGCATCTCGCCGTTCGTGACCGCCGGCCTGACGCTGATCGGCATGGTCGCAGTGACTGCCGCGCTCGACTGGCAGCTTGCAGTCGTGGCACTTGCCGTGACGCCGATACTGTTCGCACTGACGCAGTACTTCCGCAAGCGTCTGCGGGACACATGGGAAGGCGTCAAGGAAATCGAAAGCTCGGCGCTCGGCATCGTCCAGGAGATCCTGGCGGCGCTCCGCGTGGTGAAGTCATTCGGACAGGAGGAGCGCGAGCAGCAGCGGTTCGTGAACCGGTCCTCGGAGAGCGTCACCGCGCATGTCCGCGTGGTGCTGACGGAAAGCACATTCAGCCTCTGCATCGGAATGACGATCGCCCTGGGAACTGCGGCGGTGCTCTTCCTCGGCGTGCGCCACGTGGAAGCCGGCGTGCTCACGCTGGGCCAGTTCCTGCTGGTGATGGCTTACCTCGCGCAGCTATACCAGCCGCTCGAGACGATCGGTCGCCAGATCGCGACGGTGCAGGGCGGGCTGGCCAGCGCCGACCGCGCATTCAATCTGCTCAACGAGCCGGGCGACGTTGCCGACGCGCCGGGAGCAATGCCGATCGTGCGCGCCCGCGGAGAGATCAGCTTCAGGCAGGTCGGTTTCAGTTACGACACGCGCAACCAGGTTCTTGCCGGGATCACTTTCGACGTGGCTCCGGGAGCGCGGGTCGGGATCGTCGGCCGGACCGGTGCGGGCAAGACGACGCTGATCAACCTGCTGCTTCGCTTCTACGACCCGACCCGCGGCACCGTGTCTCTCGACGGCGTCGATCTGCGGCAGTACAAGGTGGCCGACCTGCGCGACCAGTACTCCGTGGTCATGCAGGAGCCGATCCTCTTTTCCCGCAGCATCGGCGAAAATATCGCCTATGGCCGCCCGGGCGCGAGCATTGCCGATATCGTCAGGGCGGCGACCGCGGCGCACGCCGACGAATTCATCCGGAATCTGCCCGAGCAGTACGAGACGCAGGTTGGCGAGCGCGGAATGAGCCTGTCCGGCGGCGAGCGCCAGCGTATCGCGCTGGCACGCGCTTTCCTGAAAGATGCGCCGGTGCTGATCCTCGACGAGCCGACCAGCGCGGTGGACCTGCGCACCGAGGCATCGATCATCGCCGCAATGGAGCAACTGATGCGCGGAAGGACGACTTTCATCATCGCCCACCGGCTCGACACGCTCGAAGGATGCGACCTGCTGCTGCACCTCGAGAACGGTCACGTCAGGCAGATCGAAGCATCCGCGCTCAGGGCCGCAGCAACCGGCGCCTGATGAAGCCGCCCGGGATGCCTCGACGCAAGCGCGCGGGTGGCCTGCGCATCATCGTGACGGGTTACATCGTCCGCGGGCCACTGGGCGGGCTGACATGGCATCACCTGCAGTACGTGCTGGGCCTCGCGGCGCTCGGCCATACAGTGCATTTCCTCGAGGACAGCGACGATTATCCCTCGTGCTACGACCCGAGCCGTCAGGTCACCGATACCGATCCCGCGTACGGGCTTCGGTACATCGCGGAAGTTTTCTCGCGCGTCGGGATCGCCGACTGCTGGGCATATCACGATGCGCATGCGAAGGCGTGGCACGGGCCACGCGCCGGGGATATCGAGCGCCTGTGCGGCGAAGCGGATCTGCTTCTGAATCTGTCGGCCGTGAATCCGGTGCGTCCATGGCTGTCGGCGATTCCTGTGCGTGTGCTCATCGATACCGATCCGGTGTTCACGCAGGTCCGCCACCTGACCAGCCCCGGCGACCTGGCAAGCGCGCGCCGGCACACTGCGTTCTTCACCTTCGGCGAAAACTATGGCAAGCCCGGCTGCTCGATTCCACAGGACGGGTTGCCGTGGCTGCCGACGCGGCAACCGGTCGTCCTCGATCTCTGGCCGGTGACGCCCGCGCCGGCCGACGGGCATTTCACGACGGTGATGCAATGGGACAGTTATGACAGCCGCGAATACGCAGGGGTGCGCTACGGAATGAAGTCCGATTCGTTCGCGCCGTTCGAGTCCCTCCCGTCGCGCATTGCGCCGAAGCTCGAGCTTGCGCTGGGGGGAACGGGCGGCGCGCCGCGAGCCGAACTCGAAGCACGAGGCTGGATATTGCGCGATCCGCTCGCCATCACGCGCGATCCCTGGACGTACCAGTCGTACATACAGGGCTCGCGCGCGGAATTCAGCGTCGCGAAGCACGGCTACGCAACCAGCCATAGCGGATGGTTCAGCGAGCGAAGCGCCGGCTACCTGGCGAGTGGTCGGCCGGTCGTCACGCAACAGACCGGCTTCACCGAATGGTTGCGCGCCGGCGCCGGCGTCCTCGCCTTCGCGGATGCGGAAGAAGCCGTCGCGGCGATCGCTGAGATCGACGCGCATTACCGGATGCACGCGGATGCGGCGCGCGACATCGCCGCGACGTGGTTCGATTCGACCAGGGTCCTCGAGGGACTGATCGAGTCGGCGCTCAATGTTTCCGCGAATCAATGCTAACCTCGACGCCGATACCGGATCCCGCGACCAACCGACAATGCACTTCTACCGCTACCACGCGATCGGCAACGACTACATCGTCATCCGTGACGCCGACGCCGGCGACGCGATGACGCCGGCGCTGGCGCGACGGATCTGTCACCGCAACTACGGCGTCGGATCAGACGGCATCCTGCTCCACCTGTCCGATGCGTCCGGGAAATTCGCGCTGCGCATCTACAATCCGGACGGCTCCCAGTCGGAGAAGAGCGGCAACGGGTTGCGCATCTTCGCGCGCTACCTGTGGGACCGGAAGCTGGTCGGCGGCGCGCCGTTTACTGTCGTCACACCGGCCGGCGAAGTCACGTGCAAGGTGATGGACAACGGGCGCATGGTCGCCGTCGACATGGGCACGCTGACTTTCGACAGCGCGAGAATTCCGGTTGCGGGACCTCCGCGCGAGGTGCTCCGCGAACGCTTCACGATCGGCGGCAACGGGCTCGAATATTCGTGCGCCTCGATCGGCAATCCGCAGTGCTTGCTGCTGCGCGAGGCGCTGTCCGAGGCCGAGACGCGCGCGCTGGGCCCGCTGATCGAGACCGAGCAGCG
>Ga0105240_10006218_pt1 | contig 17560 bp, 12 predicted proteins | sample KBSC54metaG_FD_80426 | JGI IMG/M metagenome (GOLD analysis project Ga0105240, IMG submission 80426) | Corn rhizosphere microbial communities from Kellogg Biological Station, Michigan, USA - KBS C5-4 metaG | ecosystem: Host-associated > Plants > Roots > Rhizosphere > Soil | place: Michigan, USA...
GCGAACCCGCTCTCAAAATGCTGCGATACCAGCAACAATACACATTCTTCGACCAAGCCAAGTTAAGCACTGCTGTTCGCTTTATCAACCTGAGCCAGGTCGTGTTGGAGAAGGATCTGGACGCGGTCTTAGAGGAAATCACGAAAGAGGTTGAGAAGACAAGCCCGAGCGTCGTGGTAGTGGACTCCTTTCGCACCGTGGTGAGAAAGGCGCTCGGGGGTACAACCGAAGTGGAGCTACAAGCGTTCATCCAGCGGCTAGCCCTGCTCCTGACGAGTTGGCAAGCAACGACTTTTTTGGTCGGGGAATATGTCGAAGGTGAGATCCGAGACAATCCGGTATTCACAGTCTCCGATGGTCTCTTCTGGCTCTACCAAACGTCGGAGCGAAGTTCTATAGTTCGGAAACTTCAAATCGTGAAACTGCGCGGCCAGGCGTCCGTGCCCGGACTGCACACCTTTCGTATTACCAATGCTGGGCTGCAAGCCTTCTCGCGTACTCTTGGGCTTGCCGGACAAGCAAGAAAGATCCCCAGCGCACGGCGCCTTTCCGTCGGCATTGCGGAATTGGACAAGATGCTCGGGGGCGGCATTCCCGAAGGGGACAGTGTTCTGGTGGCGGGGGCGTCGGGAACCGGGAAATCAGTCTTGGCAACCCAATTCATTGCTGAGGGCATACGCCAAGGGCAGCCGGGAATTGTGGTGGTCTTTGAAGAACGACCTCAAGAATACGCGGAGCGCGCCAGCAGTTTTGGTCTGGATTTAGGAACGCCGCGAAAAGAGAAGAAACTAGAAATCCTTTACCTCCGTCCGCTAGACCTCTCAGTGGATGAAACCATGCATGAGATTCTCGACGCAGTCCAACAGATTGGCGCCAAACGCCTGGTGATTGATTCCCTGGCAGGCTTTGAAATGGCATTGGCTCCCGGCTTCCGCGCAGACTTTCGCGAATCGCTTTATCGGATGATTACTGCTTTAACTGGTGTCGGCGTGACGATTCTAAGCACTGTGGAGGTGGACGAGTCTTTCACACAATTCCCGTTTAGTACCTATTCGATTTCCTTTCTCACCGATGACATTATCCGGCTTCGCTACGTATGTATCGACGGCGAACTGCGCAAGATCATGGTTGTCATCAAGATGCGCGGCGGCAACCATAGCAAAGAAATTCGCGAGTATGAAATCACGTCCAAAGGGGTAGTCATCATCGGCAAGCGCCTTACGGAATACCAAGGCCTTATCACCGGTGTTCCTGAGCGTTTGAACAGATCCGGCAATCATGAAGAACGCTCACATACGCCAAAAGGCAAAAGCAAAAGCTAGAAGCGAAGCGTCAACTCACGATAGCCTCCAAGAGTTCTGCATTGCACGCCGATGGCGCCCAGAGTTCGCTGTGCATTTTATACTGGGCAGCACTCATCGGGCTGCCTCCTCAGCGCGGCGGCACACCTGCGTTGGCCGATCACTCCAGCGTGACTACGCTTTCCATCAACGAACCGGTGTTCAATTCTGACCAGACTTATATGGTCTGAAATGGGATAGTTTCTGGTCCAGCAAAGAGCCGTGGGCGGAATAGGAGGTCGAATGTCCGCTCTCGTAAAGCGCCGCATTCTTGTGGTGGACGACGATGAGGGCGTTCGTGACGTTTTTACGCTGATGCTGCGGGAAAAAGGCTACGAGGTGGCTACTGCGGAAAACGGTTTTGACGCTCTTCTTAAGCTGAAAGGCGTGGTAATCCCGGACGTAATCATCTCTGATCTCAACATGCCGGAAATGTCTGGGTTCGAATTGCTGTCAGTGGTACGACGCCGCTTCCCGAAGATTTCAGTGATCGCCAGCAGCGGCGCTTATGGAAGCAGAGCTGTACCGACCGGGGTCCTGGCCGACGCTTTCTATGCTAAGGGAGAAGATCATCCGGAAGCGCTGCTGAACAGCGTAGCTTCGTTGATCGAGACTTCTGCGGAGCAAGCAACTGCGCATGAAAGCGCCTCAGCTCCGGTTTGGATTCCACGGAACGGAAAAGACTCGAACGGAATCCCTTATATCGTGATTACCTGTACGGAGTGCCTGCGCTCTTTCCCTCTGAATGTGAGAACAGAAGAGAATCCGGAGGTTCTCGAAACCCCATGCCCGTTTTGCTCAAGCACCGTCAAATACATTATTGATTTTTCTCTTTCTGTGTTCTCTCCGGCAAAGGCCGAGCCCACTCCTGTAATTAGCCGCAAGGACAAAGCAGCGTAATCCTGTCCTAATTATTTCGCCCTGCTGGCGAGATTCGGTTTTCGGCAATTTGCGTGAAGCTCTTCTGTTTGGTGATGAATCGCAGGCCGTTGTGAAAGGTATGCTTTGCATGTGTTCAATGTTGATCAGACATTCCGCGCTGTGGTTGCTAGGATTTTGAAATCCTTTACACATTCTTCCGACGCCGATTTGGCGACGGTCTCTTGTGCAAACCGATAAATTCAGATCCGACGCAGGAGCCTATATGGCAACTCAGCCAATCTCTTCCGAATACAAGCAGGCACCACTCGCATCGCCATATTGTTCTGATCCGAACTGCAAAAGCTGCAAAGAGCTACGAGACGTGCAGGACGCGATACGATTGGGCAAACCAGTTCCTGAGAACTGAGTCCCTCGGGAAAAGCACCTAGCTGCACTCTGATCGCAGTTCGGTCAAACTGGGTAGGAAATTCGCCGATCTGGCAAAAGGATCGGACGGGGTTTGGAACAGCTCAAAAGAGGCTGCCAGACGCGACCACAGCTTGCCAAAAGCCCGGCACAAAAGCCTTCCTGCCTGGCAAAACTGACATGTGTGACAGTTGCGGGCTATTGATTCAGACCCGGCCCCCGGCAAGAAAACCACTGTTCCGGTGCTCAGAAATACGGGTGGCAATGCCCGACAAAATCGTGCGAGCGATATTGCGATCGCCCTAATCTTCCAACCACACTCCGCGATTACCGAACTATTACGCATAGCGCACGTCACCCAATCGCCGCGACAATCTAATCAAATAGTGTAGGACATCATGAATATAGAGACCATCGCCAAAAAGCCTTCAAACGCCAACCCAATCAACTGGATCACAGCTTTCTTTATGGCTGCTTTCCATATCGGCGCAATCGCGGCCTTGTTCTTCTTTACCTGGAAAGCACTGTTAGTTGCGGCCCTTTTATGGTGGATATCCGGAAGCTTGGGGATTGGCATGGGCTATCACCGCCTCCTGACACATCGCGGCTACAAAACCCCGAAATGGGTGGAATACTTTCTGACGTTATGCGCGACTTTGACGCTTGAGGGCGGCCCGATCTTTTGGGTGGCGACCCATCGCATCCATCACCAGTTCGCCGACAAGCAAGGTGATCCGCACTCGCCGATAGATGGAACGTGGTGGGCGCACATGGGCTGGATTCTGACAGGAAAGTCCATGCATCATGACACTACGACTCTCGCGCACTATGTGCCGGATCTGGCAAAAGACAAGTTCCACGTCTGGATGACAAAGTACCACTACCTACCGATCATCGTGCTCGGAGTCGTACTGCTTGCAGTCGGTGGTCTGCCGTTCCTGATGTGGGGAATTTTCGTCCGGACGGTGCTCGGCTTGCATGCAACCTGGCTCGTGAATTCGGCTACGCACATGTGGGGTTCACGGCGTTTCTCAACCCGTGACATGTCCACCAATAATTGGTTCGTTGCCCTACTGACCTTCGGGGAAGGCTGGCACAACAATCATCATGCCCATCCCACTTCGTCCCGTCACGGCTTGAAGTGGTACGAAGTCGACATGAACTGGTATGGAATCTGGGCTCTCAAAATGCTCGGCCTCGCGAAGCAGGTCAAAGCCATCCAGTTGCCAGAGGTAATGAGGGAAGAAGCTGCGGCGTAGTCGATCATCTTCCTCTATGTGACAGCGTCTGGATACGGAATTCGTTCCGGTAGAGGTGAGAAACGTGCGCACTACCGATTTGGCCGAAGGCGCTGCGTTGAATCTGCGCGGGTGTAGGTCTCTGCTTCCGAGGAGCACAACTTCTTCGCCGCCTCTATAGGCGGCAGGCGACTGGCGATGACCAATTGGCCTATTCTCGTCGTAAAAGGGACACACCAGGGAATGACCTAATTGGCGCGATTGAGCGTCAGGCCCAGCAACCTGATCAAATCTCGAAGTGCAATTCTGAACTTGTACTACGACCACAGGTCCGCACACCGTATTCCGAGTAATATCTGGTGCCAGTGCGTCACGATCTGAGTAGAAGTTGGACGACGTGCGTCGTTCTCTGGTTCTCTGATGTCAGTGATGCTCCCGCTGCTGGCTCCCCCGGCATACGACGATCCAGCGCTGGCCAGCTTTCGATTCGTGCCTTCCGTCTGATCTCACCTGTTTATTTCCGCATCCAATCACACTCTGACCAAGGTGAGGTTATGTCAACTAGGGAAGTAATGTCTCATGGATGCTCCTTCGTTATTGCACTTGTTTTCCTCTCCGTGTTATCAATTCCTTGCGTTTCTCAAGAGAACACAACGTCGGCACAAACTTCCGACAAGAGCACAATCGAAGGGACGGTGGCTTCGTCCACCCGGCAAACGTTCGTGGTGAGAACAGCAGACAATCAGTTCCAGCTGTTTACGTTCAACCGATACACCGACAAACCACAGACCCTCCCCGTCGGCACACGTATACGGGTCGAATCTCGTCCCAGCGGGGATCCAGGTACTCGGCTTGCGATCAGAGTCACCACATTAGAAGCAGCACCGAAGGATCAGCAGCGTGCTGCGGGCACCGAGGCTGCCCCTGTTCCAGAGTCGGTTAGAAACGTGGAAAGCGATATTCGGCGCGAAGCCCGGCGCTGGAGGCTCGGGGTACGGGCTGGTGCAGCATTCGATCCTGAACTTTTCATGTTCGGCGTGCACTCGCAGATGGGCCCGATTTTTAGCTCCCGAGTTTTCTTCCGTCCCAGCGCCGAGTTTGCGTTCGGAGAAGTCACTGATCTTATCGCGCTGAACTTCGAGGCGGTTTACAGGTTCCCCAGGTCAGTAGAGCGACGGGATTGGACCCCTTACATTGGCGCGGGCCCGGCCATGACCTTTATTCACCAGAACTTTCAGGCGGGCAGGAACATCGACTTCGGTAACTTTGATTACGAAACCGGCTTCGATGTTCTGGCTGGCTTGCAGTCCCGGCGGGGCACATTCGCGGAAGCAAAGACGAGTTTATGGTCGAGACCTGCCCCGGTGCTCCGGTTGATAGTGGGCTATAACTTTTAACACGAACTCCCTCTAGCCGGAAGAGCACGCGTGCTGCAAAGCTCGAAGCGATAGGGTCGCGGCTCGGCTCTTCCGCGTGCGCCATCTAACCTAAATAGAGTCCCTACTCTCGCCTTCGTTTTGAAGCAAATCATCGGCAGCTTCGTAGAGCGGCTCCCTAATGTGCCTCTTTCCCGAAATGGAACTTGTCGCGCTCGAACGTAACCACCACTACATCGCCTGCATTACTGTCCACAATCCCGATTGCTACCATTTAGATTCCGCTTGCTCTAAAGATCGCAAGCCGGAATTGGGTGAGATCCGTGCTAAATACATCCCGGGGTCGGGTTTCGATTCCTCTGCTGGGCCTGTTTCTCGTCATAACGGCGCTCGTCGGAATCAGACTTATTGCAGTCGGCTCTTTTCTTCACTCTCGCACCACGATTGCGGAAATACGCGATGCCAGCGGACCCGTTCAGTTTCAGGGTGTCGTGACCTATGCAGATGCGGCCAGGAAGCGATTTTGGATTCAGGACGAAACGGGAGCACTGCAACTCCCGTGCTCGGAGACTTTAGAACCCGGCCAGTTGGTGCGGGTAAAAGCTCGGGCGGTGCCTAAAACTCAGGGTTCAGCGAACGAAGTTCTCGATGCCAGCCTCACAGACGTCCGTGTCATCGTAACGGGTGAGCGGCGAGCGCTGCCTGTTGCAGTCACAGCAACTTTACAGGCGTCTGTTCAAAGGGATTTCGGAGGCTTGCGTATACAACTAGCCGGCGTGCTCCACGCAAAGACGCGAGACAGTTCCGGATCCGAGGTAATTACGTTTGGTGACGGTTCAAGCGAGGCATCGGCCGTTCTCCCCGGCGGTTCGCAACTGCCACCGCTGAATACCTCTGTTGAAGTCAGCGGTGTTGCCGAGGGAATCCCGGGTGAAAATGGCTTCCTGAAGGCGCAACGACTCTGGGCTGCAGCGCCTGGCGATCTGCACATAGTTGCGCAGCCGCCCTCCGGAACCCCAGTTCAAACGATTCGTTCCTTGTTTGCTGATCCCGCGGTTCGCGACGGGCACCGCATCCGCCTACGCGCTCACGTTATTCGTCAGAACACTCCGATCTCGGCGGACATCGGGGACGATTGGGGCGCGATCACTGCCGAGTTGGAGAGACCTTTGAGTATTCCTGCTGGGCGTGAGTTGGAGATCACGGGCTTCCCGCGCTTCTTTGGATTCCAGCTTCAAATCCAGCACGCAACCTTTATTGACGCGGATCGGGAGCTGTATCCAGGTGCAGATTATCAAAGCAATGCGTTGCGATCTGTTGCCGCGGTTCGCCATCTCACGACTCTCGAGGCAAGCGGCGCGACGCCGGTCATAATTGATGGTGTGGTGACCTTTGCCGACTCCAGTTGGAAAGCTCTTTTCGTGCAGGATTCCACTGGCGGGATTTATGTGTCTTACAGCACGAAAGGCATGAGTCCCAAACCCGGAGACCGGGTGACGGTTACGGGCGTGTCGAACCTGGGTGACTACGCTCCGGTAATTGTGGCTGCGAACGTGATTCGTAAAGGCCGCGTTAGCTTGCCCCGGCCAGTTCCAATTACGCCCCGAGACGCGGTTGCCGGAGTGCTCGACTCAGTCTTTGTCGAAGCAGAGGGAGTGGTCCACGCCTTGGCGTCGAAACAGGACCCCACTCACCTCGCGTTCTCCCTCTATTCCTCTTTCGGAACGATTCGAGTAATCACATCGCCGAGCTTTGGTACCCAAGAGCAGTTAGAGAAGATCGAAGATGCTACGGCGCGGATCCGGGGCATTTGCGGCACAATTTTCAACTCGCGCCGGCAGTTAGTTGGGTACCAACTCCTGGTTTCCAACATTAGCGACATAACTGTCATCGGAGCCAGTGGCGATCCCTTCGCAGCGAGAGCTACCCCGATCAACCAGCTTCTTCAATACACACCTAATGGCCGCCTAAACCATCGCGTCAAAGTGTCCGGAGCGGTCACGATGGTTGGAGAAGGATTCTTCTACCTGGAGGATGATAGCGGCGGGCTAAGGGTCGAAGGTAATAGCAACAATGTTCGCGCAGGAGCGTTAGTGGAAGCTGCGGGATATCCGACACCGGGCGCTTATTCCCCTGTACTGCGGGAAGCGGTAGTGCACATTCTCCCGTCTCCAGGCGAGATAAACGTAAAGCCCATGAAACTGGATTGGAATGCCACCGCGAATTCTGATTCTCGCCTGGTTACAGTGGAGGGCCGAGTACTGAGCGTGATGAACGTGGCGGCGAAGAAAACCCTGGCGCTAGAGTCCGGCGGACGCATCTTCGATGCCCAGCTCTACCTCCGGCACCGCGACGAGAATGTCCCTGTACTGGCAGAAGGCAGTATCGTTCGACTGACTGGCATCAGTTCTTCACAAGCCGACACGGTATCGTCCTCTCTGCTGGACCCGTATGCGGATCCGGGCGTGCGGATTCTGATTCGTTCGGCCCAGGACATTCAGGTATTGAAGCGGGCGTCGTGGTGGAACCTCCGGCACACAGTTGTCGTTGTCGGGACATTGCTGACGGTCATCGTTGCGACCTTGGCATGGCTGAACGAGATGCGCCGCCGCATGCGGAAACAACAAGCGGAACTCTTCCGTGCAAACGAAAAGACGCAGGCCGTTCGTGATCTCGCCACGGCTATGCAGGTAGTGACACAAGAAAAGGACTACTCCGCGCGGGTCCAGGTCTCCGGCGAGCACGACATTGCTCTCCTCGGCGCAGAGTTCAACAAAATGATCGCCGAGCTGTACTCTCGTGAACTGGAGAAACTTGAAGCGCAGAAGGTGCTTCAAAGGCAGGCACTCACCGACGAGTTAACCGGGCTGCCGAACCGCCGCCTTTTTTCCGATCGTCTCAACCAAACTTTGGAATCAGCTAAACGCGAGAAACGGATCGTCGGGCTTCTGTATCTCGATCTCGACGGCTTCAAACTCGTCAATGACAGCTTGGGGCATAGGATCGGTGACGTCCTTCTCGCCGAAGTTGCCGTGCGTCTAAAGGCTCGCATTCGTACCTCGGACACGCTGGCGCGGCTGGGGGGTGACGAATTCGCTGTCCTGCTCACCGGTATTCACTCACGCGAAGACTCCGACAAAGTCGCAGAGGCTCTTCTCGGGCAACTTTCGCAGAAGTTCGAGATTGCAGGTCACGAGATCAGAATCAGCGCGAGTATAGGAATCAGCGTGTATCCCGAGAACGGAAAAGACGCCAATGAACTGCTTCAGCAGGCGGATAGTGCCATGTATGCCGCAAAGCGAAGCGGCAAGAGCCGCATGCTCAACTTCACCTCAGAAATGGGATTAGTGGTTCGGGAACGAGTCACGCTGGAAAACGAGCTTCGCGGAGCGCTGGATCGCGGTGAAATCCAGGTACATTATCAACCTGAATATGAAGTCAACGAAAACAAGCTCATTCGGTTCGAGGCGCTTGCACGCTGGACACACCCAACTCTGGGGAACATCCCACCTTCCAAGTTTGTGCCCGTCGCCGAAGAGAGCGGGCTTATAATCCCGCTCGGGGCCTACGTGCTCGAACGAGCCTGCTCAGATGCGCTGCAGTGGCAAAAGCACAGCCCCCGGCCCATTCAGGTAGCGGTGAATATCTCGAGCATCGAGTTCATGCAGGACGGGTTTGTGGACAGGGTGATAGACGTTCTCAAACGGAAAGGCCTCGCACCCGAACTCCTGCAACTTGAATTGACAGAAACTGTGATGCTGCACGGAACTCAGCGTGCGGCTGGCGCTATGAAGCGGCTGCGAGCCTTCGGAATCGGCATTGCTATCGATGACTTCGGCACCGGCTACTCGTGCTTCGGCTACCTACCGCAGCTTCCGTTTAACACGCTAAAGATCGATCGAAGTTTTGTGCGAGAGTTGCACGAACGTCCCGAGGCGAAGGCTCTCATTCAATCTCTTATCTCCCTGGCTCACAACCTGAGTATGCAGGTAGTGGTGGAGGGTATTGAAACCACCGAACAACTCTCAGCGGTCAAAGCTCTTGGCGGAAATCAAGTTCAGGGATACCTTCTCGGTCGTCCCACCGCGCACCCACTGTCGGTAATTGCTTCGTTCGCGAACGGATTCGCCGAGTCGGATCCAGAGATTGCGCGCAAAACGGCTGCTGGTTTATCGTGACACCATTCCCCGTATTTACCACGAGGAGTGGCGAACAGAGGCGCAAGCGTGCGATAACGCCTGTTTGGCAGAATTGGAACGCGTCGGTTTGTCCTGCCCCAGGCAGACGTGTGAGGAGCCAGGAAAGCGCTCAACCCCGCCCAGCTCCGGCTGCGCTCTAGCCGGGGGAGGCCGACCGCAGGAGTCACTCACTCCGGGGCTGCGCCGGGGGAACTGCGCGCTGCATGGTTAAGTTCCTGTGGGAGCGGGTTGCACCGGCGTTACTTGAAAGGAAACGCGCTTCCACTGCCCATTCCGCTTCAGCCAAACAATTGTGGCCCGGACATCGGCCGTTTGCGTGTGGCCATTAATCGTCAATTTGACATTGGCGCGCCCGTTGTATATCCCCGTATCCCCGTACAAACGAACGTTCTCTTCGGTTACATTGATGGCGCTGTACTTCAAGGTGCCATCCTTCAACTCTTGGATGGTCCTGCTCTTATCGGCTGCGTTTCCGTCAGGCCCAATGCCCACATAATCATCAGCAAGATATCGCTCCAGGACGGAGGTGTCCCCCTTGATGACAGCCATCCGTACCTGCTGTTCCAGCCCAGCGATAACTTTCTCAGTCCTGCCGCCAGCCTTCTTCTCCTGCGACCAGGCGGCACTGCCCAAAGACAACGTACAGATGAGACAACAAATCCAAATCCTATTCATCGGGACCCTCCACTTGTTTTGGAAACAAACGACTTTATAGTCCCCGCTTTCAGGCGTGTCAAATTCCGGGCGAATCATTGAAACGTTTCTTGGGTGTCACTGAATGGGTCAGTCATTGAGCGATCGCGATAGTGCCATGACAGCGAAAAAGCGAACAGACGGGCATCCACCCTGTTTGCTGGTCAATGCGAGTTACAAGTCTCCGCTCGTCACTGTTGGGAGTCTTTCTCAAACGGAGGTCACAGCTTGTAAAGCTGAAAATTCCCGCCCTCTGCGAAGAAAACGCGAAGGTGGGACACTCCCGCTGCAATGAGCAACGGCCTGGCTTCGTACACGAGGTTGAAGGAAGCCAGAGGTTGAAGGAAGCCAATGGTAGAAATCGCCGCGCACTCCCCAAAGGTCCGCGGCGCATTTCATCGACCAAGTCACAGTCGGCGCCAAGTGACGTTTCGAAATCAGCTTAGGTTCTAAGAATTGAAAATATCTATACCTGTGAAGCTGTATGCAGATAAGTGAGCTGTGGATTTCAGGTTCGACTTCGATTCGGACCCGCGCTTTGTAGATTCAGGACTGACTAGCGGTCGAGAATCAAACTGATTTTTGTCTGATTTCGTACGTTATTCCGGCTGGCATCTGAGGAATCTCGGCTCGAACCAACGCGCCCTTGCTGCTCCGCCTCTAACTCTGGGAATCCTCAGGAAGGATTCTTGCGTCCGCCACTCGTTCATGTTCGCGCTACCGCCCGTGCCTGTTGACCGCCGTAAGCACGATCCGGAACTCGAATTCCGTCTGCGCAATGGTCTCAACAAACCAGTTCCGCATGGTCGTTTTCGGTCTATCGGACTAGGACTGATCACCGGAGCAGCCGACGATGATCCGGCTGCAATCGGTACCTATGCCGCCGTGGGGGCTTCTCTGGGTCCCTCCTTCCTTTGGACGGTGCCAGTTCTATTCCCAATGATGTTCGCCGTGGTTTATCTCTGTTCAAAGCTGGGCCAAGTGGCGGGCGAGGGTCTCTTTGCGGTTATCAGACGGCACTACTCCCGCTGGATCCTTTTCCCGATTCTGATCTGTGCCATGATCGGGAATGTCATTGAGGCCGGTGCGGACATTGGAGGCATTGCTGCAGCGCTAAACCTTGTAGTTCCGATCCCTATTTGGCTCATAGTTGTTGCGGTGAGTGTCACAACGGCAGCGCTTCAGATTTGGGGCTCGTACACACTGATCCGCGACATTTTCCGGTGGCTCGCGCTCGTGCTATTGGCCTATGTGGGCGCCGCAGTGCTGGCAAAGCCCGATGTCGCAACAGTCCTCAAGGGCACATTCATACCGAAACTCCATTTCGACGCTCACTCGCTTTCAATGCTGGTTGCGATTATTGGCACGACGTTATCTGCGTATCTGTATAGCTGGCAATCGAATCAGGAAGTTGAAGAAGATATTACGCTCGGCCGGCGCCGGCTGACCGACCGTATGGGGACAACCCATAAAGAACTGAACCATTCCGCGAAAGACATCGCCGCAGGGATGGTTTTCGCGAATCTGATCACCTACTTCATCATGCTCTCCACTGCGGCAACTCTGTTCAAAGCGGGAAAGAACGACATCAGCACCGCCGCTCAAGCTGCACAAGCGCTGGTTCCAGTCGCGGGAAAACTTGCTGGGCTTCTGTTTACGATTGGCGTGGTCAGCGTCGGCTTCATCGCCGTGCCCATCATGATCACCGGGGCTGCATACGATTTATGCCAGGCACTCGGGTGGAAACACGGACTGCATTATCCGCCTTCTGAAGTGAAGACGTTCAATCTCACGATTGCGGCCTGCACGGCAGTTGCAATGTGCCTGAACTTCCTAGGCTTCAATCCGATGAAGGCGCTGGTATGGTCCTCTGTCGTGCAAGGGCTTTCCACTCCCCTGTTGATGTTGCTGATTATGTTCATCACCACCAATCGGCAAATTATGGGCCGTTGGGTGAACACTCGGCCTCTTAACGTGCTTGGATGGCTCACTACCGCCGCAATTTGTTCCGCAAGCCTTGGCCTACTCGCGACTTGGTTGAAGCGGTTGTGAGTTCCGCCTCCCGAGTTCGGCGCCCAACTCAGCGAAGGTTTAACGAACATTGGGTAGCTCAGCTTCTGAAACGGAGAAGGAGCATCGCGGCCAGGAGCACAATGATTCCGGTCAAACCACAGTCGACCAGATCATGGATGCGAGAATTGGTCAGCGTACTCATTAGCTCTTGTTTGTTCACCAATAGCAGCATGAAGACAAGAACAAATGAAAGCAGAATTCCATTCAGAACCTGGGACAGCACCGCCAACTACGGGTGCGTGCGGTATCAGAATGATCGCTTATCCGATAACGATAAGCGCCTTCTAGAGCCGTTGCGCAGATATCACGTAGCACTGATGAAGATAGGGTAAGCTGACTGGCTATGAACCCAGCACACGGCTCAGCGTCTCTCTTTATCGAACTGGGCCTGATTTTGATTGGCCTGGCGATTCTAGCCAGAGTCGGCAGTCGCTGGGGGTTTTCGGCAATTCCTTTGTATCTCTTAGCGGGCCTTGCTTTTGGTAATGGCGGCCTCGCGCCACTGAAGCTGAGCGGAAGTTTTGTTCGCACTGGCGCGGAAATCGGCGTGCTCCTGCTCCTGTTCATGTTGGGGCTGGAGTACACCGGGGACGAGCTGAAGAAGAGCTTGCGGATGGGTCTGTCCGCAGGGATTGTCGACTTTGGTCTGAACTTCAGTCCGGGTTTGGTTGCAGGGCTGCTGCTACGCTGGGGCCTATTAGCTTCGGTATTGCTGGGCGGGATTACCTATATTTCGTCTTCAGGAGTGATTGCAAAAGTCCTTACTGAACTTAGACGCATGAATGAACCGGAGACTCCCCTGGTTCTGTCCATACTGGTGCAGGAGGATCTAGCAATGGCTGTCTACCTTCCAGTGGTCGCGGTGCTCCTCAGCGGGGGTGGAGCAGCGAGAATTGTTCTTTCGGTTGGCGTTGCTATTGCAGTTGTCGCTGTGGCGCTTACGGCAGCATTGGGTTGGGGGCCGCGAATAAGCCGACTCTTGGTTCACGAATCCGAAGAGATTATCCTCCTAACCACTCTCGGTGCGGTTCTCTTGGTTGCAGGGATAGCACAGCGGTTCGAAGTTTCGGCAGCCATTGGAGCGTTCTTAGTCGGCATTACACTTTCTGGCTCTGTGGCGGAAAAATCTCGCCGGGTCGTGGGTCCACTCAGAGACCTGTTCGCCGCATTGTTCTTTTTCTTTTTCGGTCTGGAAGTGGATCCCGCAAATATCCTCCCCGCCTTGCCAATCGCTCTCGGACTTGGCGCGATTACGCTTGTCACGAAAGTGCTCACAGGGTATTGGGCGGGGCGCCACCAACAGATAGATAAAAGGGGCAGTCTGCGTGCGGGTGCCGAACTTGTTGCACGTGGCGAGTTCTCTATTGTCATTGCCGGCTTGGGCGTAGTCGCGGAACCGCGCCTCGGCCCACTGTCTGCCAGCTATGTGTTGCTGATGGCAGTAGCCGGACCTGTGCTAGCGCGCATCGCAAAATAAGTCTTTCTCGACTGCTTTGGTCCAATCAACGCGATGGTGCAAGATAGGCACTTTCAGCCGTTGTTCTGGCTCGTGGAGGTCGCCGTATACGATACAGACCCGCTCCTGGCAGCTGGTCCCGTATTTCCGTGCTTGCGAATCCGATCATTAGATCGCACGACATCCCGCTGACGCCGCCCTGCATCGAACCCAAACCTGGTGTCATGCGTTTTATTGCGGAGGGAAGAAATGAGGGATGACGGCGTTGTGGGCAAGATCAGTCAACAAGAATGGCTCAAGCCGACCGAAGATGGTCTACAAAACGCTCTCCACAAAGCGTTCCAATCAAAGGGCGGACTGCAGGTAAAGAATTTCCTTCATGGGACGTGGATTGGACACCCTCTGCATGTGATTCTCACGGATATACCGATTGGCTCATGGACTGCAGCTATTGTTTTTGACGCGCTGGACTCGATGGGGGCACGCAAAGAATACAAGCTTGCCGCTGACGCGGCGGTCACGCTTGGACTGGTTGGCGCAGCCGGAGCGGCGGTGACGGGATTGACCGATTGGCAAGACATAGATCCGCCTGCACGTCGGGTTGGACTGGTACACGGACTGCTAAATATTGCCAGCGCCGGCCTGTTTGCCGGTTCGCTTCTCGCGAGACGAAAAGGCAAACGCAGCCGGGGTCGAGGCTTGGCAGCGCTTGGCTATGCCTTGTCCGTAGCGGCGGCTCAATTGGGCGGGAATCTGGTTTACGAGCAGAAAATTGGAGTAGACCACAGTGAAGCTGAAAGGCTTCCGAGCGAGTTCGAGCCTGTGCTGTCGGAATCGGAGTTGGGCGAGGAGAAACTGGTACGCGCTGAGCACAAAGGAACTCCGATACTTTTAGTTCGTCGCGGCCCGCAGATATTTGCCCTTGCTGAAACGTGCTCGCATCTTGGCGGCCCATTGTCGGAAGGTAAGCTTGACGGGGATTTTATCCAGTGTCCATGGCACGGCTCTCGCTTCTCCATTCGTGACGGTCATGTCGTTGACGGCCCCGCCGTTCATGCTCAACCCTGTCTGGAGGCTCGCATCCAGAATGGTCAGGTTGAAGTCCGCAAGTCGAATTGCCGGGTCGCCACGATGCCTACAATTGAGACAGAGCCCCTCCCGCGCACGGGAACGGCTGGGTAACTTAGCAACCGAAAGGAACACTTCAATGCATCGACCGAAGACCAAAATATTGGTGGATGGCGGCGACCCGGAGGAGACTCGACAGATAAAGGAACTGCTGGGTTTTGTCGATGGACAGACGACGAACCCTTCGCTGATCGCCAAGAACCCTCGTATAAGGCAGCTAATTGCTTCAGGGCACAAACTCTCTAGCCGAGAAGAAATGGACGAGTACAAGAAGATCGTTCAGACGATATCGCCGTTAGTCGGGGATGCCGGGGTATCGATCGAGGTGTTCTCGGATGAGAAAACCACAGCACAAGAGATGTTGAGCCAAGGGAAAGAAATGTTTTCGTGGATTCCAAATGCCTACATCAAGTATCCGTGCACGGAGGAAGGACTGCGTGCTGCACAGATGTCTGTCAAGGAGCAAGTCAGGGTGAACATGACACTTTGCTTCTCGCAACAGCAGGCAGCGGCGGTGTACTCAGCAACGAAGGGCACGAAGGAGCCCGCCTATGTTTCGCCTTTCGTCGGACGCCTGGATGACATAGGACAGAACGGAATGGACGTAGTGAAGAACATTCAACGGATGTTCTCGAAGGGGGACGGTCACGTTCTTGTTTTGGCCGCAAGCATCCGCAGCCTAGAGCACCTTCTGTACTGCTTCGCGCTTAACGCCGACCTTGCGACTGTGCCTGCGAAAACCTTAGAACAGTGGGCGAACAAGCAGTTCCCAATGCCCGACGCGCAATTTCAGTACAAGGCTTCTGGCAAGCCGATCCCCTATGAAGAGCTTGATTTGGAACAGTCGTGGGAAAGATTTGATATTCAGCACGAGCTTACGCGCAAAGGCGTTGAGAAATTCGCTGCTGACTATCGAGCGACTCTATCTCCCACTGCCTAATTGCGTCTAATGACTTGGGTCGCGGAAGGCTAGCCCCAATTCACTCCCTCGCTAGCAAACGGAATAGGCGACTCTCCCGATCGACGACATCCGGTCAGTCTCGCGGCCGGATCATCGCGCGTTCAGGTCGGGGACGTGTTCGATAGCGCCCGGCACAGCATGGTCACGCGTTTCGACTTCTAGCCTCGCACTGTCGTAGTTCTGGGGCCCCAGATAATTCTTGTGTATGGCTTCAATAAGAAGAATGAATTAGTCATGCGAGCGTTCAGCGGAGATAATCGCGAGCATCGCAAACCTTTCACAATCATGGTTCGGGACTCGCGCGACGCTACACGCCTGTCTGGTTCTTGTAATTTGCTTGGCGGCGGATAGCGTTGGACCCTGGAAGTATGAAGCGTCACAGTTCCTAAAGTCGCAGCCCTCTGCCGTTCAAACTCCTCAACGTCCGTCGTCGCTTTCTTCGCAACCTTTTCGTAGCCGCGCACGCGCGGCACACCTTCAACAAAAGGGTTCCAAGGCTTTAGCAAGCATTGGCGCCCGTGTGCCCGACGTGGTTTACTCTGCTTTCAAAGTCTGTTCCAACCCGGCATACAGCCAAGCTGGTCGAAACTGGTCAGCAATCGGTCGTGCTCCTCCTCGTTCGGATATCTGAACCAATCTCAAACATCCGTGCCTTGCATCTCTTGGACCTGCCAGTGTGGGTGTTTTGTGCGGTGGCCCAGGCGCAGAGTGCTTCGTGCGTTGATGGTTTGTGAGCGGAAGAACAGCTATTAATGACTCTGGGCTAAGCGGGTCAGGACGAAAGCCTTACAATCTGCTGAGTTGGGCTACGCTCGATCCTGTAGCCCACCTTAGTTCAGCAACCCCGCTCGATTTCAGCCACATCATATCCACGACTTAGGCCCAAGCGCTCGTTCTGGCATTCAGGAGTTGACTGCCGTGTGGTTCTCACCTCTTCCTCGTCGTAATCGTGTCTGTGATTGCCTAATCGCTGGCATTACCTTGGCAGCTATTCCGATGGCCCAAGCGCAAGTCCAACAAGCTGTATGCACTTTCAATTATTTCCTGCTCAACCCTGCTGATCCAAGCAATCCAACGGGTTATGTGCAAGGCGTGAACGACTGGGGAACGGTCGTCGGCATCGGGGATTTCGGAACGACAACGAAAGCGTTTGCTCATTATTCCGGGAGTGGCCAGAGCTACTGGCTGGCGCCCGGCGCAGTGGGCAGCGGGTTCATCGCCCGCAACAACAAAGGTGTCACGGCCGGATGGTTTACAGACTCCTCAGGTCAACCCCATGCATTCCTCCTCAAAGGGTCGACTATCACGCCCATCGTCGCGCCTAAAGCATCACCGGGCAGCACAGTTGTTCGCGGAATCAACAACTGGAATAGCGCTGTCGGAACATATTTCGGTACCGACGGTAAGAGCCATAGCTTCAAGCGCTACAACAACGGCAGCTTCATTGACCTTCCCGAGTATCCCTATGCCATTTCTCATTGGGGCCACTCGACAACGGCTGCGGCAATCAATGATAGCGGTACGATCGTGGGTTATTACACTGATGGGACGCTCTTCAGCTCGGGCACTAGACACGTCCAGGGCTTTATTTATCGCAATGGGCAATGGGCAACGTTGGATTATCCTGATCCGAACAACGCCCAGACAACGCTGGTCGGAATCAGCAACGCTGGCGTGATTGTTGGATACAACTACAGCGGAGTATCATTTCTTTACGCGAATGGCACCTTCAAGATAATTCAAGCCGCGAACGCCAGCTATACCTATGTATACGGTATCGCCCCAGGTGGAGGACTGATCGCTGGTCAC
>Ga0105240_10006220_pt1 | contig 17560 bp, 8 predicted proteins | sample KBSC54metaG_FD_80426 | JGI IMG/M metagenome (GOLD analysis project Ga0105240, IMG submission 80426) | Corn rhizosphere microbial communities from Kellogg Biological Station, Michigan, USA - KBS C5-4 metaG | ecosystem: Host-associated > Plants > Roots > Rhizosphere > Soil | place: Michigan, USA...
CCAACACTCACAAATTATTTAAATGCTGAACGGCCGTCTTTCAACCGATGGGGACTTTGGTTCAACCGGGAGCCAGGTTCAACCGGGAGCCAGGTTCGACCACGACCAGTGACGATGGCCGGAGGAGCCGCTATGGCGTCTGTTGCTTGGAGTGCATATACTCCGTAGGCGTCATGTTGAACTGCTTTTGGAAATTTCGGGCAAAATTGCTTTGGGAGCTGAACCCCACCATATCGGATATCTCATAGATGCGGTGTTCACCGCTGGCCAGCAGCTCGGCCGCCCTTTTGAGACGGGAGATATTGATGATCTCGATAGGGGAAAGGTCGGAAAGCGCCTTTATCTTTCTGTACAGGGTGATACGGCTCATCATCATGATCTTGGCCAGCTTCTCCACATCCAGGTCCACGTCATCCATATTCTTCATGATGGTGTCATGCAGCGTCTCCAGGAATTTCTCGTCGCTGCGCGTGTGCGCCATGCTCTTGATATGCACCAGCGGTGAGGAGGCAAAGAACTCCCGCACCATATTGCGATTTTTCAGGAGGCTCGAGATCTGGGCCAAAAGATGTTCTTTTGAGAATGGCTTTTCAATATAGGCGTCGGCACCCAGTTCGAGCCCTTCCACCTTGGCCTGGATAGTATTTTTGGCTGTAAGAAGAATGACAGGGATATGAGAGTGATCCACGGTGGACTTGATGATCCTGCACAACTCAAATCCATCCATCCCGGGCATCATGACATCACTGACCACCAACTGTACGGCCTCGGCTTCCAGCACCTGCAGGGCTTCTTTTCCATTGCCTGCTTTCAGGATGGAGTAGCGGCTGCCGAGTATTCGTTCCAGGAACTCCAGGATCTCCTCTTCATCGTCGACTAATAAGATCAATGGCAACATAAGCAGTGAATTTTATAGGTTCGAATGTGTTTTGGTTGCGGCCTTGTCCTTCGTGCCGGGCTCCGGACGGGCGGGCAAAACCAGCACAAATTTATTCATGCCCGGCCAGTTATCGTCCAGGAAAAGCTGTCCTTTATGCAGCTCCACCAGCGAGCGGGCCAGGGCCAGTCCGATGCCTGTGCCCTTTTGCCGCATAGTTTCCTTGAGCCTGTAAAAAGGTTCGAATATGCGTTCTTTCATTTCCGCGGGTATGATGGCGCCGTCGTTAGCGATCTCTATGACAATCTCCGCATCGTCCCCACGAACCTCCGGTTCGTTGTCCGGAGGACAGACATCAGACGTTTCCGGAAAACGGGGTAAATTTTTCAGAGACCCTGTTTTCCGGACATATTGTGGAGGCAGCAGTCTGACATGGACCTGCTCCTGGCCATACTTTACAGCATTGCTAAAGAGATTGCTGAATATCTTATTGAGCGCTTCTTCATCAGCCATGGCATAGACGTCCGATGCAGGATGTTCGAAGTGATAGTGAAGGTTTTTCTTTTTGGCCATGGCCTGGAAGCTGAGCCAGGTCTCTTCCAGTACAGTCGTAATATTGACCCTGGAGAAGTCGAGGCTGAACCCTTTGGTCTCAGTCTGACGGAAATCCAGGATCTGTGTGACGAGGGCGATCAGCCTGTTGGTATTGCGCTCCATGGTGATCACGTCCTCTTTTATCTCCGGCAGCTCCTCTATTTTTTCTTTTAAATTCTCCGCAGGACCTTTTATCAATGTCAGCGGCGTACGAATTTCATGAGCGATGTTGGTGAAGAAGTCTATTTTGGCCTCGTAGATCTCTTTTTCCTTTTTTATTTCCGTGCGCCGGTGGTAGCTGCGGACGATGTACCATACAAGAAAAACGAGCAGCAGGCTATAGAGCAAATAAGCCCAGGTCGTGGCCCAGAAGGGAGGAAGGACTTCGACGGCCAGCTCTTTGACCTGGTGACCCCAGTGACCGCCGACGGCTGCTTTTAACATAAAAGTATAGCGACCGGGCGCAAGCTTGGTAAAATAAACTTTCCGATTGGTCGGGATACGGGTCCATGCTTTGTCGAGGCCCTTCATAAAATAGCTGTATTCCGTCCTTTCAGGCGAGGCATAGCTCAACGCGGCAAAGTCGATGCTGAAGGAAGACTGATCGTAAGGAAGTGTGATCTTGTCCGTATAGAGGATCGATTTCTTTAGGAAAGAGCTGTCGGGGTTGATCTTTAGCTCGACGTTGTCAACCTGGAAGCCTGTGAGATAGATGGCGGGTTCGAAGTCAGGAGTGATCAGGTCGTTGGGGTGGAAGGTGATCATACCCCGCACACTACCAAAATACAGTCGTCCGTCCCTATCCTTAAATCCCGAGTTATAATTGAACTGATCATTGAGCAGCCCGTTGGCCCGGGTATAGACTCTGATGGCATTGTTGCTTTTATGGATATTGACCAGCCCTTTGGAAGTAGTCACCCAATAGTCGTTGTTATTGTCCTGTATCAGCCGGAATATAAAGTTGCTGGGCATTCCATTGGCCGTCGTAAAAGAGAAAAATGTCTTTCTGTCGGGGCTCAGCCGGCAGAGTCCACCTCCTTCCGTAGAGAACCATATATTATGGTCGTTGTCCTCTGCGATGGCATTGACGATGGTGGAAGAGAGACCCGATCCATCGGTGGCCGTACCTTCCAGGTGACCTGTGCGTCCTGTTTTGGGGTCCAGGTAAAAGACGCCGGCATTGTGGGTACCCAGCCAGAGCACGCCGTCGTGGTCTTCGACGATGATGGCCACAAAGATATTGAGCGGGATTCCGTGCAGGGGAGTGAAGTCATTGGTCTTTTCGTTGTACCAGTATGCGCCCACGGAAGAGCCCAGCGCTATTTTGCCTGTAGAGGTTCTTATAAGGGTGAGGACGAAATTGCTTTTCAGATCGCCCGGGCGCGGCCCCGCATTATAGTGACGTATGACCTTACCCGACCTGACATCCATGACGTCAAGGCCATGCTCGAAAGTGCCGACCCACACTTCATTGCCTGTGGAGAGAAGCCCATGGATATTGGTATAGGCAATATCCTTTGGAGTACCCGATGGCATAAAATGCGTGATGTAGCCCGTCCGGATATCCAGCTTGTTCAGTCCCGCGTCCTCGGTGCCTATCCATATATTATTATAAGGGTCCTGGCAGATCTCGCGGACGGCGCTGCCACCAATGGAGCCGGGATTGTTGTCCGGATAGAACTTTTCGAAGATGGCCTTCGAGTAATAATTGACCCCGCCAAAATAGGTGCCAGCCCATACACCCCCTTCGGAATCCTTGCAAAGGGAATAGACCGCATTGTCGGAGAGGGAATACGGATCGAGGAATTTTTTCCGGATATTGGTGACCTTGCCCGTTGTAAGGTTCATAATATAGATCCCCGACTCGGTGGCCACCCAGAATTCGTCGGCGGAGTAGGGTAATATATCCCGTACATAAATGGTGGACCCATCGGGATTGTAGGTAAGTATATCCTTGTACTCACCGGTGGTAGCATCAAAGATCTTCAATCCCTGGTCATTGGTGGCGATGAGGAAGCGGTTGTTACCCGCATAGCGGATGCGTAGTGTCCAGCGGGTCGTTGGTGTCGGGGAGTGAGAAAAGACATCAAAGGAAGTAAAGTCTTCGGTGCCTTCATTGTATCTCCAGATATGACCGTTGTTGTCGCAGAACCAGATCTCACCCTTCTCCGTCTTGCAGATGCAAGTGGCAAAAAAATATTTTGCCTCGGGAAAATGTTTGAGCTGGTGGGTGGTGAGGTTGTACCGGTAGACATTATTGAGACAGAGGAACCAGAGATTGCCCTTGTCATCCGTCTGTATCCAGTTGATCTCTACCAGCGAGTCGATGACCCTGACCAGCTTCTCCTTTTCCTGGTCGAATCTGAAGAGACCGTTCTGCCCGCCTGCCCAGAGTGTTCCATTGGGGTCACTGAAGAGACAGTAGACCATGTCGCTGCCGATGGCGCCAGCGCTGCCCGAATGATGGAATAATTTAAAATGATACCCGTCAAATCTATTGAGCCCGTCTTTTGTTCCAAACCAAAGGAAGCCATTTTTGTCCTGTGTAGTGCAGAAGACCGTGCTGTTGGAGAGACCGTTCTCTACCTGGAAATGTCTGAAGTAGTAGGGCTGTGCACTTGCCCTGCAGAGGCAGGCGATGACCAGAAGGGTTGATATGACAAAGCTTCTCGAATGTAACATTTTGCAAAAATTATGATACGGAGTGAATCAGCGGCCTCATAGATTACTTCTACTTTCGACAAAGGATAAAAGTAGTCATTTGGACTGAAAAAATCCATGTAAACGTTTGCACCCCCTGACAATCAAACACCGGTTGGTGTTTGAGACGCACTCATATGTGTTGCCGGAGGGTAATTATTTAAAAAACCAACAATTAATTGCTGTATGAAATCCTGCTCAAGGTATTTTCTGCGCGAATTCTTCCCACCCGGGACCCTTAAAAAAGGAAGGTTGTTACTAAGTTGCCTCCTTCTTGTAATTTTTGCAAGTCCCGCATTTTCTCAGGCTAAGGCTAAAATCACTGTTACTGGTTCCGTAAAGGACAGCACCGGAAAGGGTATCCCCCAGGTGACGGTCACGGAGAGCGGCACCAACAACGGTAAATTTACGGATGCCAATGGTAAGTTCTCCATAAAGGTGGCCGGCACGAATTCCGTGCTGACATTCAGTTATGTAGGATACACCACGCAGCAGCAGGTGGTGGGTAATTCCACTGATCTTTCCGTATCGCTGATGCGCAACAGCAACGACCTCTCGGATGTGGTGGTCGTAGGTTATAACACAGCGAAGAAAGGGTCCATTACGGCCGCTATCGCCACGGTGACTGCCAAGGACATCGACCGGGTGCACGGCGGTAGCACGGTGAGCACGACCCTGGCTGGTAAACTGCCGGGTGTCACATTCCGTCAGGCGGAAGGCCGCCCGGGCGCCAGCGCCAGCATCCAGATCCGCAATTTCGGTCCTGCACTGTATGTCATCGATGGTGTACAACAGGATGAAGGTCAGTTCAACAACCTGGCGCCTAACGACGTAGAGAGCATCACCGTACTGAAAGACGCTTCCGCGGCCATTTACGGCGTACGTGCCGGTAATGGTGTTGTGGTCGTCACTACCAAGAAAGGCCAGACTGGCAGGAACACCATCAATGTGGATGCTTACAATGGCTGGCAGAGTTTTTTCAGATTCCCCAAGGTGTTGAACAATACATATGAATATGAATTCTACAAGGCTGAGGCCGAAATGAATTCCTACGGCAGCACTTCCATCACGCAGGCCGTACTGGACGACGCCAAGAAAGGACAGGGGCAATACAGGAGCTTCGACTGGAGGAAATATGTGCTGGGCAACAATGGCGCTCCGCTGCAGTCCGTCAACGTGAACATCAACGGTGGTAACGACAAGGTAAATTATTATGTATCCGGTACGAACCTGTATCAGAACTCGGTATTAGGTAAAGAATATAATTTCAACCGTACGAATATCCAGTCCAACGTGACAGCCAAGCTTTCTACAGGTTTGAAGGTAGGTTTCGATATCAACGGCCGTGTGGAAACCCGCCAGAATCCCGGTGTTCCCGGTGGCGATGACTACTTCCTGGCCCGTCTGGCTGTATTGAGGAATACACCCATGGAAAGACCTTACGCCAACGACAATCCAGCCTATCTGAATGACCTGGGCCCGCACCTGGAGTCGAACTATGCTTTTTTGAACAACAAGCTGTCGGGGCATTTGCGCAGCGACTGGCGTGTGATCCAGACGAACTTCCACATCGACTATGAGATCCCTGGTGTAAAGGGGTTGTCGGTAAGAGCGCTGGGTTCTTATTATTTCGCAGACTATATTGAAAACAACCAGGAATATACATACAAGGCCTATACGTATGTAGACAGCAATAAGACCTATAAAGCCACGGGCGGCAGCACGAACCCCTGGCGCGACAGGGAGCAGATCAAGAATATCAATACGGACGTTCAGCTGCAAGTCAACTATGCAAATACATTCGGCAAGCATACCGTTGGCGGCACGGTCGTGGCAGAAAGGATCAACAATCATCATCTGCGCAACTGGCTGCACGCTTCGCCGCAGTCCAACTATCTGCCGCTGGTGACCTTTGCGATCATGGACAGGTACGAAGATGCGGATCAGACGCAGACAAGGACAGGCTATATCGGAAGGCTGACTTATAGCTATGCCAACAAATACTTCTTCGAAGCTTCCGCCAGAAGGGATGCTTCCTATCTGTTTGCGCCTGGCTACCGGGTAGGTTATTTCCCCGGCTTCTCCGCAGGGTGGAAAATTACAGAGGAAGGCTGGTTCAGGGATATGCTGCACAATGATTTCAGGATATTGTCTGATCTGAAGCTGAGAGGTTCTTATGGTATCCTGGGGGATGACAGGGCGCTGAATAGCACCGATCCCATCCTGCCCGACTTCACCTACTTACAAGGGTATAACTACGGCACCGACAATGGCGGAGGCTTATTGACTCCCGCGATCCTGAATGGCGCTACCGTTACGGCCAGCCGGGACAGGGGCGCACCATTCACTACCATCTCGTGGATGAAGAATAAAGTTACGGACGTCGGTATGGACTTTAGCTTTCTGAATGGCCGTTTGACGGGTACGTTCGACTGGTTCTATCGCAAACGTACGGGTGTGCCTGGCAGCAAGAATGACGTGGTGGTACCGATAGAGCTTGGCTATAACCTGCCTCAATACAATGTCGGATCGGACGCCCAATACGGAGAGGAAGGATCACTGGCCTATAATGGCAGGATACGCGAGGTGGGCTTTACCATCAGTGGCAATCTGAGCTTCACAAGGAACAAGTGGCTGCATGATTACAATCCGACGTTCCAGAATTCGCTGACTCAGTATTCCGGACCAAATAATGATGGGAATAACGCGTCAAGGGAGAACAGGTATACCAATAAGGCCTGGGGTTATACCTGCATCGGTCAGTTCACTTCACAGGCTCAGATCAACAGCTATAAGGTGGACATCGATGGATATGGCAATTCGACCTTGCTGCCTGGCGACCTGATCTATAAGGACGTGAATGGCGATGGAAAGATCAATAATCAGGATATGCGCCCGATAGGGTTTGGATATGGCACGCAGCCGCAGATCAACTTTGGATTCAGCATTGCCGCCAACTATAAGGGTTTTGATTTCCATGCGGACTTCTCCGGCGCAGCGGGGTATACCTGGTATCAGAACTGGGAACAGCGCTGGGCTTTCCAGAATAACGGCAACCTGAACGTTATTTTCAAAGACAGGTGGCATCACCAGAATCTCTTCGACCTGAACAGTCCCTGGGTGCCGGGTAAATATCCTGCGCTCAGGTACAACCCTGGCTTCTCACACAGCGACTATGCAACACAGTCCACTTTCTGGCTGCATAACGTGACCTCGTTCAGGGCCAGGACGATAGAGCTGGGTTATTCACTTTCTCCGTCTATTTTAAGAAGGGCAAGGATACAGCGCGCGAGGATCTATGCGAATGTCTATAATGCATTCTCGATAGACAACCTGGCCAGGTTCAATCTTGATCCCGAAACCATCGACGACAATGGGCTGCAATTCCCGCAGAACAGAGTGATCAATGTCGGTGTCAATCTTTCCTTATAAAATCAATTGTTCGGAGAAGAAAAAAAATTGCAATGAAAAAATTATTATCGATAACAGCTGTTACAGCCCTGGTCCTTGGTTTGGCGGGTTGTAAGAAGGACAGTGACTTTCTGGATGTGAAGCCGACCACCTTTTTGACCACCGACCAGGTGTTTTCCGACCCCAACCTGGTACTGACGGTGCTGGCTGACCTGTACAACAGACAAGAAGATTTTTCCAGCCTGGATGGCAATAGTAATGACGGGGCGGGATGGAGGACTTTTGCGGATTTCAGCGAAAGTTTCCCTTCCGAGAATGGGAGCTCTTTTATCGTACAGCGGACTGGCTGGGGATATGACCAATGGAGAATAGACTGGAAGACCGCCTATACGTATATCCGTGAGGTGAATCTGTTCCTCGAGCGCGACAGTGCGGCCACGCAGCTGTCGGATAAGGACAAGAAGCATTTCTATGCAGAAGGGCGTTTTTTGAGGGCCATGTATTATTTCGAGCTGGTAAAGAGATATGGAGGCGTACCGCTGATTACCAATTCGCTGACGCTGCCGAAGGATATCACTACTATTCAGTTCCCCCGTGCCAAGGAGTCTGATATCTATGATTTTGTGATCAGCGAGGCGGAGGCTATAAAAGGCGATCTGGATGCTGATCCTACTTCCAAGTCGAGAGCCAGCAGGGCTGCTGCGGTAGCAATGGAATGCCGGGCTGCTTTATATGCAGGATCTATTGCCAAATATGGCGCCACCACAACGGCCGTATCGCTGCCCGGAGGGGAAGTAGGCGTCGATGCATCCAAGGCCAATGATTATTACACCAAGGCGTTGAATGCGGCCAAGGAGATCATTGCCGGGACAGATGGTCCCTATGCGCTGTACAACAACGGAGGCGATCCCTCCGACAACTATGCCAACCTGTTCCTGGACAAGGCCAGCTCGGAGACGATTTATTTTGAAGATTTCAAGACGGGTGGTAAGACACATGGTTTTACCACGAACGATCAGCCTTATTCTTTCTCAGATGAGGGTGGTGACGCCGGTCGCCTCGATCCTTCTCTGAACCTGGTAGAACAATATGAAAAACTGGATAATACATTTGCGCCGCTGGCAACAGTGGATGGCAGCAACAATCCTATCTATTACACAAATGAGGACGATATTTTTGCCGGCAGGGATGCAAGGTTGGCCGGCACCGTCCTTTTGCCTAATCGTCAGTTCAAGGGCAAGACCGTAGACATTTGGGCAGGCTACGTATTGAGCGATGGAAGTATTTTTACGAGCGATCTTGCAGGTAACCATCGGACATTGCCCGGAACGAGCACGGCTGTGCAGGTGGTTGGTACGGATGGGCCTATCAATGGTCTGGAGCTGAGGACACAGACGGGATTCTATATCCGGAAGTACCTAGATCCTACGACCGGCTCCGGTCGCCGTGGGCAGGGCAGCACTGTTGCCTTTATCCGGTACCGTTATGCCGAAGTGCTGCTGAATGCTGCGGAGGCTTCGTTCGAGCTGGGGCATCCGGACGATGCCGCCACCTATTTGAACCTGGTGCGTGCTCGCGCTGGGTTGACCACACCGCTGGTGGCTGCTGATATCACATTTGACCGTATTGTTCATGAGCGCAGGATTGAGCTGGCTTTCGAAGGACATATCCTTTTCGACAACAAACGTTGGAGGATAGCGCACAAGGTATGGGATGGCGCCCCGACCACACTGGCGGATGTCCGGTCTGGTCTTGGTGTAGCTTCCCATCACAGCACACAGCCCTGGGGGCTCTGGCCATATAAAGTATACAATCCGGGCAATCCCGCCACCGATGGCAAGTGGACCTTCAGAGAGACGTTGCCTGCGCTGGCTACAGGAAAGAACCTGTTCCTGTTCGGGAACTATTATTCGCAGATCAGCAACGACGCGATTGGGGCCAATCCTAAGCTTGTGCGGCAGCCCAATCAGTAAAACTATAGTATCCACGAACTCCTTAAATAGTCAATTATGAACGTGAGTAAAATCTATAAATATTTTTTAGGTGCGCTGGTCCTTGCTTCGGCCGCAGCCTGCAAGAAGGACAACTATAGCGCTCCGGGTTCTTTCCTGTCCGGACATCTTATTTACAATAGCGATACGATACAGGTCGAAAGGAACCAGGTGCCTTTCCAGATATATCAATATGGATTCGGGCAGGTGGGACCTATCAGCTCGACATTCGCACAGGATGGAAGCTTTTCCGAAGTGTTGTTCAATGGGGATTATAAGATCATCATACCCAATGGACAGGGGCCTTTTATGTGGAAGCAGACAGGCCACGGCGATCCTGATACGGTGAATGTCACCCTGAAAGGCAGCCAGACAGTGAACCTGCAGGTGACGCCTTATTACATGATCCGGAATGCCAATATCAGTATCAGCGGTGGTACGGCATCGGCGACGTGCAAGGTGGAGAAGATCATTACGGATGCCAATGCAAAGGATGTTGAAAGGGTGAGTCTGTATATCAATAGGACCCAGTTCGTATCCAACACCGACAATATTGCCAAGGTAGATGTGGCTGCGGCGGACATCGCGGACATGAATAATGTTTCATTGAGCGTGGCTGTTCCTGCGATAACCAATCCCACACAGAATTATGTTTATGCGCGTATTGGGGTGAAGATCGTTGGACTGGAGGATATGATCTTTTCGCCGTTGGTAAAGATTTCTTTTTAACTTAGTGCAGGTAGTTCAGTTTAGTATAATTGCCAGTGGGGCGGGAAAGCAGCCCGCCCCCTTTTTTTTGTCTGATGGAGTCAAAAAGTTTATGGTGAAAAAAATAGGGATCCTTTTTATTTCCTGCTGGGCATCGTTCTCTTCTCAGGCCCAGGTGGGGACGACAGCCCAGGTGGGGACGACAGCCCAGGTGGGGACGACAGCCCAGGTCAAAGTTGAGCTGATCCAGCATGCTGCGTCCGGGACAGATAACAAATGGTATACGGGCAATCGCGCTCCCTTATTAAAGGAGCCGTTCAGCAAGCTGCCGGTCACCGCCTTTCAGCCCGGGGGCTGGTTGAGGAGACAGCTGGAATTGCAACGGGAGGGACTCACCGGGCATCTGGGTGAGATAAGCATCTGGCTGACGAAGAAAGATAATGCCTGGCTGACAAAAGATGGGAAGGGCAAGTATGGATGGGAGGAATTACCCTACTGGCTGAAGGGGTATGCGAACATCGGCTATATGCTCCGCGACTCCGCCATGATCAGGGAATCCCTGTTCTGGATCAATACCGTGCTGCGCAATCAACGTGAGGACGGAGATTTCGGCCCTGCCGTGCTAAGGAATGGCAATCGCGACCTATGGACGAACATGCCCATGTTATGGTGCCTGCAATCTTATTATGAATATTCCCGTGATCCCCGTGTATTGAAGTTCATGAGCAGGTATTTCAAATGGGAATTGTCCATACCCGATGAACATTTTCTGGAGGATTATTGGGAAAAGAGCAGGGGGGGCGATAATATGCTGACCGTGTACTGGCTGTACAACCACACTGGAGAGCCCTGGCTGCTGGACCTTGCGACGAAGATAGATCGCAATACAGCCGACTGGCGTCAGAAAAATAATTTACCCAACTGGCATAATGTAAATATCGCCCAGTGTTTCCGGGAGCCAGCTACCTATTATTTACAGAGCCATAAGCAGGACGATCTGGATGCAACCTATAATGATTTTGCCCTTATAAGAAATATTTATGGACAGGTGCCCGGTGGTATGTTCGGGGCCGACGAGAATGCCCGGAAGGGATATGACGATCCGCGTCAAGCCGTGGAGACCTGTGGCATGGTGGAGCAGATGACGTCGGATCAGTTCCTGCTGCAGATGACGGGAGATACCAAATGGGCAGAGAACTGTGAGGATGTTGCATTCAATACATTCCCCGCCGCCTTTATGCCCGACTACCGCAGCCTGCGTTATCTCACCGCGCCAAATATGGTTGTCAGCGACAGCCGGAACCATGCGCCGGGTATTGCCAACGAGGGACCTTTTCTGATGATGAACCCTTTCAGCAGCCGTTGCTGTCAGCACAATCATGCGGCTGGATGGGTCTATTATGCGGAGAATGCCTGGATGGCGACGGCGGACAATGGACTGGCTGCACAGCTATATGTGGAAGGGAAGATCACCGGGAAAGTAGGAACAGGCGGACAAACGGTGTCGATAGCGGAAAAGACGCATTATCCCTTTGATGAGACCATCGAGTTTTCGGTGATGACAAAGACCGCCACCAACTTCCCATTGTACCTGCGTGTACCCGGATGGTGCACAGGCGCGCGGGTGGAGGTTAATGGCAAAGCCACCCAGCTCAATGGTGACGGAATTTATATCCGGCTGTCCGGCGTCTGGAAGAATGGAGATAAGATAAAGCTGACGCTGCCGATGGCATTGAAGCTGCGTACCTGGGACAGGAACAAGAACTGTGTCAGCATCAATTACGGCCCATTGGGATTCTCTTTAAAGATAGACGAGAAATATAAACAGGAGGACAGCCGGACGACTGCGCAGGGCGATGCGGGCTGGCAGCAAAATGCGGATGCCAGCAAATGGCCTTCTTTCGAGATACTGCCTGCTTCCGACTGGAACTATGGATTGGCGCTCGACCCCTACCTTTCGCGCTCCTTTACGATAAAGAAAAGAGCATGGCCTGCCGACAATAACCCCTTTACCAATGCGGCCGCTCCCATCATCCTGGAGGCGAAGGGCCGGCAGATACCATCCTGGACCGTCGATCAATACGGGCTTTGCGGAGTGTTGCCACAAAGTCCTGTGGCTACGAGCGAGCCGTTGAAAGAATTGACACTCGTACCCATGGGTGGGGCGCGGCTCAGGATATCATCTTTCCCGGTGGTTGTCGAAGGTCACGCCGCAGCTGGACCAGCCGATGGTGGACAGGAGAGTACTTATATTAATCCTTTGCTACCCTCCGGCCCGGACCCCTACAGCTGCTATCATGACGGCTACTACTATTATACCCATACGATGGGCAACAGACTGGACCTGTGGAAGACAAAAGATATTACCGACCTGCGTCATGCCGAACATAAGACTATCTATACACCTCCTACCGGTACGGAGTATTCGAGGGACCTGTGGGCGCCGGAGATCATGTTCCTGGATGGAAAATGGTACGCTTATTTTGCGGCCGATGGCGGGCATAACAAGAGCCACCGGCTCTATGTGCTGGAATGCGACGCTCCCGATCCGATGAACGGCGAGTGGGTCTTTAAAGGCAAGATCACCGACGCTACCGACAAATGGGCGATAGATGGAGACGTATTCAAATACAAAGGCCAGCTGTATATGGTATGGTCTGGATGGGAAGGTGATGAGAATGGCGAGCAGGATATCTATATTGCCCGGATGAAAGACCCGCTGACCATCGGGAGCCAACGGGTAAAGATCGGCAGCCCGGAATATGGCTGGGAGAAGATAGGCGATATCAAAAACCCCAAGGACGACCCCCCTCATATCAATGTCAACGAGGGACCACAGGGACTGGTGCATGGTGATGATCTCTTTGTCGTCTATTCCGCCAGCGCCTGCTGGACGGATGATTATGCGCTGGGTATGCTTCGCTATACAGGGAAGGGAGATATCCTGGACCCTAAATCATGGAAGAAGTCGGACAGTCCTGTTTTTAAACAGTCCCCGGCCAATAGGATATACGCCACGGGGCACAATTCCTTTTTTCTTTCGCCGGATGGGAAGGAAAATTGGATATTGTATCATGCGAACGCGCAACCAGGTCAGGGTTGTGGTAATACGCGGTCTCCCAGGGCGCAAAAGTTTACCTGGGGTGCAGATGGTGAGCCCGTCTTTGGCGAGCCTGTAAAAGATGGTGTGGCGTTGCCCGTGCCTTCGAGATAGAATTCGCCGACCCGGGGCCGTGGACACGGCCCGGGTCCGGGCAGAAGAATTGGCCCCGTGAGGGCAGATAACTAAAAACAAATACAATTCGGATGAAAAAAACTTGTATTCTGACGGCCTTGTTCTTTATGGTCACTTTTGTATGGGCCCAGGATTTCCGTGCTCCGGCTTATCCTCTCATCACACATGATCCTTATTTCAGCATCTGGTCCACTTCGGACCATCTTACCGCCTCACCCACCAAACACTGGACCGGCACGGAACAGCCGTTACTCGGCATCGTGAAGGTGGACGGACTCACCTACAGATTCCTGGGGGCGGAAGACATGGGGTTCAAGACCGTACTCCCCGCGGCCGACGAGAAGGCATATGAAACGGCGTATACCGAGACAGCCCCCGCCGAAGGATGGAAGGACCTGTCCTTTAATGACGGTGGATGGAAGAGAGGCAAAGCTCCTTTTAGCGATAATGAAAGCACTGCAGGCACGCTGTGGAAATCAAAAGACCTCTGGGTACGCAGGACCTTCAATATTGCAGGAAGCCGCTCCCAGCCGTTGTTCCTGAAATTGCAGCACGACGACAATGTGGAAGTATATCTCAATGGAACGTTGATCTATCAGCGCGAGGGATGGACCGGCAAATTTATCTATATCCCCCTCGAAGGGGAGAAGAGAGCAGCCTTAAAGACAGGCAGCAATGTACTGGCCATACATGTCGCCAATACCGCCGGTGGAGCGTGGCTCGATGCGGGACTCGTAGAAAAAGTCGTAGACCCCGCCGCAGTAGCAGTAAAAGAGGCTGAACAAAAATCTGTCACCATCCAGGCTACACAGACAAAATATGCATTTACCTGCGGCAAGGTGGACCTCTCGTTGACCTTTACATCCCCGCTCTTGCCAAACGATCTGGATCAGCTGTCCAGACCCGTATCATATGTGTCGGTGAGCGTACAGTCCAATGATGGCGCCAAACACAACGTACAGGTATATTTTGGAGCATCCACGGATATTGCCGTCAATACGCCTGCACAGCCCGTCAAGGCGGACCGGTATACCGCAGAAGGTCTTGCCATCCTGAAAGCAGGCACCGTAGAGCAGCCCGTGCTGAAGAAGAAAGGCGACGACCTGAGGATCGACTGGGGGTATATGTATGTTGCCGCGGCGGGAAAAAATATTGCCCAATCCATCTCGACAACAGTCGCACCCGCCAGTCTTTTTGCAGGTACGGGTTCAGCGCCCAGCCAGCAGGGAAAACAACTTTGGCTGAATACGGTGGCCAACCTTGGACAGGTAGCCGGAACAGCAAGGGAGCAGGTATTCCTTGTCGGCTATGATGATATCTATGCCATACAATATTTTCACCAGGACCTCCGCGCCTTGTGGAGGGACAAGCCGGGAGCCAGCATCGAGAAGGAATTGGCGGCAGCCTCGGCCGGCTATGAGGATGTAATAAAGAAATGCGTATCTTTTAATCAGCAATTGTATTCGGATGCCCTTCGGGCGGGCGGTGAGAAATATGCCAGGCTGTGTGAACTGTCTTATCGTCAAAGCGTGGCGGCGCACAAGCTGCTGAAAAGCCCACAGGGTGAGATCCTTTTCCTCTCCAAGGAGAATTTTAGCAACGGCTCCATCAATACGGTGGATGTCACTTATCCTTCCGCGCCTTTGTTCCTGGTATATAATCCTGACCTGCTGAAAGGGATGTTGAATGGCGTCTTTTATTTCAGCGAGAGTGGCAAGTGGACAAAGCCTTTTGCGGCGCATGACCTGGGTACCTATCCCCTGGCTAATGGTCAGACATACGGAGAGGGCATGCCCGTGGAAGAATCCGGCAATATGATCATTTTAACGGCCGCCATCGGAAAGATTGAAGGCAATGCAGACTTTGCAAAAAAGCATTGGAAGACACTGAGCACCTGGGCCGACTACCTGGCGAGGGAAGGATTTGATCCGGCCAATCAGTTATGTACGGATGATTTCGCGGGGCATCTTGCCCGGAATGCAAACCTTTCTGTCAAGGCCATCGTGGCATTGGGAGGCTATGCCCAGCTGGCGGCGCAGATGGGGCTGAAGGATACGGCAGATAAGTATAGCGCAATGGCAAAGGATATGGCCTCAAGATGGACGGGAATGGCTGATGACGGTGATCACTATTCGCTTACTTTTGGAGGGAAGGGCACCTGGAGCCAGAAATACAATATGGTATGGGACAAGCTGCTGGGGATGGGCCTTTTTCCAAAGGAGGTCTATAATAAAGAGACGGCTTACTATCTGACCAAACAGAATAAATACGGCCTGCCGCTGGACAGCCGAAAGGGATACACCAAGTCGGACTGGATCATGTGGACAGCGACATTGACGGATAATCAACACGACTTTGAAACCATCACCGACCCTGTGTATCGCTATGCCACGGAGACACCCACGAGGGTGCCGTTGAGCGACTGGCACGAGACGGAAGATGCAAAGCAGGTAGGGTTCCAGGCACGGAGCGTAGTAGGTGGCTATTTTATAAAGGTGCTGGAAGAAAAGCTTAAAAAATAGCGTATGCGATATATCATCTGCCTTATAGGTGCCGTCTTTGCCATGGGAATGCGTGGGATCGCACAGGATACAGGAAATGGCGTCCTTTTGTCGCATTACGTGTTCGACCAGTTCCAGAAAGGGAAAGTATATTTCAAGTCGGGCTCTACACAGGAAGTGTCGTTGAACTATAATACGCTGACGGCCGAGATGGTATATGAAGATGGAGGGAAATATCTGGCGATGGGCGAGCCGGAGAAGGTGGATTCGGTGGTGATCGCGGGCCGGGTATTTATTCCGGGGGATAAGAAGTTTTATGAGCTGCTGTGCCGATGCGTTTCTCCGCTGCTCGCAGAATACAGTTCTTCGATAAAGGAGGAAGGAAGTAATCTGGGGTATGGGATGACATCGAATACGGCCGCTGCCACGACGTTGCGGTCGTTGATCCAGAGTGGGGGAGCTTATAGCCTGAAACTACCCGATGGATTTCAGATCATACCCAAACGCGAACATTGGATACTTTCCGGCGGGCAGTACCGTCCCGCCAACAATACCCGCCAGCTGAACAATATATACACGGCCAAAAAAGAATTTATCACCCACTGGGTCAAGGACCATCACACTGATTTTTCGAGCAATGATGATTTGGTAGCATTGATACAGGCTATCGATAAAAATTAAATTATGAAGAAAAGTATTTTTTTTAGTGTCGGCCTGTTATTGCTGACACTGACCGTAGGAAGAGCCCTTGGTCAAGGTAAGGTCTGGTCTGCAGAAAAGGCGAATGAATGGTACAGCCAGCATAAATGGCTGACGGGCGCCAATTACATTCCCGCCAACGCCATCAATCAATTGGAAATGTGGCAGGCGGAGACATTTGATCCGGTCACCATCGATAAGGAACTGGGCTGGGCCGAGGGCATTGGGTTCAATACCCTGCGGGTGTTCCTGCATTCCGTAGCCTGGAAGGAAGATCCGGCAGGCTTTAAGAAGAGGATGGATCAGTTCCTGACCATAGCCGACAAGCACCATATCCAGCCGTTGTTCGTATTTTTCGACGATTGCTGGAATAAGGTCCCCAAGGCGGGTACGCAACCTGTGCCCAAGCCCGGTATACACAACTCCGGCTGGATGCAGGACCCGGGACAGCCGGCTTCTTCCGATGCGGCAAATTTTCCCGGCCTGGAGAAGTATGTAAAGGACGTACTCACGACCTTTGCCCATGACAAGCGCATACTACTTTGGGATCTGTACAATGAGCCGGGCAATAACGGGAAAAAGGATTCGTCCCTGCCGTTGCTGACCAAGGTATTTGAATGGGCCAGAGCAGTAAACCCCGACCAGCCCGTCAGTGCCGGTCTTTGGGATTGGAGCTTTGAAAAGCTGAACGCATTCCAGATTGCCAATTCGGATGTGATCACGTACCATAATTATGAAGAGATGCCGATGCACCACCGGGTGGTGGAGCTGCTAAAGGCCTATGGCAAGCCATTGATTTGCACGGAATACATGGCCCGTACCCGGAACAGCCGTTTCGCCACGA
>Ga0105240_10006222_pt1 | contig 17557 bp, 18 predicted proteins | sample KBSC54metaG_FD_80426 | JGI IMG/M metagenome (GOLD analysis project Ga0105240, IMG submission 80426) | Corn rhizosphere microbial communities from Kellogg Biological Station, Michigan, USA - KBS C5-4 metaG | ecosystem: Host-associated > Plants > Roots > Rhizosphere > Soil | place: Michigan, USA...
ATCCCGATCCTGATCAAAGAACTCGAACTGGCAGTCATCAAGGACATTCCCCTTCGCCGCGCTACTGTGGCATGATCAGGGTGAACTTCCGTCGCGCGTTTCAACTAGAAAACGGGCATCCTCGGGCATTGACGCGCGAAACCGATTTTTTTCCCGAACAGAATCAAGAGCTTCCGGATCTGAATTTCGGAGTCCAGCCCGCTCGCCAGCTAGATTGGAGTTCCGGGAGAAAGACCGGACCAACCAATATGGCTTCACCAGCACAGATAACTGCAAATCGCGCTAATGCGCTCCTGTCCACCGGGCCTGCTACGCCCGAGACGAAATCCGCCGTTCGCCACAACGCCATCAAATACGGCATTCATGCCGAATCACTGATTATTCCCGGCGAAGATCCCGAGGAATTCGAAGAGTTCAAAGAATTTCAACTGGACGCCTGGTGTCCCCAGGATACTGCCGAGCAGCAATGCGTCGATCAGCTCACCACCACTCTTTGGCGTCTCAACCGTCTCGAGAATGCCGAAGCGCAAATCTGGGATGCCGCCATGGAGAACGGAGCCACCCTGGGCAATGCCCTCGAAACCAAGTCCCCCCTGCTCGACCGCGTCGGCCGCATGATCGACCGGCTTCAGCGCTCCATTCGCCAGATCACGAAAGAACTCCAACGCCTCCAGGCCGCCCGCCTCAAAGCGCAGCGTTCCGCCTGCATACCCCCAAAATCCTATCCGGCGGAACAAAGCCAATTCCTCTCCGACATCGGCCGCCGCGACCCGGATTTTGACGATTTGGAGGAGTAGACCCGCTCCCCAACCGTGGCCCTCACCCGCTAACTGCTGCTGATCTTTGACAACCGAATCACCACTTTCGCCATGCGTCTGTCTCGTGGGGCAGGCGCTTTCACCGCCCACCGCGAGCAACGCGAGCCCCTACCACTTCGGCGCGTACCCGAACGTCACCGTCATCGAAACACTCCGCGCCGGCAGAATCGTCAACGTATCTCCCGCTGCCGGCAGATTACTCGCCGTGCTCGCCGGGACCAGGCCGACAATGTTGTGCTTGTCCAGCAGGTTATTCACCGCGAACCGGACCTTCGTCCCGCGCAGAGCCGACTCGCCCCGGAATGTGTAATTGGCGAACACGTTGCTCACATTGAAAGGATCGATCTGTACCGCCTGATTGAGCGACCCATTGTCGTTGTACATCGTCCCGACGCGCTTATTGAAGAAGCCAAAGTCCCAGCCCTTCCGCTGATAGGTAAACCCGATCGCTTCCGTATTCTTGGGAGCGTTCTGCACGTACAGGCCCGTCTTCTGATATTTCGCCATTCCCAGCGTGCCGTTCACATATAGACTGAATCCCGCGCCGAGTTGGATATTACTCTCGGCCTCCATGCCCTTGGTGTTCGACGGTCCCGTTTGAAAGAAGTAAGATTCGCCGCTCACCGCGTCGAGAATCGAGTTGTAAGGATTCTGGAAATGGCTGTAGTAACCGTCGAAATCCAGCGTCCAACGGTTGAACTTCAACACAGAACCGGCCTGGTAAGTCTTCACGGTCGTCGGCTTCGGCAGCACCGCCACTTGCGCATTCTTCGAATCGAACACGCTGCTCGGCGGAATCACGCCGCCTTCGGAAAACTGGCCGTACACCGTCCAGTTACTCCGCAGCCTGTAACGTGCGTCGATCGACGGCAGCCAGACATGGTAATTGACCCGGTTTTCCACGAAGGGCGCGCCGCCCAGGCTGCCGACTGTCTTCCCGTTGTCGGCGAACTGTTTCAGATCCATGCCGTAATCGGCCAGTTTGACTCCCGCCGTGACACTCAACAGCGGCGTCACCTTGTATTCGTACTCGACGTAAGGTTGAATCGATCGCGTAATGAAATGCTCGTGGAAATTCGGCAGCGCCGAGTCGACCCACGTCCGCGGATCGCTCGGAATCTGATAGCGGTCCGTGTAAGCCCACTCGTACCAGACGCCCGTCCGCAGAATGCCGCGCGCCGTCTCGTGACTGAATGTCAGAATGTCGCCGACCTTGCGGTAGCCGTTCAGCTTGTCCGTGGCGCTGGTCTTCGTGATCGTCGTGCCGTTGTAATTCTGTTTGTTCCAGTAGCGGTAAGTGTATGCCTTGTCGTCGAATTTCCAGCCGTGCCCGAGTTCGCTGTGGATTCCGATGTACGAAAAATCGGTCTGCACATGATAGAAATTGTAGCCATAGTAATTCGCCTGGTTAGGGTCGCCGCTCAGCAGATAGTTGTCACCGAACTGCGCTGCCTGCGCCCGGGTCGGACCCTTGAGGTTCGGTGTGTTGGTCCACAAATCCACCAGTCCGGAGAACAGTGTGAACGTGGTCCGATCCGTCAAACGGTATTGATACTTGATGAATCCCGCCACGCGCTTCTGGTAGTTATAAGTCTGGTAACCGTCGGATAACATCTGGTGCAGATTCATCGTCAGGCTGGACTTCTTGTCCTTTCCACCGAACTGGCCCGAATCGAAATCCAGCGCCAGCATGCGCGTGCCGAACGAGCCGTAAGACCCGGTGGCGCGGATGTCCGGAGTGTATGCCACACTGCGCGAGAGTAAGTTAATGGTTCCGCCGAAATTCTGCGGCCCAATGGTGGCCGCCGATCCGGGGCTGCGATCGAAATCGATCCCGGCGATGAACTGGCTGGGGAAGAAGGCCCACGAATGGTGCGTCGGGTCGTTAGTGTCGTTGAACGGGATGCCGTCCACCGCCATCGTGTACAGTCCGTCCTTGAAGCCGCGGAAGAATGTTTTACTGTCGCCGAGTCCCACGCCGTTGGGATTCACGCTGAATGTGCCCGGAGACATCTGCAGTAATTCGGTGAAATCGGCTACCGGCGATGCGAAGTTCTGAATGAATTCCGGACTGATCTCGGATTTGGCCGACCGCGCCTCCAACGTATTCTGCGACGGCGAAGTTTCGGCCGCCAGGGAAACCGTCCCTTCTACCGTGATGCTCTGCGATAATTCGCTGACGTTTAACGCCAGCGTGACCGTCTCGATTGTACCCGCCGCCAGTTTCACGCCGGCGCGGCGGCTGGTCGAAAAGCTCGGCGACGAGGCTTCGACTGTGTAACTGCCTTCTCCCATGCCGCTGACGAAGAACTTGCCTTCAGCGTCCGTTGCGATCATCCTTAATGCGCCGGTGGAATCGTTGCGGACGGATACCGCGGCCCCGGCGATCGGCTTCCCGCCGACGTCGAGAACGGTCCCATTGACTGACTGAGCGCACAAAGGTGCGGCAGTGATGAGTAACACACAAATGCTGAGCGAGAGCTTCACCTGCACAGGCTATCGGGTGAACATTACGCCGCGATGACGGCTGAGTGAATATTCCACATCGGAGCCGGTACCGTGAGCGTCCGCTAGCTGCCGCATCCGCTGCGCATCGGAGCCGCGAACGTACTGGCGCTTTGGCCGGCGAGAGAGCGGTTGCCCTACCACGCGCGTGCCACAATGGATGAAACGGGATGCCCAGGATTAACACGAAAATCGTCGCCACATTAGGACCAGCCACCGACCCGCCCGGTGTCTTGAAGCAGTTGATGCTCGCCGGTGCGAATGTCTTTCGCCTGAATGCGTCTCATGGCGCCGCCGCCGATCATTTGACTCGCGTTGCCGCCGTGCGCGCCACCGCCGCCGAAGCCGGCGTTCACGCGGGCATACTGCTCGACCTGCAAGGTCCCAAGATCCGGCTCGGCAAATTCGAAAATGGCGGCTGCGTGCTCACCGCCGGCTGTGAGTTCACCATCACCACCGAAGAAGTGCTCGGCAACGCTTCGCAGGCTTCCACCGGATATTCGCGATTCGCGCAGGACGTGCAGGAAGGCGACCGCATCCTGCTGGCCGATGGCGGCATCGAACTGCGCGCGCTCGCCACCGACGGCGTCTCCGTCCGCACCGAAGTGATTAGCGGCGGCCCCATCGGCAATAACAAGGGGATCAATCTTCCCGGCGTCCAGGTGAGTATTCCGTCCATGACGGAGAAGGATCTGGCGGACCTCCACTTCGGCCTCAACGCCGGCGTCGGCATGATCGCTCTGTCCTTCGTGCGCACCGCCGCCGACGTGCTGAAACTCCGCGACCGCCTGGGCAAGCGTCCCGTGACCATCGTCGCCAAGATCGAAAAACCCGAAGCCTGGGACAACATCGAGCCCATCCTGGATGCCGCCGACGGTGTCATGGTGGCGCGCGGCGACCTTGGCGTCGAGACCGCCCTCGAAAAAGTGCCGCGCATTCAGAAGTCGATCATCCGCCGCGCGCGCCGCAAGGGCCGCTTCGTCATCACCGCGACCCAGATGCTGGAGTCCATGATCGAGAACGCCACGCCCACGCGCGCCGAAGTCAGCGACGTCGCCAATGCCATCTACGACGGCACCGACGCGGTCATGCTCTCCGCCGAAACGTCTATGGGCAAGTATCCGGTGGAAGCCGTCCGTTTCATGACGCGCATCGCGGGCGAAGCCGAAACCTCCATCCGTAGCAAGGGGTATCAGGACCCGCCGCATTCGGCCGAGCCGTCCAACGCCGAGATCCTCGCCGACGCGGCCTATCACGCCGCGCGCGATTCGGGCGCCGGGGCCATCGTGGTCTTCACCTCCACAGGTTCCAGCGCGCGCCTGGTCTCGCGCTACCGGCCCCCCGTCAGCATCTTCGCCATCACGCCCCACAACACCACGGCGCAGCAACTGGCCGTGAATTACGGCGTCGTGCCCATCCTCGCGCCCGACGTGTCCAACACGGACGAGATGTTGGCGCAGATGGATCGCGTCATGGTGGAAGGCGGCTACCTGCAACGGAACCAACTCGTGGTCTTCCTGGCCGGGCAGCCCGTCGGTCGCGCCGGCACCACCAACCTGATGAAACTTCACCGCGTCGGCGCGGGTTAATTCCTCGAAGGACGACATGCAAGGCAAGGCGCTCATCATCACAGGATCCACCGGTATCGCCGCCGCCACTGCCCGTCTGGCCGCGGAGGCCGGCGCGCTGCTTACCATTGCCACGGGCGATCCCGACACCGGCTGGGCGCTGGCCGCCGAAACCGGCGCGGAGTGCTGGGTAGGCGAACTGTCGCTGCTCAACTCCGCCGAGTCCGTGCTGGGCGTTAGCCTCGCCCGGTACGGCCGTGTGGACGCTGTGTTCAATGCCGCCGGATTGAGCGGACGCCGCTTCGGCGACGGTCCCGTGCACGAGTGCAGCGACGAAGGTTGGGATATCACGCTGCAACAGAATCTGCGGACCACGTTCCAGTTGTGCCGCGCTGTCATCGGCCGCATGCTGGAGCAGGAAGTGGAGGAGGATGGCATCCGCGGTTCCATTCTCAATGTGGGCAGCGTACTCGCCGAATCGCCCGAACCGCGCCACTTCTCCACCCACGCCTACGCCGCCGCGAAAGGCGCTATCGTATCCATGAGCCGGTCGATGGCGTCGTATTACGCGCCGCACAAGATCCGTGTGAACGTGTTGGCTCCGGGCTTGGTCCGCACTCCTGCTAGCGAGCGCAGCCAAGCCAATTCAGAGTTTCTGGATTTCGTGGAAAAGAAGCAGCCTCTGGCCGGCGGGATGGTGGACGCGGCCGACGTGGCGCGGGTCGCATTGTTCTTGCTCAGCCCGGTTTCGCGGTTTATCACCGGCGATGTTTTGACGGTAGATGCAGGTTGGAGTGTGACCGGCGCGTGACGCCGCGAGGGAGCATATGGTCGTTCTGGGAATCGATATCGGGGGCACGCAGATCAAGGCTGGAATGGTGGATGAAGACGGCGCGATTCTTGCATCGCGCACCATCCCCACCCCCACCGATCTGGATGATTTCATGCCGTCGCTGCATACGGTAATTGGCTGGCTGATCGAAGCCACCAGCAAGCCGGACGGGGTGGGCGTCGGCTGCAAGGGCATCATCAATCCGGATACCACGCAGGTCGAAATTCTGCCGGGTCCTCTGCACTTCCTCGAAGGGCTTCGCCTGACCGATCTGGTGGGCATGCCGGACACGACTCCGGTATTCGCCGACAACGACGCGCGCGTCGCGCTCGCCGGTGAAGTGGTCTGGGGCGCGGCTCGCGACCGGTCGAATGTCGTCATGCTGACGCTCGGCATGGGAGTTGGCGGAGCGGTGCTCGTCAATGGCCAGGTGCTGCGCGGCCACTCGGGCGTCGCCGGGCACCTCGGTCACATGACCATTGATCCCGACGGCGCGATGTGCGCCTGCGGCAATCGCGGCTGCTTGGAGACCGTGTTCTCGGCCCGCGCCATCGAGGGCGAGGCTTGGGCCGCTGTGCATCGCGGTTGTTCCTCCACGCTGACCCGGCTCTTCCGCGATCACCCGCAGCTCGCCTCGTGTCGTACGATTTTTCAGGCTGCCAGCGAAGGCGATGAACTGTGCCAGTCCATCGTCACCAAGGCCATCGGCAAACTCGGTGCGGCCATCGCCGGACTCCTCCATGTCTTCGATCCGGAGCTTGTGATTCTCGGGGGACATGTCGCCGACGCCGGCGCCGACCTCATGCTGCCGTTGCAGGAAGACGTATGGCAGCGCTCAAGAAAACTGCTCGGTCGTGACGTACCTTTGGTGGAACAGGAAGTGTCGGACAAATCGGGTATCGTCGGTGCGGCAGGATTGGCCATGGTTCCGCGCATTTGAGCTATCATCGGCGGTGATGGCGCAGGGTGATCGCTGCAAGCAGTGCGGGGAACTGCTGGATCAGGCATCGTCAGCCATTGTGGAGCATTTGCGGGCTCAATCCCGGTTAGATCTTGCGCGCTGTCGTCGCGACCTCGACCGGTTGCCCCAACTGGAAGCTTCCGTAACGGAACTCGCCGGCTCCCGCGCCGCCGCCGTCCAGGCCTACAAAGCCCACCGCGCCAGCCACCCGTAGCGCATTGACAACTTTTTCTCGCCTTTGCTTGCAACAAAACCAGCCCCAAAAGACCCGACTTTCTTGACACGGCCTGCTATCACTAAGGATGGGAGGTGCCGCGAGAGGATCCCCCCAAGATCTTTGCCAACCGAATATTTTGTGGGGCAGACCCCCTGGTCTGCGCGGGTCCCCCCGGACCCGCTTCCGGGCGGCTGCAGACGCTCGAGATCCTACAGCAGAGAGTTGATGTACTGCACGATGCCGGGGTCGTTCCAGTCCACGCCCTCGGCGATCTTCTTCAGCACCTTGCCATTGGCGTCGATGATGTAAGTCTCCGGGTACATGAACGTGCCGAAGTCCTCGTGCAGCTTCAATTCGCGCGAGGTCAGAAACGCCGGCTGGTATTTCTTGAGGAAGTTCTGGTAAGCGTTCGGGTCCTTGTCAACGCTGACCCCGAGGACCACCAGGCCCTTGCTCGCGTATTCCTGCGCGAGGCGGCTCAGCGACGGCGTTTCCTGAACGCAAGGCGGGCACCAACTTGCCCAGAAATTGAGAATCAGCACTTTGCCTCCGAAATTCGGAAGCGTGATGGAGCGGCCGGTATCGGTCGCGATAGTGAAGCTGGGGGCGGAATCTCCGGCAGCGATAACAGGCTGGTGGATTCCCGCGTAAACAACATATACGAAGACTGCCAGGAGTACGCAAATGGCTACCCGCAACAGCCGGTCAATTTTGACGCTCTGCATAACGGACTATAATTAATTGTATCTCCGCCACCTCTTCCGGCGTTGAAAAAAACGACATGGTCATTACCCGCAAAGTGGAGTTTTCGGCATCTCATGTGTGCCGAAATCCGCAGCTTTCCGACGAAGAAAATCGCGAGTTGTACGGTCCGGCGGCCAATCCGCACGGCCATGGGCACAACTACATTGTGGAAGTGAGTGTGCGCGGAGAACCCCACGCGACCACGGGGATGATCCTGGATCTAAAGGAGTTGAAAGCCATTCTCGAACGCGAGATCGTGCTGCCCTACGATCATCGCTTTCTCAATCACGAAGTGCCGCCTTTCGACAGCATCGTGCCGACCACGGAGAATATCGCCCGCGATATCTGGCGGCGGCTCGAGCCGGGACTCTCGGGCGCGCACGGCAAACTCCATGCGGTTCGTGTCTACGAGACGTCCGACCTGTACGTCGATTACTTTGGGGAGGAGCCGTGTACATCGTAACCCGCCGGTATGGCTTCGCCGCGTCGCACCGGCTGCATGTGCCGTCCCTGGGCGAAGAGGAAAACCGGGTGCTTTACGGGAAGTGCAACAACCCCTTCGGCCACGGTCATAACTATCTGGTCGACGTCAGCGCCCGCGGACCGGCCGACCCGCGAACCGGGCGCGCGGTGGACGTGGCGGTGCTGGACGATCTGGTCCGCCGCGAGGTGGTCGGGCCATTCGACTATTCGAATTTGAACACGCAGGTGGAGGCGTTCCGCGAGGTCGTTCCCACGTCGGAGAACCTGGCCGTCGAGATCTGCCGCCGCCTGAAAGCCAATTGGAGCGCGGCCTTCCCCGGGGAATGGCCGAAATTACACAAGATTCGCATCGCGGAGACGGATCGGAACATCTTTGAAATCAAGGCCGATGAAATCGAATAAAGCAATTGTGAAAGTCATGCCTCCCAAGCCGGAGGATGCCGACCTGGCGCCGTTAGTCCGGCAGATGCTGCTGCATCTGGGCGAGGATCCCGATCGTGAGGGCCTGGTTCGGACGCCCCACCGCGTCGATCAGGCGCTCAAGTTCCTCACCAGCGGCTACCGCATGGACGTAAATAAGGTAGTCAACAGCGCCCTGTATGAAGTGAAGTACGACGAGATGGTGGTCGTCAAGGACATCGAGTTCTTCAGCATGTGCGAGCACCACATGCTGCCATTTTTCGGCAAAATGCACGTCGCATATCTGCCGAAAAACCGGGTGATCGGTCTCAGCAAGATCCCCCGCATCGTGGACATCTACGCCCGCCGCCTGCAGATTCAGGAGCGCCTGACCCAGGAAGTTGCCACCAAGATCCAGGAGATCATCGACCCCGTCGGCGTGGGCGTGATCTGCGAGGCTCGCCATTTCTGCATGATGATGCGCGGCGTCGAGAAGCAGCATTCCGGGGCCATGACCAGCGCCATGCTGGGCGCATTCCGCGACCGCAAGAAGACCCGAGACGAGTTTCTCGCGCTGGTCAACCATCGCAACGGCAGCTTCTGACCCATCGGCGCGTTGCTGCATGCTAGACTCTGTTTAAGATATGAAGAGTCTGTTAGGGCTGTTATTGGGATTTTTCCTGGGCGCGGCCTGCCGATGGTTTAAGCTGCCCGTTCCGAGCCCTCCGAAGCTGTTGGGCGCATTGCTCGTGGTTGCCACAACCCTCGGCTACATTGTCGTGGATAACTACCTCTCGAAACCGGACACGACCGTCGCGTCCATGACAGACAAGTAGCTCGCCTACTTCGACAGTCTCCTTCGCAGGAAATCCAGCGCCATCTGGCAGGTGAACGTGCGGATGCGGGTGCGGTCGCCGATGAATTGGCGATGCATGGATGTCACGCCCGCGGCATCGGCCAGCCCCACATACATCGTGCCGACCGGAGCCTTTTCCTCGCCGGCATCGGGACCCGCGAGGCCGGTGATCGATAGCGCGTACGTCGCTCCGGTGCGAAGTCGCGCGCCGGCCGCCATCGCTTCGGCCGTCTCCGCGCTGACCGCGCCGAACTGTTCCAGAATCTCCGCCGGCACACCCAGAAGCTCGGTCTTCATCTGCTTCGTGTAGGCGATGAAGCCGCCCACGAAGGAATCCGAACTCCCCGGCGCCGACGTGAAGCGCTCGCCCAGCATGCCGCCCGTGGCGCTCTCCGCGACCGCGACCGTGGCGTGCTGCTTCCGCAGCATCTGTCCGACGATCACATCCAGCGGATCGCCATTGCGCGAGTACAGCCGGTCCGCCAGCAGCAGTTCGATAGGTCCGCCCACCTCAGCCAGGAGCGCATCCGCTTCCGCCACCGTGGCGCAGCGTGCCCGCAGGTGAACCTGCAGGTCGCCCGCCGCCGCCAAAATCGTGGTCACCGGATTCTGATATTTCGTGTACACCGGCGCGATCAGTTGATCCAGATCGGACTCGGACATCCCGGCCACGCGCAGGAACAGCGTGCGGATCACCAGCGGCGGCACCAGTCGCTGCAGTCGCGGCAGGCACTGCCGTTCGAACATCGCCTTCAACTCGTGCGGCGGACCGGGCAGCAGCATGATCGCCGACCCCGACTCTTCCACCCACTGTCCCGGCGCCGTGCCGCGATCGTTGGGCAGAACGTCCGCGCCCTCGATCACCATCGCCTGACGCTTGTTGATCTCCGCCATCTTGCGGCCCATCTGCGCGAAGCGGCGCTCCAGCGCGTCGGCGATTTCGTTGCGCAGAATCAGCTTGCGATCGAGCGCTTGCGCCACCGCCTCGCGGGTCAGATCGTCCTCCGTGGGACCGAGTCCGCCTGAGAGGATCACGATCTCCGACCGCGAAATGGCGCGGCGGACGGCGTCGGTGAGGCGCTCGCGATCGTCGCCGATCACGCACTTCGTCACGACTTCCACGCCCAGGTTGTTCAATTCGCGAGTGAGGTGGAGCGAGTTCGTATCGACGCGCTCCGGCGTCAGCATCTCAGATCCAACAGCGATAATTTCGGCGTTCATCAGAAGAGGGGCAGGCCCTTGATCCCGATATCGACGCGGTGCAAAGCGTTCGTCGTGGCCACTACCAGCGCGCGCGATGGCGTGAAGGCGAGCCCGGCGATACCGGGTCCGGACAGGAACAAATCGGCCTGGCGATTGGGATAAATGCGGACCACGCCCTTGCGGCCGGAGATCGACGCGGCCACGTACAGCCGGCCTTCCACGTCGAACGCCATGCCCTGCGGACGCCCGAGGCCGCGATAGAAGACTTCGACCTCGCCATGATCCGAGATGCGGTACACGGCATCGAAGCTCGACGTGGTGGGGCCGGTGACGTACAGGAAGCCGTCGGGACCGAAGGCCAGGTGATAGGCCGCGATCGAAGGCTCCAGCGTCGCGAAGACGAAAATCTGCCGGTTGGGCGCGATCTTGAAGATGGTGCCGCTGCGATCGCCCACGTAGAGGTTGCCTTCCCGATCGAAGGCCAGCCCGGTCGCCACTCCCATGCCCTCGGTATACGTGGAGACGTTGCCGGTCGGCGTCACCTGATAGATGAAACCGTCATAGCGGCTGGAGATGTACATCATCCCCTGGGCGTCGAAGGCCATGGCTGTCGCGTTCATCAGGTCGTTAATGAACGGCTTCATGTTGAAGTGCAGGTCGATCTTGTAGACCGCCACCGGGACCTTCTGGCCACGCGATCCGCTGAACGTGCTGTAGATGTTGCCGAACGAATCGACCGCCGGGTTCGCCACCGGATGCAGATTCTCCGCGATCAATACGCCGACGTCGCAGGCCCACGATTCGCTGGTCTGCTTGCCGTTCTCGATCACCAGTTCTCCGGCCGTCGCGCCTTCCGGCACACGCGCGATCACGAACGAATCCGACCCGATGATGACGGGCGCGGTAACCTCGCCGATGACGACGCGCGGACGTTCTTCCTTGGCGAAGCCCTTGCCTCGGATCTGAAACTCACCGCCTGCGATGGCCGCGGGCGGAGTGACGGTCGAAATCTGAGGCTTGGGGTCGGACGACTTCCGAAGGGGCATATCCACTCACGATTGTAACAGCCTGCCGCCAATGTACAGCACCAGCGCAGCGTAGATTCCGGCCATCGCGTCATCGGCATTTATGCCGATTCCGCCGGGTAATCGCTCCAGTTGGCGGACCGGCGCGGGCTTCCAGATATCGAAGAGGCGGAAGAGCGCGAAGGCCGCCAGGAAGGTCATCCAGTTGAGCGTCCATGCGCCCGCCAGTGCGATCCACTGGCCGAGTACTTCGTCCACGACGACGAATTGCGGGTCCTTGGTCTCATAGGCGCGCGCCGTCACGCCCGCCGAGCAGACGGCCGGATACCAGAGCAGCGCCGCCATCGCGAGGAAATGCCAGTGTCCAAATCCGGCGTATTGATGAAGGACCACGGCGATCGCGATGGCCGCGGCCGACCCCGCCGTTCCCGGCGCCGCGGGCGAACGGCCGCAGCCGAACCAGGTGGAGATCAGCGTTGCCAGTTTAACCGTCATCGGACGGATCCTCCTCGTCCTGCCTCTGCGGAGCGGGAGAGGAGATCTTGTACTTCTCGGTGGACCATGCGGCCAGATCGGCAACGCGGCAGCGTTCGGAGCAGAACGGGAAGTCTGTGTCGCCCAATTTGACCGGCTTCTTGCAGATAGGGCAATGGAACTTCATAACTCATCACGCAGGCAGTGGGGAGATGCTGATCAGCGGCGCCGGCGCAAAGCGGGGTACTGTTTCGGTGGACGGCAGCAGCGTGCCGACCACATCGTAATCGTGCGCTTCGGTAATCAGCAGGCGGCGCATCTCGCCCTGCCGGGGTTCGGCGCCTTCGAAGTCGTTAATCAGAGTGGCGCCGTCGATCTCGGGCGCCTGGGTGGGCATGCGGCCTTCCCACAGCAGGTCGGTCTCCTGCGAAAGTCCTTCTACCAGGACGGGCACTTCGCGGCCCACCAGGGCGCGATTGCGCGCATGCGATATCTTGCGCTGAATGGCCATCAGGCGGCGCTTGCGATTGTGGATGGTGCGCCCGTCCACCTTGCCGTCGAGCGCGTAGCTCTTGCTGGTGTCCTCGTCGGAGTACGTGAACACGCCGAGGTTATCGAACTTGGCGGCTTCCACGAACTGACAGAGTTCGTCGAAATCGGCGGCCGTTTCGCCGGGGAAGCCCACGATGAAGCTGGTGCGGATCGCCACGCCGGGAATCGTGCGGCGGATGCGCTCCAGCAGCTTCAGGAAGATGTCGCCCGATGCGCCGCGCTTCATGCGCTTAAGAACGTGCGCGCTGGCATGCTGCAGGGGCATGTCGATGTACTTGACCAGCGAAGGATGCTCGGCGATCGTGTCGAGCAGCTTTTGAGTGACCTTATTCGGATACGCGTAGAGGAAGCGGACCCACTTCTCGTGCTCCGTCTCGATTCCCGCGAGCCGCGCCAGCAGGTGCGCCAGGCCGTCGTTCAGGCCGAAGTCTTCGCCGTAGCACGTGGTGTCCTGCCCGATCAGGTTGATTTCGCGCACGCCCTGTTGGAACAGGCGAGTCGCTTCCGAGATCACCGATTCGAAGCGGCGGCTGCGGAATGCGCCGCGATACTGCGGGATGACGCAGAAGGTGCAGGGATGGTCGCAGCCCTCGGCGATTTTGATGTACGCGAAGTGGCGCGGCGTGGCCAGCACGCGCGGAGTGAGGTCGTGATAGAGGTACGGCTGTAGCGGATCGGCCTTGCTCTCCAGACCCTCGCACGCGGCCACGATTCCTTCCAGTTCGTTGGTCCCGATGATGGCGTCGACTTCCGGGATGTCCTTGCGAATGTCCCCGCGGTACCGCTCCACCAGGCAGCCGGCGACGATTAACTTTTGCGCGCGCCCGACCTTCTTGTACTCCGCCATCTCCAGGATGGTGTCGACGGATTCCTTCTTGGCCGGATCGATGAAGCTGCAGGTGTTGACTACCAGGACCTCTGCCTGGTCGGGATGCGGCGTCAATTCGTGGCCCCTGGCCACAAGTTGCCCCATCATGACTTCGCTATCGACAAGGTTTTTCGGACAGCCCAGACTTACAAAACCGATTTTCAAATGAGTATTCCTACAGGTGTGCTTCTTTCAGGATACCATCGAGTAATCGTGAGGAAAGTCGCACTTCTGGCGCTGTTGGCGGCCTCCGCGGGGCTGGCTGCCGACCTCTGTCCGCCGTCGGGAGCGCGCGAGAACGGGTCGGTGCCGGGCGTGCTGGAGTGGAGCTCGTTCCGCGGCGAAACTCGCGGCAAGTTCTGCATCGGAAGCGAGATACGGAATACGTCCGGCGGTCCGCTGAAAGTGTCCTGGCCGGAGGCGGGAATCGCAGACGCCGAATTGGCCGATCGCCTCGAGGTCGCGGTGTGCTGCTTCGATAAGGAAGAGTCGCGCAACACGGTGTTGGCCTACGCCGGCAAGAAACTCGACGTCCTAACCCGCGTTCCCGCCGAAGAAGGACTGGCCAGGCACGAGGAAGGCTATCCCGACCTGATGGAAGAGGATGCCCGCGTGCGCACCGTGTCCATCCGCGGTACGCTGCGAGCGGGCGCGGAGAGCGTCCGCGTCGACCTGCTGCTCAAGTGCTCGGCCTCCAAGTTCGCCAAACAGTTCGCCTACCAGTTCAGCATCACCGACCGCTCGCCCGACCCTGTGGACATCAATTGGAATCTGCTGCGCGACTTGCGCGCCTCGATGTCGCCTGCAATGCAGCCGATCCCGAGCGGCAAGACGTACATCTTCTTAAGCAGCCGGATTCCGCGAGAGGCCGAGTCGAGCGTGGAACTGAAGACGAAGACCGGCCAGGTGGCGGCCTGGATCCGGTTCGACGGTTTCACTGCAAGCGTGGCGCACTGAAACCTGTATGCGAAGCTAGGGGGCATGAGATTCCTGTTCTTGTGCTGCGCTTTTCTGTCTGTGGTCTGCGCTCAGCAGACGCGCCATGAGGTGACCAACTCGGGCGGCGCGTCGGACGCAAAGGGCGCCAGCGAGAGCGTGCCGGACGTCTACGCGATCCCGACTCAATTCGAGCGCGTGCTGATCTTCCGTTTCAAATATGAAGCCGATCTGCTGGCGGGCCTGGAGCAGATGGTCAAGGCCAACAAGATCAAGAACGCCGTGATCCTCTCGGCCGCGGGATCCGTGCGCGGATACCAGGTACACCAGGTCAGCAACAGGACGTTCCCCTCGAAGAACATGTTCGTGAAGGACCCCACGGCGCCGGCCGACCTGATCGGCATGAACGGCTACATCATGGGCGGTAAGATCCACGCGCATGTCACGCTGGCCGAGCCCGATAAAGCCTTCGGCGGCCATCTCGAGCCCGGCACCACGGTCTTTACGTTCGCGATCGTGACGGTCGGCGTTCTGCCCGACAGTTTGGATCTGACGAAGCTCGACGACAAGAGCTACCGCTGAGATGAGGTCGGCAGACCGGTAGTCTGAAGGATACTTATGTCCCGGCCTCCGCCCACGAACGCGATCTGCCTTCCATCGGGACTGATGGCGGTGCCGGGACTGGAGAGGCGGACGTGTACGGGTGACTTCTGCGGCGGCCCGCCTTCGACCGGCAAGGAAAAAACCGCTTCCCGCCCACGTTCACTGGAGAATGCCAGCACATGCTTCCCGTCCTTAGTCCAGGCAAGTCCGCGGTAGGAGATCTCGCCGTCCCCGTCGCGATATAACTCACGCGGTTCGCCACCGGAAACGGCCGCCACCATGACTGAACGTTTCCCTCCTTTCCCACGGATGAACGCGATTTCGCGGCCATCGGGAGAAATGGTGGGAAGCATGATCATCCTTGCGACTGTGCGGGCCATCTCACGGTCCTGGCCGGTTTCAATGCTGCGCGCGAGGATGACCATTGAGCAATCAGGGCCTGTCTCGCAGGCAACCTTCTCGTCTGTTCGTCCAAAGTATATAGTCATTAAGTCGGGAGAGATTGTCGCACCTTGCATCCCCCCTAGCGAATTTGGGACGCTCCAGTTTGCCAGGACCTCCCCGGTCCGCGGGTTATCGCGGCGGAACTTCAACGTTTGGCCGCTGATTTGCCAGGACATGGTCGTGTGTCCGTCCGGAAACCAGCCGGTGTAGCCCCACCCCTGCTGCCCTGGTTGTTGATTTCTGAGATCCTCCTCTTCACCCGTAGAGAGAGAATGAAGCACTAGAACATTGCGTTCGTTGCGATTGCTCCAGAAAGAAAGGGACCGGCCGTCCGGCAGCCAGCTGATGCGCCCGGTAGAATTGCCGACGCCGCGCTCGTTGACGCGCTTTGGTTCCGAGGTGAGTACACCGGACGCCGGATCGAGACTCGCCACGTAGATATTGGACGTCGTGGTGAAGGAGTCATGGAAGAGCGATCCGTCTCCACTGGCGCCAATGAGATAGCCGTTGCGGAACTCGTCCTTCACCAGTTCGGGATCGCCCTGTGGCTTGCCGTCGGCTACGCGAACAGACCAAAGTCCGGGCTTGCCGCCGCGATCGCTGATGAACAGGATTCGCGGACCGTCAGGCGACCAAATCGGAGAGTGCGCGGAATTGGCGCCGGGCGCCAGTGGCGTTTCCGTTTTTCCATCGGTCGAAATGATGAAGCTGTGCGCTCCACTTCGATCGCTGCGCGTATACACGACGTACTTCCCATCCGTTGAGAAGCCACCGCTACGCAGTGAATCTGTTCCCGACTTCAGCACGCGCAGCGAGCCATCCTGTACGGATGACAATCCGATCTGATTCGTCTTGTCCTTTCGGGATGTTTCCACCGACAGCCATTTGCCATCGGGTGACCAGTCACGCGGCGCGATCCATTCCACCTCTTCGCTGTCGAACAAGCGCCGCGGCTGCACGAGCCCGGAAGTGGGAACGTTCGCCACCCTTAGTTCGTAACGGTTCTTGCTATCGATATACCATCCGTAGGCGACTTGTTTGCCATCGCGCGAGATTGCAGGCGCCTCTGCATAGTCCCCCGATTTTGCCCAGGGTCCTTTATCCGTCAGCCGGCGATCGGTTCCGGTCGAGAAGTCATGCACGCTCAAGTCGCCCGTGTCCCAATCCGTGGTGTACAGGTACCGGCCGTCGAACGAGACGGTGCCTTCGCTGTCCGTGTTGGGGCCTGACCAGACGACGCGCGTAGCCAGTTGACCGGGTGCAGCCGCGGAAACTCCTGCCAGATGCCGGCTGGCCTCCGCCGCGGCGTCCTTCTGGTCCGCGAACTCCCGCACCACGCGCTCGTAGGCCTTCCGCGCTTCCGTATTGCCCAGCTTGTCGTAGCACTGGCCCATGCGGACAAGCGCCTTAGCCGCGAGCGCGCGGTCGGAGCCCTGCGCGATCTTGCGGTACATCTCGATGGCGGACTTCAAGTCGCCATCCACAGTCTCGGTTTGAATGGCTTTCTGCAGCGACAACTCCTGCTTGTCGCTCTTCTGCGGCGCCGCCAGCAGCGCGATCCCACAGGCGAATGCAGCAACGTAAACGAATCTCATGCGTGCCTCCATGACGGCAGAATACCGGCCGCAAGTTGGAAGCTCGCCAGGAAAGATCGAGGATTGTGCGAGGCTTTAGCCATCGAAGCGATACCCCAGTCCTCGCACGCTCTGCAGGAAACGCGGCTCGGCCGGCGTGCGCTCGATCTTCCGGCGCAGATTGATGATGTGATAATCGACCGCGCGTTCGGTTACAAAAACTCCCGGGCCCCAGGCTGCCTCGATCAACTGATCGCGGCTGAGCACCTTGCCGCGCCGCCGGATAAAGGCCGCCAGCAGTTTGAATTCGAGCGGCGTAGCGTCCACGGCGTGTCCGTCCCTCCTTACCTCTCCGCGGTCGAAATCGACTTCGCAATCGTCGAAGCGGTACACGTTCACCGCCTCTTCCTCGCCGCGACGCAGGACCGCTTTGATGCGCGCCCGCAGTTCGCGCGGGCTGAACGGCTTGGTGACGTAATCGTCGGCGCCCAGTTC
>Ga0105240_10006225_pt1 | contig 17552 bp, 11 predicted proteins | sample KBSC54metaG_FD_80426 | JGI IMG/M metagenome (GOLD analysis project Ga0105240, IMG submission 80426) | Corn rhizosphere microbial communities from Kellogg Biological Station, Michigan, USA - KBS C5-4 metaG | ecosystem: Host-associated > Plants > Roots > Rhizosphere > Soil | place: Michigan, USA...
CTGATTGCGATCGACGAACGGGCCACGGAGGTTGCGTGGTTTGAGAACCCAACCTGGGAACGTCACGTCCTGGCGACGAACGTCCCACGACCGCTGAATGCGGCCTGCTGGGACATCGATGGCGACTGCATCCCGGAGGTCGTCCTCGCGTACCGGTTCGAAACGAGCCCCGAGCAAAGCGTCGGAAACGTGGTGGTCCTGACCCATGGCAAGGATGTGCGCCAGCCCTGGTCGGCACGGGAGATCGACCGGGTGCCGACTGCGCATCGGGTCCGCTGGATTGATCCGGAGGGGAATGGGAAAAAAGTTCTGCTCTTGGGGCCGATGGTTGGACAGCGATTCCCGCCGCAGGAGGGGGATGCCGTGCCGATCTACCTCTATCGTCCAGGCCAATGGCAACGCGAGACGATTTCCACTGAACCGCGTGGCGTGCTCCACGCGATTAATCCGGTCAACTGGGATGGGACGGCGCGGCAGGACCTGCTGACGGCCAGCTATGCCGGCCTGCACCGGCTCGAACTGGTTCATGGGGCCTGGGTGGCGACGCTGCTTTCGCCCGGCGACCCGCGGCCCTGGCCGCTGTGCGGAAGCAGCGAAGTCCGCCTGGGCCATCTTGGGACGCAGCGCATCATGGTCGCCATCGAGCCATGGCACGGCAACCAGGTGGTCGTTTATGTTCCGTCGGACCATCAATGGAAGCGGGTGGTCCTCGAAGATAAGATGGAAAACGGCCACGCGTTGGCGGTGGGTGACCTGAACGGCGATGGCCGGGATGAAATTGTCTGCGGTTTTCGTGGCAAGGGTTGCCAACTTTCCATTTACCAGGCGGTGGATTCAACCGGTGAGCATTGGCGAAAGACCGTTCTGGATGATGGAGGTATCGCCGCCGCCGATTGCGTCATTGAGGATTTCAATGGAGACGGCAAACCCGACATCGCTTGTATCGGTGCCTCAACCGGCAACATTAAGCTTTACGAGAATCTGGGGAAGTAGGCGTAGACCGTGCCGGCACAAGCCCCCGCCAACTCAACTCCCGTCGGACCCCCTCCGACCACGACGATCGTCATGAGCCGCGCCTGTTCTTCAGGGTTGCGGAGATTTTCGGCCCGCTCAAAGGCCAGGAGCACGTTCCGCCGGATTAACAGCGCGTCATCCAGCGTCTTTAGCCCGGGCGCGAACTGCTCCCATTCCGGGTGCGCGAAGTAGCTAGTGAGACTGCCAAAGGCCAGCACCAGGAAATCATAATCCAGACGGTTCTCGCGACAAATGACCCGGCGGGAGGCGAGATCGAAGCCGAGCACCTCATCCATCAGGACCTCGAGCCGGGGTCGCTGGGAAACAATCGAGCGAATCGGCTGGGCAATATCGGGGGCGGAGAGCCCCGCCATCGCCACTTGATAGAGCAGTGGCTGGAATAAATGGTGGTTTGTCCGATCCACCAGGGTAACTTCGGCTGCCGGGTGGGCAAAATGTCGGCAGAAGGTCAGCCCGCCAAAACCGGCTCCCACAACAACTATCTTCTTTTGCGGACGCTCCATACACCAGTGTGGCTCCGAATCCATCAATCTCGCCCGGGGTCACTAGCCTATCTTGCGCCCGCCGCAGAGGTTGCCGCGAACTCCGGGTTGGCGTAGTGTGAGGGCCTTTGATGGAAAAGAAAGTCTCAAAACACCCGCTGCGTGTGGGAGTAATTTCGCTCGGTTGCGCCAAAAACCTGGTGGACGCCGAGATCATGCTCGGAACGCTGCTGAAGGATCGCGTGGAGATCACCAACGATCCCAGCACGGCCGATGCGGTTATTGTCAATACCTGCTCTTTTATCGATGCCGCGCAGGAAGAAAGTGTGGATACCATCCTGCAATCCGCCGAGGTGCGTGAAGCGAACAACCGCGGACAGGCGTTAATCGTAGCCGGTTGTCTACCCCAACGTTTTCGCGAGGAACTGCCCAAGCTTTTACCCGAGGTGGATGCGTTCATGGGCATCGACCAGGTTGCCCAAGTCACCTCGATCGTCCAGGAGGCCTTGCTCCGAAGAGGGCAGCGCGCCGTCGATCAACCCTCGAAAGCTGCGGCGCGGGGCGCGAAAGGCCGAACTGGCGGCGCACAGATGCAGGGCCCGAAGGAAGCGATCGTGAAGGAATTGGCCCAGAAGGACCAAGGAAAAAATGGGCCGCCAGAAGAACAGGAAGCAAGCCTGCGGGGCACCGGCCGATTCGGTCAGACCAGGACCGTGGTTGCACCTTCCTCAGCGCGAAGTGCCCTGGCGAACAAGGTCACTTCGGATCCGAGCCCGCTGTTCGACGTCACTGCCCGGCCCCAGTACATCCCGGACTACGGAACACCCCGTTTCCGCCTGACGCCACGCCATTTCGCCTATCTCAAAATCGCCGAAGGATGCAATCACCCTTGCAGCTTCTGTATTATTCCGCAAATGCGAGGCGCTCACCGGAGCCGGTCGCAGGCGGATGTGATCGCCGAAGCCAAAGCGCTGATCGCGGATGGGGTGAGGGAATTAAACCTGATCTCGCAAGACTCCACCTACTACGGCCTGGACCTGCGAGCGAATCATAGCCGCGCTATCGCCTCGCCGGAGAAGTTTAAGGCGGCGGTCAAACAGCTCCCCGCTCAGGCCACCACGATTTCCACCCTCCTACGCGAACTCAACGCGCTGCCCGGTGATTTCTGGGTCCGCCTGTTGTATACCCACCCGGCTCATTGGACGGACGAATTGATTCAAACCATGGCCGAATGCCGCAAGGTGGCGCGCTATGTCGATATTCCCTTGCAGCACATCCACGAGAACATGCTGGAGCGGATGCGGCGCGAGACTTCTCAAGAATACATTGTGGACCTGTTGCGCCGAATTCGCGCGGGCGTGCCCGGCATCGCGCTGCGGACCACGTTCATCGTCGGTTTTCCGGGTGAAACGGAGGAGTGCTTTGAAACACTGCTCGATTTTATTCGCGAGACCCGGTTCGAACGCCTCGGAGTCTTCGCTTACTCGCAAGAGGAAGGCACGCGTGCGGGCCGCATGGCCGGGCAGCTTCCGGTAAAAGCGAAACAGAAGCGCCGGGACCGCGCGATGGCGGCCCAGCACCAAGTGGCCGCCCAGGTCTCGGAATCCTTTGTCGGCCGCACGCTCCGGGTTCTCGTGGAGAAGGCAGCCAGCGCCAAAGAACTCCAGAGCGCCCGCATCAGTTCCTGGGAGCATGGGCTTATTCGAGGTCAGGATGAACACCTCGCGGCGCTCAAGGGCCGCTACCTGCTCGCGCGGGGAGAGGCGGATGCCCCGGATATCGACGGACGCGTTTATGTTCGCGGACAGCTCCCCACCGGCGAGTTTGCCCAGGTCAGGGTGATCGGCCACACCGATTACGACCTGATCGCCGAGCCCGCCAGTTGACCTCGCGTCACGCCAAGCTGGCTAAAAAGCTTCAGCTCCCGCCAGACTTGGGCCCCGGTGATCTCGCCGCGGAGCAGAGCCCGGTACTTTTCAATGGTCGCCTCCACCTGCTCCGGGGTCTCATTTAAAAACTCCAACCGGAAATGGCGCACGCCCAGGTCCAGCATCCGTTGGGCATATTCCGCCCCCGTCTGGGCGAGCGCGTTGAAAACGGTGTTGCGGCACCCGATGTCCGCTTTGAGTGGGTGTTCTGCCCCGACCCGGTCCCGAAGCTTCACCTCGTGCTTATCACACGGTCTCCCGCAGTTCGTGTAATCGGTGCCGTTCGATAAAAAAGCGCAGAACACACAGTGCTCCATATGAAACATGGGCATGTGCTGATGAATCGTCACTTCACACCAGCCGCGCGGGGTCGCCCGCAGCAGGGCCTCCAGTTGCGTCACATTCAAATCGTACGAGGCCGTGATGCGCTCCAAGGCAAACCGTTCCTTGAAGTATGCGGCCGCCAGGTGGTTGGCAACGTTCAACGAGTAATCGCCGACGCACCGGCTCCCCGCGAAGAAGCTCAGGTGATCGTAATTGCGCACCAGGTAACCGTCCGCCTCGCTCGAACGCACCTGTTTCAGGATCCACTCCTCACCCATCTTGAAAATCCGGGGCGGTGCCACGAAAATCCGGGGGGCGCAGTTACCGTTCCCAACGGCGCGCGTCCGGTTCACCGCCTCGCGGTATTTCTTCGGGTCCTCAAAATCACAGTAAAGCGTCTGAACACCGGAGCGCAGGGCCGCCTCCAACTGCGGTAAACTGCGGACCAGCACGATCAGCTCGGGAGTTTGGCCGGTAGACTCCGTAGCGGCGGAATGGGTCAGGGCGGGAGCCTGGGGCGGTGCTTTGGTGCACAAGGTCCAACGAAGCGGCCGCGCTCGTCGCGTGATGAGATCCGTCACCATTTCTCGGCGCAGCCGGTTCAATTCACTCACTGGGAGAAGGACTTCTCCTTCGAGCAGGTTCCTCAGGGCCCCGAGTTTGAACGGTGTTCCACCTAAGCGCCCCAACTGGTCGTGCAGCCGCTCAGTGGTTAATGGCTGCTTCTCGGCTCGCACCAGCGGCATCGAGGAGTCGAGGCGAACGGTGTGTCCAATTTCATCCCGAGCGAGCACGGTCAGTGGCTTGCCGGCTACCCCGTGCACTTCCAATTCAACCGCTCGCTGGAATTTGGGCGTCTCACCTTCGAAGCTCTGGCGCACCCGGCGTTCCAGCTCCGGGTCGCTGGTCTTCCACAGGCGATCGCCAGGATGGAGGCGAGAGAAAGCGATGTCTCCCGTGCCAAACCGGAGTAGGACCAATTTTAGGCCGTCACTCTTTCCCCCAAGTTCCTTAATCTCATAGACGCGCCCCCCCTCTTCCTTTTCTTCAGGATGTCCGCTATCGAAAACCACACCATCGCCCTTCTTCAAAGGCCCTTCGAGTTCCAGAACGACTCCGTCAGGTCGGACCTCGTGAAGCTTACCCAGATTTACTCCACGTTTCTTGCCGAAGTGGGCATGCACCAGCTTCTGGTTGTTGTTTCCGCGAAACCAGCCAGTTTGCAGACCGCGCGAGAAGGCCATCTCCATTTCATATTGCGAATTCCCGGCCTTTGGGCTGAGCACACCGGGGCCCGCCTGCTCGGCCGCCCCCAGTTGCTCCCGATCGGGCGCTGCCACAGGCTGCAAGGCATCCAGCGCCTGGCGGTAAATTCGCGTGATGTTGGCTACATACTCCGGGGACTTCAAGCGACCTTCGATCTTCAGAGAAGCGACCCCTAGCCGGGCGAGCTCGGGAAGAATCTCCAAGCCGGCCAAATCTTGCGGGCTGAGCAGATATTTCCGGTCGCCTAACGGGACCGTTTGGCCATCCGAAATTAAATCATACGGCATGCGGCAAGCCTGCGCGCATTCGCCACGGTTGGCGGAACGCCCGCCCAGCGCCTCACTCGTCAGGCATTGGCCGGAATACGCCACGCACAGCGCCCCATGCACAAACACCTCCAAGGGCAGCGGGGCAGGGGACTGGTCTGGAGCCCGCTGCTTTTGTGCTTCCTGGATCTTCTCAATTTCCGCAAGGGAACATTCCCGGGCCAGCACCACCAGGTTGCATTCCAGTTCGCGGGCGAAATCGACACCCGTGCCGCTGGTGACAGTCATCTGGGTAGAAACGTGAATGGGGAAATCGGGGGAAATGCGGCGCAGCAGCCGGCAAATGCCAATGTCCTGCACAATGGCCGCATCCACGCCTGCCGCAATAATGGCCTTGGCAAAACGCTCCGCCTCCTCCAACTCATTCTGGAAGACGAGGATGTTAAACGTGACGTAACCCTTGGCGCCCCGCGTATGCAAAAACTCCATCAACGCGGGTAAATCTGACTCCGTGAAATTCTGAGCTCTCATCCGGGCGTTGAACTTCTCCAACCCGAAATAGATGGCATCCGCCCCGTTTTCCACCGCCGCCTTGACACACTCCCAATCCCCCGCCGGCGCCAGAAGTGCCGGAAGACGCCGCTGCGCCCTCGGTGGGGTCGGTTCTTTCGACTCGGTATTTGTAACTGGATTGCTTGCAGCCCTGCTCATCAGATCGGGAAAAGATAACGCTCACCGCCACAGAAACAAAAGGAAACCTCGAATAATCGAACCCCTCGCCTTATTTCCGAATCACGGTATCCCGGTGCTCCCAATTCGGGTCCGGGTCTGGATGGTCCAGGTTGTAATGGAGCCCTCGGCTCTCGGGCCGCTGCAAGGCGCACTCGACGATGAGCTCCGCCACCGTGGCAATGTTCCTCAGTTCGAGCAAATCCGAGGTCACGATGAAATCCCAATAGAATTCCTGGATTTCCTCCAATAAGTTGGTGATGCGTGTACGCGCGCGCTGCAGCCGTTTGTCGGTCCGCACAATCCCAACGTAGTCCCACATGGCGCGGCGAATTTCATCCCAGTTGTGGGACACCACAACCAGTTCGTCCGGATTGTGAGCATTGCCCGAGTGCCAGGAGGGGATGTCGATTTGGATGGGTGCCGGCTTTTGGATCTGCGTGCGCTGGGCCGCGCGATGCGCGCAGACGAGGGCTTCCAGGAGCGAGTTGCTCGCCAGCCGATTGGCCCCGTGCAAACCGGTGCAGGCCACCTCTCCCACGGCATACAAACCGGCGATTTCGGTCTCGCCATCAATATTGGTCACCACTCCCCCGCATTGATAGTGCGCCGCCGGAACGACGGGAATGGGCTCTTTCGTTATGTCGATCCCGTAGCGCAGGCACGTTTGGTAGATATTCGGGAACCGGTCGATAATAAACCGGGCCGGCTTGTGGGTAATGTCCAGAAGAACGCAATCCGCGCCGCTCTTTTTCATCTCGCTGTCGATGGCCCGGGCGACGATGTCCCGCGGGGCCAGCGATTTCAGGGGGTGATACTCATTCATGAACTCCACGCCACCCGTTGTTTTGAGCACTCCGCCCTCGCCTCGGACCGCCTCGCTAATCAGGAAGGATTTGGCTTTGGGATGATAAAGGCAGGTCGGGTGAAACTGGATGAATTCCATGTTGGCGACGGCCGCCCCCGCTCGATAAGCCATCGCCACACCATCCCCGGTCGCGATATCAGGATTCGTCGTGTAGAGATACACTTTGCCGCACCCACCCGTGGCCAGAACCGTGACCGGCGCCGAGAAGGTCTTTACCTCGCCCGTGCGTTTATCCAGCGCGTACACCCCAAGGCAGCGATGGTCGCCCACGTAGCCCAGCTTTTGGCTCGTAATCAAGTCGATGGCTAAGTGGTTTTCAAAAATCTCGATGTTCGGAAAACGCGCGGCGGCCGCCAGGAGAGCTCGCTCCACCTCCCGCCCGGTGATGTCCTTCGCGTGCAGAATCCGCCGCTTCGAATGGCCCCCTTCCTTCCCCAAATCCAGCTCGCGCGCGCCCGATCCCGCGGGTATCTCGCGTTCCGAAAACTGCATGCCCAACTCAATCAGCTCGGCAATCCGTGAAGGCCCCTCCTCCACAATCGTCCGGACCACCTGCTCGTTGCACAAACCCGCGCTGGCCTTGAGCGTGTCGCGAACGTGCAACTCGACCGAATCCTCCTTGCTGGTCACCGCGGCAATCCCCCCCTGGGCATAGTTGGTGTTGGATTCCGCGCGGTCTTTCTTGGTCACGATCGCGACGCGGCCATAGGGAGCCACCTTTAATGCGAACGAGAGTCCCCCAATCCCGCTGCCCAGGACGATATAGTCAAAGTTTTGCATCACGGTCGCACCTTCCGATTTCAATTCACAGCCGGGCGTTGTCGATCAGCCTGGTTTTCCCCATGAACACTGCCAGAGCCATATGCGCCCCGCGCGAAACTTTGGTGACGGGAACCAACGTTTCGGGATCGAAGAATTCCGCGTAATCCAGCCGAGCCGCGGGATGTTGTTCGATGAAGCGCTTCAACTCGGCTTTCAATCGGGCAGCGGGCAACGGCTTCGCGGCATGGCGCGTGGCCGCTTGCACTTTGCGAATGGATTGCCACAGGACCACCGCCTGGGCTCGGACACTTCCGATTAAATACTTGTTCCGCGAGCTCATGGCCAGCCCGTCCGATTCACGATGCGTCGGCGCTACCACGATCTCGACCGGAAAATTCAAGTCCCTCACCATCCGCTTCACCACCGCGGCTTGTTGATAGTCCTTCGCCCCGAAAACCGCTACAGAGGGTTGTACCATGTTGAAGAGCTTGGCCACCACCGTCGTGACTCCTCGAAAATGAGTGGGTCGCGAAGCGCCCTCCATCCCGCGGGAGAGAACCTCTTCGGTCACATAGGTGGTAAACGCGTCGCCTCGGCCGTTCGGATACATCTCCTGGTCGCTCGGCGCAAAAACCACGTCCACCCCCGCGCGTCGGCACAATTGCGTGTCCCGCTTCAAATCCCGCGGGTAGCGTGATAAATCCTCGGTGGGACCGAACTGCGTTGGGTTGACATAAATGCTGACGACGACCTTGCCTCGCGAGCCGACCCGGCGGCGAGCGGATTCTACCAGGCTCATATGGCCGGCATGCAGGTATCCCATCGTGGGAACGAAACCGACTTCCACCCGGCTCGACTGCCAGCGCTGAGCCAGGCGTTGCATCGCCGACACTGAATGAACTACTTGCATCTTCCTGAAAGTGGAACGTCCCCCCGGTGGTGGCAATCTCAAATGCAGCCGCGGCGCGGGGATGGAAGCCGAAAGGCGGAATCGCGCAGAACCCTCGCCCGCGGGTCGAGCTTTAATGATCGCGTCGGGTGAGCGAGCACCTTCGCCACAAAAAAGCAGTAGCGGCGGTCACCGACCGCCGCTACGCGCGTGAATCAGGAAAGGGTCCTACCGGCGGAAATTCAGCGGTTCCGCCTGGGGCATCTCGTGCGCACAGGGTTGGTTGGTCGGGGAGTCCGCTTGCCGTTCATTGGGCTGCACCAGGCGGTTGGCTAATAAATACGCCTCCACCTCGTCGCCGCTGATGTCGGGCAGCATGTGCCCATCGACCTCCACGCAGGGGCTGAGCATTTGGCCGCTCTTCTCAATCATTTCCTGCCGCTGCTGGGCATTGTTGATGATGTCGCGGTCTTCGTAAGGCAGATCATACTTGCGGAGCACGGCGCGAACACCCTGGCTCCAGCCACACGACGGTTTCAAATAGGCGATTATTTTCGGTTTATTCATACGTCAGAATTACTACTACTCTGCCACAACTCCCGCAAAGTTCAAAGCGTAACTCCTCGTGCTTGACGCGCGACCCCGGCTCCCCTATCCCCAACGCCTGTGATTCGGCGCGTCGCATTGCTGCTGGCAGTCCTGGCCATGCCGGCCTGTAAGAGCGGGCCTTTAGGACCTTATCTTTCTCCTCGGGTGACCGGGCAGGTTGTGGCTGCCGGTTCGGGTGAGGCTTTGTCCGATGTGAAAATCACTCGCGGCAAGCCCGATCCTCAGTCCCCGGCCGGATCGGCCAAAGGCGGCGAAGTCCTCATGCGCAAAATTCCTGTCCGGACGGACGCGAACGGTGGGTTCAACCTGGCAAGTGAGCGCGTGTTATCGGTGTTCCGCGGCTCGGGCTGGAGCCAGGTGCACCTCACCTTCGAACATGCCGGCTATGAATGCCTGCGGACAAACTATTCGACTTTGGCCGCGACCAATTCGCCTGGCGGCGAGTTAACCCTCGATGTCGGGACCGTTCGGCTGCAGCCAGGACCCCCGGGTTCCCCCTAATAATGTGGCTGCGGCGTCCCGCCGCAGCTCCGGAAACGTCCTTAAACTTAGAGTGCCGTAAGCCTCCCCGCCTCCTCCAGCGTCCCCCCCGTCGCCTCAAGCGAACGCATAATCGTAGGGCTTGCGCATTTCGCGCGAGACGTACGCGTTGGCTTCCCGCGCGTGCTCGCCCACAAACTCTTCGCTGTCCGGGTCCCATTTGAGAGGGAATCCCGTCCGCAAAGCGATCGCGCCGAGATGACAAATACTTGCCGAGCGATGGCCCACCTCGACATCGGCGATCGGGAGCTTGCGCGAGCGAACACAATCGAAAAAGTTTCCCATGTGGTCGGTGCTGTTGTAGAGGCGCTCTGCGGTCTCCGGCAAAGGGGTGTCGATCAGCCCTTTGTCGCTGGCTCGCAAAGTCCCGCGGTTCACCCAAATCCAACCGTCGGTGCCCTCGAAGCGGACGCCGTTCCGTTGCCCTTGGGGATCTTGAATTCCGCCGTAGATGTTGTCCGCGGTCGTCGTGCGCGCCGTATGGATGACCCCGTTGGCATAGGTGAATTTCACTTCGTATTCACTAATGGCCGTATAACCGCCGGGGATCGGCTGGGCGAGCTTTTTGCCTTCGACGGCTACGGGGCCGGGCAGGCCGATCGCCCAGCGGGCGATGTCGTTATGGTGAGCGCCCCAATCGGTCATCGTTCCTCCGGAGTAATCATACCAATAGCGGAACATGGTGTGGCACCGCTGGGGGACATAATCCACTTTGGGGGCCTGTCCGAGCCAGAAGTCCCAATCGAGTTCGGTAGGCACGGGCATCGATTTGAAGGGGCCCTCGCGCAGACCGGCCGGAAGCCAGGCGATGATTTCCTTGAGTTTGCCAATCCGACCATTGCGCACCAACTCGCAGGCCAGCCGAAAATGGGCGTCGCTGCGTTGCTGAGTGCCGGTCTGAAGCACGGTCTTCTGCTGACGCACGGCTTTAACCAGGTGCTTTCCCTCGTCGATGGTCAGGGTGAGCGGCTTTTCGCCGTAAACATCCTTTCCCGCCTTGGTGGCCGCGAGATTGACAAGCGTATGCCAATGGTCGGGCGTCCCGGTGAGGATAATGTGAACATCCTTCTGCTCCATCACCTTTCGGAAATCATCGAACTTGGCCGGCATCTTGCCGCCCTTGGTAAATTGCTTGGCGGCCTCGGCTGCGTGTTTCTGGTCGACATCGCACACGGCGACAATGTCACCAAAGCGACTGGCCAGCCCCGCGTCCACCCGGCCCATGCCTCCGCACCCCACCAGCGCAATGCCCGGTCGATCGTTGGGGGAGAGGGGCTGGGTAGATTCTGCGGCGGATAACTCTCGTTCCCAAAACCAGGCGGGCACTCCGCTGGCGGCTGAGATAATGGTGCAGGTCCGGAGGAAGGAACGACGAGAAAGGTGGATGGAATTCATATCGGGAGGCTGCCTGGTCGGCAGCATTCATTTTTTGTACTTAAACTAGGTTGAGGAACTTCGGCGCTGCTGGACGGAACCCATGCCCGAAAAGCATAACCCCCGTGAACCCCCCGCGGAAGCCTTATCGCACAAAGCCGGAGCGCCGACTTGCAGTCGGCTTCGGGCGTCCAGTGTCCACTGACGCGCGCACGCTACCAGGCAGCGTTCGCATCCCTCATATCATTTCTGTGGTGCCGGCCTTCCTACTCCTGGTAGAGACAAAAAGGGCGCCGGCTTCACCGGCGCCCTCGATGCTGTTAGACGATTCCGCCGTCTACGGATTAACTGTGGTCGAACTGCTGGTGCCAGCCTTCTTGTTCGCATCCGAATCATCGGTGGCAGTAACGGTATAATTGCCGGCGCTGCCGAACGCTACACTGAACGTGCCCGTTCCTTTCGCAAGCGCGGCAGCTGGCGGAAGAGCGGCGCCTGAATCGCTGCTGGTGATGGAAACGGTGTCGGTCACATAATTGACAATATTCCAGTTACCATCAACTGCGTTGACGGTCACATCGAAGTTGACGCCCGCCTGCTGAGCCGTGGGCGTGCCAGTCTTTCCGTTCGCTGTGCCGGGCGCCGCGGTTTCGCCGGGCATCAGCACTTGCAGCTTGGTCGCGACGGGTTTGACCATCCGGAAGAAAGCCGATCTTCCCGCCGGCAAAATGGTCTTGGGTATCGTGACCGACTTGGTTGCTCCAATGGTGGAGGTGTTCGTGAGTCCCGTGTCCGACCATGGCCCAGTAATGCTTGCAGCCATCTCGAGGCTGAAGTGCAAGTCGGGCAAGGTCCAGTTCACAATATACGCGTCGTCGCTGGAGGGCATGAACACATTGGCCGGTTGCGATGCGCGCACCACCCACGTGTTCGCATCCAGGGTGGGTGAGGTGAAGTTATCATTGATGGGATTCGCCGTACCCGTGACCTTAACGTTGCTCAATACCACAACCTGGCCAATGTCGGCGGTCGTGTTGGGCTGGGCCCCAAAATAGGCCGTCAGCGGACTGGAAAAGAGCGCTACTACGTCCGCGGTGAAGTTCGTGGAAAAAGTGGCTCCGCCGGGCGCGGTGACGGTGACGTTCGTATCGTGATCCCAAGTCATCGACCAGGTGCCGAGCGCGCCGTTGGTGCTGGTGACCGAACCGAGTGCGCCGGAGGAGAAGTACATTGCGTTCGCGCCCGGCTGATTGGTTTTGTACCGGAAATTCCCCGTGGCGGTTCCGTCGCTGTGGTTCTCGATATCCAGCCACATCACATTGGCTTCGTTCCAGTCCGGGGCGGATTCCGTCCCCGGAGAGGAAGTGAGGAAGATGTGCGTTTGATAACTGCTGTAGGTCTTTGAGTCCGGATACTTCGAGATGGTTAGGGAGTAAGTTACCGGGGTAGAACTACCGACCCAGGCTTCATCGGCCACGGTGGCAATGTTGTTGCGGTCGTACTGCGCGGACCCGACGCTGGAGATGTTCAGTCCCGGGTTGGGCAGGGGAGCGGGTTTGATCCCGAGAGTCGGGGGCTGCAGCGGCTTCGTGAGATTCGTGTTGAGAATGAGGTTATCGATCCAGAACGTCTGCACGCCGGTTATGGCACCTAAGTTCCCCGCAGTCTGCCAAGGCCAATTGAGCGCAAATCCCGTGATCGTGTCCGCCCCGGCCGCTGCCGGATCAATATACCCGTGAACATGGGTCCACCCGCTGTTCGTATAAGCGGGCGAATCCCAGATCTGGATTCGGTTCCACCCGGAGTCCGTTACAAAGGCACTGATGTGGCCGAAATCCCCGGCCGCAGTTTTTGCGGACGCCGGGTCAAGCTTGATATCGAAATTGAAATCGTAGTAATACCCGCTGGCGGTTATGCTCTGGTTCCACTCGACTCCGCTCAAGGCGTTCAAAAGCATCAACTGAGGCTGAGGCCCGCCCGTCGAATCGACCAGGGTCCAGTCGGCGGTCAGTTTCAACGACCCTGAGCCCGGGTTGTTGGGCGCCAAGGTAGTTGGGTTGTTCTGTGTTCCGTCCCATTCCTGGGTCAGGACGGGGCCGCCCCACCAGACGTAGACCTGTGAGAACGGATCGGAAGCCGTGTCAAACTGGGCTACCACGAGGTTAGTGCTCGGCAAGGTCTGGCTGAAGCCAACTGACCCAGCCATGATCAGGGCCAGACCTGTGGCCTGGAGCCACCGCTGCATATTAGGTTTCTGTTTCATATATTGTGTTACTATGGGGGGTGGGGGTTAAAAAAACATCCAGCCGTGGGAACTACAGCCCTGCGGACGGAAGACCTCTCGCCGGTAAGAAACTTTGACCCGGCAAACTAAACCGGAATACCTGTTTCTTCTCCAAGCCGGATGCACATTTCATAATCACGAACGCTGAACCAACGCTAAAACTAACAGGCTGACCACGAAGGGCATGTCATTAAAATGTATGACATTGTGGCCGTTTTGAACACCGAAGGCAACGGTTGCTTCAGCCCGGCTTGGAAACTTTCTCGTCGCTCGCTTCCAGGTGGGCATACTTGGCCACCGCCTGCGCCCGCGAGCGGACGTGCAGTTTTTCGTACATGCGCCGGACGTAGGTGTTGACGGTGGGGACGCTGATATTGAGCCGTTCAGCGATCTCCTTGTAAAGATAGCCGCGGGCGAGCAAATCCAGGACTTCTTGTTCCCGGGGCGATAAGTCTTCCCCCGCCGGCTTATCGGCGGGAGCCCGGCGAAAGGACTGAACAACCATGCGGGCGATATTGCTCGTCATAGGCGATCCCCCACGATTCACTTCCTCGAGCGCGCTGAGCAATTCCTGGCGGGGCGTTTGCTTGAGCAGGTAGCCGGTCGCTCCAGCTGCCAGCGCGTTGTAAATGTGATCCGAATCCTCGTAGACGGTCAGCATTACAAATTGTGTTCCGGCCAGCGCGGGTTTGAGTTTTTTGACCGCTTCCACCCCGCTCATCCCAGGCAGGTTGATGTCCATCAACACCACATTCGGTTTGTGTCCCGGCAAATCTGCCAACGCGCTTTCGGCATCGCCCCATTCACCCAGGAGTTTGAAACCCGGAGCGCGGTTGATCCAGCCGGCCAGGATCTTCCGGGCTTGTGCGTCATCCTCTACAATGCAAACGGCGATCGGCATGGTTCTCTTATATGTCATTTTGAAGGCAGGGGGGTGTCGTGTCTTTTGATGACGGCGGCCGTCTTCATCCCCCAGTCCGGACCGCAACAGAGAAGGTCACCCTCGTCCCTTCTCCTGGAGCCGTTTCCCATTCGCAGCGTCCGCCCGCTTCCTCCAGGCGCTTTTTCATGTTCTGCAATCCATTCCCCGCATTGACCCGGAGACCATCGCCCGGAGGCTTCACAGTCCCTTTAAACGTATCCGTGTCGAAGCCGCGCCCATTATCCATAATCATCAAGGTAAACGCACGCGGCTCCACTTCGAGCGATACCCGGACTTCCGTGGCATTAGCGTGCTTCAGGACATTATGCAGCGCCTCCTTGAAGGCCAGGAACACGTTATGCCGAACCTCGGCGGTCAACGCCCAAGCCGGTAGACTATCCGGGACGTCCAGGCGGCAGCGGATGGACGCCGCGCTCAAAAACTGTTGCGCAAAACGCCCCAGGTAAATCACCAGGCTGTCCAGCGTGTCGTGCTTCGGGTTCACCGCCCATACGATCTCATCCATCGCGCGCGTGAGCTCGCGCGCAGTGCGATAAATCGTATCTACCTCCTCCGCGGTCTCCGGCAGCGTTTCAACTTCGGCGCGCACGGATTGGCTGAGCATGGTAATGCGGGTGAGACTGGCACCCAGGTCGTCGTGAATGTCGCGGGCGATGCGGGCGCGTTCGCGTTCCAGGGCACGCTGGCGTTCGAGTTGCTCAAGCTTGAGACGCACGCGGCGACGGCTGGCCCACATGGCTGCCGCCCCAGCCGCGCCCGCGCCCCCGGCGAGCGAGAAAGTTTGGAACCACCACGTCTGCCAAAAGAAAGGCAGTACTTCGAACGCCAGAGAGGCCCCCTTCAAACTCCATACGCCGTCGTTATTTGCCGCCGTCACCCGGAACCGGTACTGCCCCGGACGCAGGTAGCTGTATTCGGCGAAGCGCTCGGACCCGACTTCGCGCCACTCCTCTTCGAGGTTCTCGAGCATGTATTTAAAATTCACCTTGTCCGGAGCCATGAAACTCAGTCCGGTAAAGCGAAAATCGAAACGGTGGTTTCCAGGGGGCACTTGAATGGTGTTCGCCGCCGCGCCCGTGGAAAATTTCGGCCACACACCGGGTACCGGTTGGCTGTCGACCAATAGCTGTTCGATCACGACCGGTGGCGGTTGGGCATTCGTGGTGACATTCGCGGGGTTAACGATCGCCACGCCCCGCGCCGTCGGAAACCAAAGGCGGCCATCCACCGCCCGCGCCGCCCCGGGTTGAAACCCGCCCGAACAGGTTTGGGTGGCTAAACCCTCGGCGCGGCCGTAGGCCAAGAACCGGACGGAAGGGATCGAACCATCCGCACAACGGTTCAGATCCATCAGGCTGGCGCGCAGGATCCCGCGGTGCGACCCCATCCACAGATTGCCCATGCCATCCTCCAACAGGTGGGTAATGATCTCGCTGGGCAGCCCCTGGGCGGCGGTGATCCTGGCGAAGATCCCGTCGCGCAACCGTGTCAGGCCCCGATCGGAGGTTCCAATCCAAAGCGTTCCCCCCGGCTCCGCGTACAGGCAAACCACCTGGTCACTGCCCAAACCATCCGCTTTGCGGTATTGCTTCAGGGTGTCGTCTTTCCACGAGCCCAACCCGCCTCCCGACATGCCAAACCAGAGCGTGCCGTCCGCGGTTTCGGTAATCGCGCGCACGTCCGGGGAGGCCAGCTTGTCCTTGCCGGCGACCCGGCTCAGGGATCCCCCGTGGTAGCGATACAAACCGGTTGTCGTCCCAATCCAAAGATCGTCCTGCCTGTCTTGATACATGGAAACCACCGGGCTCGTGATTTTGGCCAGCTCCGGTGGCGATTCGAACCGGTCGCCCCGGTTGACCAGGAGCCCGCCACCGTAGGTGCCCACGTATAATTCGCCGGCACGTGTCCGGAGGAGCGACCACACATAAAGATTGGGCAGACCGTTGCTCCCGCCCCAGGAATCCCAGTGTTGCTCCTTGATGCGGTACAGTCCCGCCCCCTCCGTCCCGATCCAGGCCGTGCCATCTGGTTGAAGAGCGAGCGCAAGCACACCGCAGCCCTGCCAGTCATCCGGCGGGTTGAGCATCCGCACCTTCCGCCGCCGGAGACTGTCGAATCCGGCGCTGGTTCCGATCCAGATGTTCCCTTCATGATCTTCACACAAGGCGCGCACCCAATGATGAGACAAGCCGTCGGCGCGCGTGAAGTGGACGGGGGCAACTCCCGGCCTCAGCAAAAACAGTCCATCACGCAAGGTGCCGGCAATCACGGAGCCGGTGACGGTCTCGAGCAGAACGCTGATCGATCCGGCCGCCTGCGATCCCGTTTCCAGCTCGGCCGTCCAGCGGCCGCCCTTCCATTTGCGCAAACGCTGGTTGGCCAAAACCCACATCCCTCCATCCGGTGCGGGAAGCACCCGTTCGACAAAATCGTCAAGCCCCACCGCGCCGAAACGAAACGACGCCACCTGGCCGCGCTCCAGGGTGCTCACCGTTCCGTTGGAGACAATCCAGAGCCGGTTGTTGTGGTCACGACAAAGGCCGACCTTGCGTGTCGGCGAGGCGCCGCCCGGGATCAGCACCGTCGTGTTATCACGGATGCGGAACAACACACCCCCGTCGTTCAATAACCACAGATCACCCCGCTCGTCGGCTACTATCGATTCGATACTCCCTCCCGGCCATTTTGACCCCAGCGCCACGGATTCAAAACCGCTGTTGCCGAGCCGCGTCAATTGGCCGGTTTCATGGCCGATCCACAGGATTCCATGAGAATCTTCATACAAGCTGGTGATGAGCCCATTGGGGAGTTCCGGGGTATTGCCCGAATCAAATACGGTGAACCGCACGCCATCGAACCGGGTTAACCCATGGTAGGTTCCCAGCCAAAGGTAACCTTCGTGGGACTGCAGGATAGTCGTCACCGCGGCTTGCTGCCAATCCCCACCCGCCTGCCAGATGTCGTACGCGTCCTTCCCTAAGCCACGGCCGGTTTGAGCCCGGCCATTCAGACATACGACCAAAAGACTTAGGAGCAAGCCTTGTCTCCAGAGCGCCGTGCGCTCAAGCCGGACCCGGCGTTCAAACACCCAGAACACAACCTGAATTCTGTCCGGTCTCCGCGCCCCTGGCAAGATTCGAACCCCGGCCCGCCATGGCAGCCGCGGACTTTACGGCGTTCCTCCACGGGGCCTAAAGCCGGGGAGCGCCGCAACGAAATCATTCGCGGAACCGTCCGCGAGCAGTCACTCGCCATA
>Ga0105240_10006227_pt1 | contig 17549 bp, 16 predicted proteins | sample KBSC54metaG_FD_80426 | JGI IMG/M metagenome (GOLD analysis project Ga0105240, IMG submission 80426) | Corn rhizosphere microbial communities from Kellogg Biological Station, Michigan, USA - KBS C5-4 metaG | ecosystem: Host-associated > Plants > Roots > Rhizosphere > Soil | place: Michigan, USA...
CGCATCCGCTTCCGACATGTAGCTGCCGTGCTTCGTCTTGCCGTAGTACTTGTCGGTCGAGCAGTGATAGACCTTCGTGCTGTCGTTGGCCCACACCTTGCCCGCGCCGCCGCCCGGCGCCGCTGCGGCGGTCGTCGCGGGGGCGCTCTTCGCGGGCGCGGAACCGGACGCGGCGGCAGCGGAAGCCGCCGTCGCAGGCGCCATCGCGGCGGGCGCGCTGGCTGCTGCCGCCGACGATGCGCCGTACCAGGCCTTCACACCCTTGTGGCCGGCACATGCGCCCTTCTTCGATGCACCCGAGTAGAACGAGCCGTCCTTGCACAAACCGGTCGTTCCGGCCGGCGCGCTGGCCGGAACCTGCGCGAACGCACCGATCGACACACCCATGCCGGCGACGAGCGCGGCGATCAACATCGTCTTTTTCATAGTCCTCTCCTGATTTGCCTGAATGGTGAAAGCGTCCCGGGCATCCCCGGGGAAAGCCACGGTTACCGCACCCAGCGGCACATGCGATGGTGGTGATGATCGAAATGGCACACACGGTGCGAATGGGCTTCGGCAAGCGCCGGAGCGAGAACGGCACATGCCACTGCGGTGGCCGTCAGGATCTTCGCGATGCGCTTCATGGAACTCTCCCGGGTAGTCAGCCGGTCATCCGGCCGGTACCTCCTTAACGCCGGCCGCCGACAGGCCGTGCACCGCGCAGCCCGCAATTGACGATCTTTGACACCGCGTAACAATCCGTCACGCGAAGCTGACGAATCTCTTTCCTTTCTTTCCGGACCTTCAGCTTCCCGACCCTTCGGAATTCGAATGAACGGATCGAAGGGGGATGAAGGTCGTTGGTGTCAGCGAGGCACGCGGCGGCTTCCGGGAAGGATCAACAAAAAACCGCCCGAAGGCGGTCCGTCGCAAACGTGCACACGATGCGCGTCGGTCGGCGCATGCGCGCGCCGGAAAACCGGGCAACTACGCGCCCGTCTCGCCCCACGGCGTCGGCGGAGGCACGGCGCACGGCCCTTCGACGTCGATCGACTTAAAATCGGCGGGCCCGACGATCTCCAGATACTCCATGTCCGGCGAGTAATCGAACAGGTAGTGGACGATCCCCGGTGCCTGGTGCACGCAGTCGCCGGCGGACACCAGCGTTTCCTGCTCGCCGTACATGAAGCGCGCCCAACCCTTCAGCATGAACACGATATGGAACTCGGCCTCGTGACGGTGCCAGCCGGTGCCCGCCGTCGGTGCATGATTCGCCCTGACGAGTTGCGCGACGACCTTGCCGTTCGTCGCGGCCGCGATGCCGAGATCGCGATACAGGAAGAAGTCGCGCAGGCCTTCTCCTTGATACGCGGTGTCCTGCGGCTTCACATGGGAAAAATGGGTTGTTGTCGGTGTGCTCATCGCGTCGCTCCCTCATCGAAAGGATCACACGTGACAAGCATTTAGCGTTCCAGCGTGTGCGGATCGACGGGGTCGAGCCCGAGTGCGGGCCGCGCGGCGGCCTTTGACGGACGCGCTCGCGCAACTGCAAGCGTACTTCAATCTCCGCATCGCCCGGGACGCCATTGCGGCTTCACGGGCGATGCACAACGCTGCCTGCTTGCTTACTTCAACCGCCCCGACAAAAACTGCCCGAGCCGTTCGCTCTTCGGATTCACGAGAATCTCCTGCGGATTCCCTTCCTCCTCGATCTTCCCCTGGTGCAGGAAGATCACGTGATTCGACACGTTGCGCGCGAAGCCCATCTCGTGCGTGACGACGACCATCGTGCGGCCCTCCTCGGCGAGCTTCTGCATCACCTTCAGCACTTCGCCCACCAGTTCCGGATCGAGCGCCGACGTCGGCTCGTCGAACAGCATCACTTCCGGCTCCATCGCCAGCGCGCGTGCAATTGCAACTCGCTGCTGCTGGCCGCCCGACAGGTGCGACGGATACATGCCCTCGACGCGCGGTGCGAGGCCGACCTTCTCCAGATACTTGCGCGCCCGCGCGATCGCTTCATCCTTGCCGATCCCGAGCACCGCCATCGGCGCCTCGATCACGTTCTCCAGCACCGTCATGTGTGCCCACAGGTTGAAGTGCTGGAACACCATCGCCAGCTTCGTGCGCATCCGCTGCAGTTGCTTCTGGTCGGCCACGCGCAGCGCCCCGTTGCGGTCGCGCGTGGTCTGGATCGGCTCGCTGCCGATCGTGATCTGCCCCGAGCACGGCTGCTCGAGGAAGTTGATGCAGCGCAGGAACGTGCTCTTGCCGGAGCCGCTCGAGCCGATGATGCTGATCACGTCGCCGGCCTTTGCCTTCATCGACACGCCCTTCAACACCTCGTTGTCGCCGAATTTCTTGTGCAGGTTATCGACTGTGAGCTTGTACATGCTTGGTCCTTCGTTGCGAATGCATTAATGGCCGCGCGGCGAGAGGTACGCGAGCCAGCGCGTCTCGAGCTTGCGGAACGCCCAGATGAGCGCGAACACGACGGCGGCATACAGCACGGCTGCGATGCCGTAGGCCTGGAACGACATGTACGTCGCTGAATTGACGTCGCGCGTGACCTTCAGGATGTCGGGCACGGTCGCGGTGAACGCGAGCGTGGTCGCGTGCAGCATCAGGATCACCTCGTTGCTGTAGCTCGGCAGCGAGCGGCGCAGCGCGGACGGCAGGATGATCCGCGTATAGAGCTTGAAGCGCGACATCCCGTACGCGAGCCCGGCCTCGATCTCGCCGGCCGACGTCGCCTTGATCGCGCCCGCGAAAATCTCCGTCGCATACGCGCATTCGTTCAGCACGAACGCGAGCAGCGTGCAGTTCATCGCGTTGCGGAAGAACGTATCGAGCAGCACGTGGTTGTGCACGACCTGAAGGCTGTAGATGCCCGTATAGCACATCAGCAGCTGCACGTAGAGCGGCGTGCCGCGGAACACATACGTATAGAGCCACACGGGGCCCGAGATCCAGCGGTTCGACGATGCGCGCGCGATCGCGAGCGGCACGGCCAGCGCGAAACCGAGCGCGATCGACACGACCAGCAGCCACAGCGTGATCGCGAGGCCGCTGAAGCGGTAGCCGTCGGTGTACAGATAGCTTTGCCAGTACTGGCTGACGAGTTCGATCACAGTGCGAGCCTCCGGACGCCGACGGAATAACGCTTCTCGAGGTGATGCAGCACGACGTTGGATACCGTCGTGATCGCGAGGTAGATTGCGCCCGCGGCCAACGTGAAGAAGAAGAAATCGAGCGTGCTCTTGCCCGCGTCCTGCGACGCCTTGACCACGTCGGCGAGGCCGATGATCGACACGAGCGCGGTGGCTTTCACGAGCACCTGCCAGTTGTTGCCGATGCCGGGCAGTGCGAAGCGCATCATCTGCGGGAACAGGATGCGGCGAAACACGCGCCAGCCGCCCATTCCGTACGCGAAGCCGGCTTCGAGCTGGCCGCGCGGCACCGCGAGGAACGCGCCGCGGAACGTCTCGGTGAAGTACGCGCCGTAGATGAAGCCGAGCGTCACGACACCGGCCACGAACGGATCGATGTCGATCTGGTCCCAGCCGATCAGGTCGGTCGCGTTGTTCAGCAGGATCTGGATCCCGTAGAACAGCAGCAGCATCAGCACGAGGTCCGGCACCGCGCGGATCAGCGTCGTATAGAAAGTGCCGATCGACTTGAGCACGCGGTTGGTCGACAGTTTCGCGCCCGCGCCGGCGAGCCCCAGCACGAGCGACGCGGCGAGCGACAGCACCGCGAGCTTCACGGTCTCGACCGTGCCGGCCCACAGCAGCGGGCCAAATCCTTGGAAGATCATATAAGGGGTCCAGAACGATGTGGCTGGATTGTCAATAGCCATTAACCGCGCATCAAACGATATCTACGCACTACCTGATGCCACCTGCTCATCAAGCCCGACGCATCCCGTGACGCGGGCGGCACGCACCGTAACCGATGCGCGCCGCATGGACGGTCAGCCGCCGTAGACGTCGAACGCGAAGTACTTCTTCTCGAGCTTCTTGTACGTGCCGTCCTTGATGATGTCGGCGATCGCGTGGTCGATCTTCGCCTTCAGGTCGGCGTCGTCCTTGCGCAGGCCGATGCCCGCGCCGTTGCCGAGCGTCTTCGGATCGTCGATATCCTTGCCGGCGAAATCGAAGTTCGCGCCGCGCGGTGTCTTCAGGAAGCCGATCTCGGCCTGCACCGCGTCCTGCAGCGCCGCGTCGAGGCGGCCGGACATCAGATCCTGGTACACGCCGTCCTGGTTCTGGTAAGGCACGACCTGCACGCCCTTCGGCGCCCAGTAAGTCTTCGCGTAGGTTTCCTGAATGGTGCCCTGCTCGACGCCGACCGACTTGCCCTTCAGCGATTCGGCCGTCGGCTGCAGGTTCGCGCCCTTCTTCGCGACGAGGCGCGTCGGCGTGTTGAACAGCTTGTCGGAGAACGCGATCTGCTCGGCACGCGCCGGCGTCATCGACATCGACGACAGTACGCCGTCGAACTTCTTCGCCTTCAGCGCCGGAATCATCCCGTCGAAGTCGTTCTCGATCCACACGCATTTCGCTTTCAGGCGGGCGCAGATCTCGTTGCCGAGATCGACGTCGAAGCCGACGACCTTGCCGCTTGCGTCCTTCGATTCGAACGGCGGATAGCTGGCGTCGACGCCGAACCGGATCGTCGACCAATCCTTGGCGTGGGCACCGACCGCGATGCAGGCAAGGGCAATACTGAGCGCGAGTTTCTTCATGGCGTTCCTGTCAGAGGCGAACTGGGCAGGGGCCCGTCGGGCAGCCCGCACCGGCGCTGCCGGCACGGCGGCTCCGCCGCAACCCCTTCCAACCCGGAAATCACCCTGCCAGGCGACGCTCCAAGTTGTACATACAACTTTGCCTTTTCGAGGGCATCGCCAGCAATCCGTGTTTATCTCTAATTGTCGGATCATTAAGATTGACGACCGAGAACTCCCTTAAATTTCAATTAATTACGGATTACGCGATGCTGAATTTCGGCTTTCTCGATGCGTAAGGGAGCGGCCGGAAGGCACGCAACACCTGTCTAGACCTCGCGGGTCGCGCCGACCGTTTCCAGTCCGACCAGCCGGTAGCCGAACTGCAGTTCCGTCAGCAGGTGCCGCGGCCTCGCCGGCACGGGTTCGAGCTTCTGCCGCAGGTTCGTCATGTACACGCGCACGTAGTGCGCGCGATCCGCGTCGTGAATGCCCCACACCTCGGCCAGCAGTTGCCGCGCGGCGATCACGCCGCCGCGCGCGCGGATCAGCGCGGCGAGCAGCCGGAATTCGAGGCGCGTCAGATGGACGGGCTCGCCGCCGCGCACGACTTCATGCCGGCCGAGATCGACGGTCACGTCGCCGAACCGCACGATCGACGACGCTTGCCCGTCGGCCGACACGAACGCCGCGCGCCGCAACAGCGCACGCGCACGCGCAAGCAGTTCCGGCACGCCGAACGGCTTCGCGAGGTAGTCGTCCGCGCCCGCGTCGAGCGCCGCGACCTTCTCCACTTCCTGCTGCCGCGCCGACAGCACGATCACGGGCACCGTCGACCACTCGCGCAGCTCGCGGATGAACGCCTTGCCGTCGCCGTCCGGCAGCCCGAGATCGACGATCACGAGATCGGGCTTGCTGCTCGACGCATACATCCGCGCCTCGCGGGCCGTCGACGCCTCGCAGGCGTCGAGCCCTTCCTGTTCCAGCGCCATCCTGACGAAGCGGCGGATATCGGATTCGTCTTCGACGATAAGTACGCGCGATCTGATCATGTGTGGCTCTCATGTTCGATATCGGGCGGCGCGCCCAACGGCAGGCGAATCTCGAACCGCGCGCCGTGCGGATCGAGCGGCACCGCGCGGATCGAACCGCCGTGCGCGTTGACGATGCTGCGGCACAGTGCGAGCCCAAGCCCCACGCCGCTGATCGACGACTCCTTGCGTTCGCGCTCGAACGGTTCGAACAGCGGCTCGGTGTTGCGTGCGACGAAACCGGGCCCGTCGTCCTCGACGAACACGTACAGCGTTTCGCCGAACACGCGTGCGCGCACCGACACGACCGCATCCGCGCCCGCGTACTTCGCGGCGTTGTCGAGCAGGTTCATCAGCACGCGCTCGATCAGCAGCGCGTCGACGTCGATCAGCGGCAGGTCGACGGGCAAGTCTGCGCTCACGTCGCGGCCGGCCAGCACGCCGGCCGAATGCGCGAGCGCGCTGCCGACGATCTCGTCGAGCATGTGCCACTCGCGATTGAGCCGCACGCCTTCGCTCTGCATGCGCGCAAGATCGAGCAGGTTCACGACGAGCCCGTGCAGCGCCTCGGCCTGGTTGCGGATGCCGTGCGCGAGCGCGGCCGGCTGCCCGTCCGCCAGACGTTCCGGCCGCTCCAGCGTCTCGGCGAGTCCGCGGATTGCGGTGAGCGGCGTCTTCAGGTCGTGCGACACGGCGGCCAGCAACGCGTTGCGCAACCGCTCGCCTTCGATCCGGACGAGCGTGTGCTGCGCGACGTCGACGTAGTGCACGCGTTCGAGCGCCATCGCGATCGACGAGCACAGCGCGTCGATCAGGCGGCGATCGTCGGGGTCCGTCGACACCGGCTGCGCGTCGCCGAACAGCACGAGCACGCCGCGTACGCGCATCGGCGCCTTCAGCGGCAGGTACTGCGCGGCAGCGCGCTCGAACGGCGCCATCCCGCACCCGGCACCGCACGCCTGCTCGTATGCCCAGCGCGCGATTGGCGTTTCGACGAGCCCTGCGTGTTGCGTCGGAATCAGCCGGTCATTCTCGTCGGGCAGCACGAGCGCGACGCGCACGCCGAGCAGCGACGCGATCGTGCCGGTGCAGATCGATGCGATCTGCTCGGTCCCGATCGCGGCCGACAAATCGTGCGCGACGCGCGCGAGCGCCGCCGAGCGTTTCTCGTTCGCGCGCGCGGCGCGGGCCTCCGCGCGCAGGCGCGCCGCGAGCTGGCCGATCGCGAGCGCGACGGCCAGCATCAACGCGAACGTGAACACGTATTGCGTATCGGACACCGCGAACGACAGCCGCGGCTCGACGAAGAAGAAGTCGAAGCAGCCGACGCAGACGAACGCGGCCCACGCGCCGGCCAGCCGGCCGAGCCGCAGCGCGATCAGCACGACGGTCATCAGGAACAGCATCACGACGTTCGACAGGTCGAACACGCGCAGCAGCGCGCTCGCCGCGAGCGTCGCCAGCGCGCAGACGAGCGTGGCCCACAGCAGCGGCGCCGCGTACTGCGACATCCATACGCGCGCGCGCGGGTGCGCTTCGCGCACGGCGAGCGTCGGCCGCGTGTCGGGCCCGGCGCACGCGATGCGCTCGGCAATGCCCGCGCACGCGCGCAGCAAGAGCCGCCAGCGGTCGCGGCCTGACGCGGGTTCCGGCAGCACCCTCGCCCGTCGATTCGCTTCGTTCACGTTCACATCCATGATCGCTTCCGGCAATTGAAACGCCGAACGGCCCCGCGCACGCCGCGACAGCGTGAGCGGGGCCGCGACGGCGCGTTCGGTCAGATAAACGGCGTCAGCAGCATGTCGATCAGCTTGATGCCGATGAACGGCGCGATGATGCCGCCCACGCCGTAGATCAGCAGGTTGCGCCCCAGCAGCGTCCCGGCCGGCTCCGCGCGATACTTCACGCCCTTCAGCGCGAGCGGAATCAGCGCGACGATGATCAGCGCATTGAAGATCACCGCCGACAGGATCGCCGACGTCGGGCTGTGCAGCCCCATCACGTTCAGCGCGCCGAGCGCCGGATACGTCGCGACGAACGCGGCCGGGATGATCGCGAAATACTTCGCGAGATCGTTCGCGACGCTGAACGTGGTCAGCGCGCCGCGGGTCATGATCATCTGCTTGCCGACCTCGACGACCTGCATCAGCTTCGTCGGGTTGCTGTCGAGGTCGACCATGTTGGCCGCCTCCTTCGCCGCCTGCGTGCCGCTGTGCATCGCGACGGCCACGTCGGCCTGCGCCAGCGCGGGTGCGTCGTTGGTGCCGTCGCCCGTCATCGCGACGAGGTGGCCCTTCGCCTGGTGCTCGCGGATCAGCCGAAGCTTGTCCTCGGGCGTGGCTTCGGCAAGGTAATCGTCGACGCCGGCCTCCGCCGCGATCGCGGCCGCGGTCAGCCGGTTGTCGCCGGTGATCATCACGGTCTTCACGCCGACCTTGCGCAGCTCGGCGAAGCGCGCGGCGATCCCGTGCTTGACGATGTCCTTCAGCTCGATCGTGCCGAGCACGCGCAAGCCGTCGGCGACGACGAGCGGCGTGCCGCCGCGCCGCGCGATGTCGTTGACGGCCGCCTCGACCGCGTGCGGAAACGCGCCGCCGAGCGCATCGACGTGCGCGCGGATCGCGGACGCCGCGCCCTTGCGCACCTGCCGCTCGCCGATATCGAGGCCGCTCATCCGCGTGCGTGCGCTGAACGGCACCGCGATGCTGCCGTCGCTCGCGGCCACCTCCAGCGAGAAGCGCCGCTTCGCGAGCGCGACGATCGAGCGCCCTTCGGGCGTCTCGTCGGCGAGCGACGACAGTTGCGCGGCCTCGGCCAGCGCGCGCTCGTCCACTCCGGGTGCCGGCCGGAACTGCACGGCCTCGCGGTTGCCGAGCGTGATCGTGCCGGTCTTGTCGAGCAGCAGCACGTCGACGTCGCCGGCCGCCTCGATCGCGCGGCCCGACGTCGCGAGCACGTTCGCGCGCATCATGCGGCTCATCCCGGCGATGCCGATCGCCGACAGCAGCGCGCCGATCGTCGTCGGGATCAGGCAGACCAGCAGCGCGATCAGCACCGTCAGGCTCACGGCCCCGCCCGACGCGTTCAGCAGCACGCTGAATTGCGAGAACGGCAGCAGCGTCACGCACACGAGCAGGAAGATGATCGTCAGCGCGACGAGCAGGATCGTCAGCGCGATCTCGTTCGGCGTCTTGCCGCGTTTCGCGCCTTCGACCATCGCGATCATCCGGTCGAGAAACGCTTCGCCGGGTTGCGCGGTGATCTTCACGACGATCCAGTCGGACAGCACGCGCGTGCCGCCCGTCACCGACGAGAAATCGCCGCCCGACTCGCGGATCACCGGCGCCGATTCGCCGGTAATTGCCGATTCGTCGACCGACGCGACGCCGTCGATCACTTCGCCATCGGCCGGAATCGTGTCGCCGGCCTCGACGAGCACGATGCTGCCGGCGGCAAGCTCGTCGCTCGGCACGCGATGGCTGGTACTGCCGTATTGCTTCGGCTCGTCGAGCACCTTCGCGTACACGCGCTTGCGCGCCGCGCGCAGCGCGTCGGCCTGCGCCTTGCCGCGCCCTTCGGCCAGCGCCTCGGCCGCGTTCGCGAACAGCACGGTGAACCACAGCCAGCACGCGACCGCGAAGATGAAGCCGGCCGGCGCATCGCCGGTGCCGGTCAGCGCCTGCAGCCACAGCGCGGTCGTGACGATGCTGCCGAGATAGACGACGAACATCACCGGGTTCTTCAACTGCACCTGCGGCGCGAGCTTGCGGAACGCCTCGCGCAGCACGGCGGTCCAGCGCATCGGCGGCACGCCGCTGATCGGCATGGCCGCGGGGTTGATCGGGGTTTCGATATGGGACATGAGTGACTCCGTTATTCCTGCTCTTTCTGCGCGCCGGCTGCGTGGCCGAATGCGCGGTCGAGCGCGAGATTCAGGTCGAGCACGCGCACGCGCGGTTCGCCGAGCACACCGAGCTGGCGCGGTGCGGCGATGCGATCGACCAGCGCCGTGACCTTCGCGGCATCGATGCCGCGCGCATGGGCGACCCGCACCGCCTGCAGCCGCGCGTTCGCGACCGAGATCTCCGGATCGAGCCCCGACGCGGACGCGGTGACGGCGTCCGCCGGCACCAGCGTGCCGTCGGCGAGAGCGTTCTGCTGCCGGTACGCACGCACGCGCTGCGCGATATCCGCGAGCAGCTTCTTGCTGGTCGCGCCCTGGTTGCTCGCGCCGCTGCCGGCCGCGTTGTACGGCTGGTCGACCGTCTTCGACGGATCGGCCGGATCGGTGCCAACCGTCGCGCTCGGCCGCGAATGGAAGTAGCCGGCGCGCGTGAAGTTCTGTCCGATCACAGCAGAGCCGATCGTCGTGCCGTCACGCTGCACGAGACTGCCGCGCGCCTGTGCCGGGAACAGCGCGTTCGCGACGCCCGTGGTCAGCAGCGGATACGCGATGCCCGTGACGAGCATGAACAGCACCGACGATGCGATCACGGGCCGCACGAGGCCGCGCGTCGCCGCGCCGAACGAAGAACCGGGTGCCGGCGCGGCGACGGCCGCTGCCTGGCGATTGCGTTGCATCATGATGTTTCCTTCAGAACAGTTGGCCGCCCGACATCAGCAGATGCTCGACGACCGGGCCGAGCGCGAGCGCGGGCAGGAACGTGAGGCCGCCGACGACGGGGATCACGAAGATCAGCAGGCCGGCGAACAGGCCCGTCGACGTCGACAGCGTGCCGGCGCTTTCGGGCACGCTTTTCTTCGCGGCGAGGCTGCCCGCGACCGCAAGCATCGGCAGCAGCGTCAGGTAGCGGCCGATCAGCATCGCGAAGCCGATCGTCGTGTTGAAGAACGGCGTGTTCGCGTTCAGGCCCGCGAACGCGGAGCCGTTGTTCGCCGTGCCCGACGTGTACGCGTACAGCACCTCGCTGAAGCCGTGCGGGCCGAGGTTCGCGAGGCTGCCCAGCGTCGAATGCAGCATCGCGGCCAGCGCGGTGAAGCCGAGGATGCTGAACGGATGCGCGAGCACAGCGAGCATCACGAGCTTCATCTCGCGCGCCTCGATCTTCTTGCCGAGAAACTCCGGCGTGCGGCCGATCATCATCCCAATGAGGAACACCGTGAGGATAGCGAACGTAAACAGGTTGATCAGCCCGACGCCGTCGCCGCCGAACACGTTGTTCAGCATCATCTGCGCGATCGGCACGAGCCCGCCGAGCGGCGTCAGCGAGTCGTGCATCGCGTCGACCGAGCCGGTGGTCGCGGCCGTCGTGACGGTCGCGAACAGGCTCGTCTGTGCGATGCCGAAGCGCATCTCCTTGCCTTCCATGTTGCCGCCCGGCTGCATGGCACTCATCTGCTGATCGACGCCGAGCCCGGTCAGCAGCGGATTGCCGTGCTGCTCGGCCTGGTAGATCACGGCGAGGAAACCGACGAACATCACGACGAACGCACCGAGGATCACCCAGCCCTGGCGGCGCCGGCCGATCATCGTGCCGAGCGTATAGGTCAGCGCGGACGGAATCAGCAGCATCGACAACATGTGCAGCGTGTTGGTGAGCGGCGTCGGGTTCTCGAACGGATGCGCGGCGTTCATGCTGAAGAAGCCGCCGCCGTTCGTGCCGATGTGCTTGATCGATTCGAGGCTCGCAACGGGCCCCATCACGATCTGCTGGCGCGTGCCTTCGAGCGTGGTCGCCCATGCGTCGGACGCGAGCGTCTGCGGCATGCCCTGCCATACGTACACGAGCGCCATCGCGAAGCTGAGCGGCAGCAGCACGCGGTAGGTCACGCGCGTGAAATCGACCCAGTAGTTGCCGATGTCGGCCGCGCTCTTGCGGCTCAGCCCGCGGATGAAGCCGCCCGCGGCCGCGATGCCGGTCGCGGCACTGCCCATCATCAGGAACGTGATGACGGCCATCTGCGAGAAGTTCGACAGGCTGCTCTCGCCCGCATACGCCTGCCAGTTCGTGTTCGTGATGAACGACGCGGCCGTGTTGAACGCGAGGTCGGGGCTTTGCGCGGCGCGCTGCAGCGCATCGAACGGCAGCGCGTCCTGGATGCGCAGCAGCAGATAGCCGAGCAGCATCATCCCCGCATTGCCGAGCAGCAGCACCATCCCGTAACGCTGCCACGACATCGCTTCGTCGGGATTCACGCCGAGCAGCGCATAGGTGCGGCGTTCGACCCACGCGTGACGCGGGCTCGTAAAAGCGTGCGCAAGCCATTTCCCGACGATGGGCACCAGCGCCAGCATGATCGCGAGAACGATCGCGAATTGAATCAGATTGTTGAACATGTCGACGCTCGCTCAGATCCGGTCGAGACCGGTGATGAAACCGGCCGTCAGTGCAAAAAACGCAAGCGTGAACAGTACGAAAAGCAGATCGCTCATGACATTCACCGATATTTTCGAATTCCTGTTGAATCGCGCCGATCAATACCGCTCGGGCTTGATCAATGCATGAAACAGATAGATAAAGAGCGCGATCGATAACGCGCCGGTGATCCACAACATGGCTTTCCCCTTTTGTTCGTATGCGCGGAATATCCACGCGATCGTCGGCGTATCGGGCCTTGCCGCGTCGGCACGGGCCCGGATGACACCCCCATGCTCATCTGGAGAACGGGATGCGACAGTGTAGAAATCCGCGTATCAAAGCGGTGTTCAATTTCCTTACGGGGAATAAAAAAGCTGTAAAGACGAAAGCCGCCGGTCGCGATGTTTTTTTATATGTTCTTTTCAGCGCCGGTGCGAGTCTATACACCGTATCGTCACGGCGATTCCTAGAATGAGAGCCATGTCCACACGAGATCTCCGCGGTGCGGAGAACGATGCGACCCGGGGATGAACGCATGAAACCGACCAGAACCGAATCCGCCGCTTCACGCGAGCTGCCGCCCGTTCGTTCGCGGCGCCGGTGCCCCGCGGACGAACTCGTGCTGCTGTCGATCCACGTCGAATCGGACAATCTCGCCGTCGTACGGCGCCTGCTGCATCAGGCTGTCGGCGCCGCGCTCAATTTCTATACAGCCGCGATCGACAAGCGCACCGGGCGCGCGTGCATCGAGCTCGAAGTCGCGCGGTCGCAGGCATCGCCGGCGATCATGGCGATCCTCCGCCTGCTGCCGGCCGCCGAGTTCGGCACGATCCGCCTGTTGCAGCACTAGCCGGCAGCCGTTTCGGCCGCGCGACGCCTCCCTTTAATCGATTCGAACGCACGCATCCGGCACGAACGGGCGCGGTTCTACACGAACCGAACGCGCTCGCGCCGGCGCGCGCGACGAATCGCCGTTCCCGTCGTTACGGGCCTTTCCCAGGAAGCAAAAACAATGAAGAAAGCAGTCGTCGGTACCCTCTCCCTCGCGTTATTCGGCGCCGCCGCGCATGCGCAAAGCAGCGTCACGCTTTACGGGATGCTGGATGCCGGTATCGCCTATACGAACAACCAGTCGGGCAAAAGCGTGTGGCAGCAAGGCAGCGGCCTGCTGTCGAATACGGTCTTCGGGCTGAACGGCAACGAGGATCTCGGCGGCGGCCTGCACGCGCTGTTCCGCCTCGAGAGCGGCTTCAACCTGAACAACGGCACGCAGTCCTACCGGAACACGATGTTCGGCCGCCGCGCATACGTCGGCCTGCAAAGCGACCAATACGGCGCGCTGACGCTCGGCCGGCAATACGACTCCGTGGTCGACTATCTGGGCCCGCTGGCAATGGCGAACAACGGCGACGGCAACAACCTCGCGTCGCATCCGTTCGACAACGACAACATCGACGATTCGTTCTACATCGACAACGCGGTGAAATACACGAGCCCGACGCTCGCCGGCTTTCAGTTCGGCGGCCTGTACGGGTTCAGCAACGCGGCCGGCGGCTTCGCGAACAATCGCGCGTACAGCGCGGGCGTGTCGTATGCGAACGGGCCGGTCAGTCTCGGCGCCGCGTACCTGCAGCTCAACCGCGGCGGGCTGACGGCCGGCGGTGCGCTGTCGACGAACGATGGCCCGAACTTCCCCGCCGTGCGCCAGCGCGTGATGGGCGCCGGCGGCAGCTATGCGTTCGACCGGCTGACGGTCGGCGCGCTGTGGACGCATTCGATGTTCGACGAAACGGCCGCGTCGTCGCTGCCCGGCGCGCTGAACGCGCTGCGCTTCGACAACTACGAGATCAATGCGCGCTATGCGCTGACGCCGGCGGTCTCGTTCGCGGGGGCCTATACGTTCACCGAAGGCCGCTACGACGACGCGGCCGGCAGCCACCGGCCGAAATGGCACCAGGTGACGCTGATGGCCGACTACGCGCTGAGCAAGCGCACCGACGTGTATGCGGAAACCGTGTACCAGCACCAGTTCGGCGTGCCGTCGGGCGCGCCGCTCGGGTTCGCGAACGTCACCGGGCTCGCGGCTTCGTCGACGAACACGCAGGTGGTCGCGACGGTCGGCATCCGGCATCGGTTCTGACCGCGCGCAGGCCATCGAAGGCCGGTCGCCCTGTGCAATCCCGCATGGACGCGCGCCGGCCGAACAGGGATCATTCGGGGAATCCGGGCCCGCGCGCCCGCGAAACCGGTACACTCGGCGCGGGCGCGCGCCGGATCGGCATTCGGCGGCGGGCCGCTGCCGACTCTCGAATCGCGATCCCATGACCACACCGATCTATCAGGAAATCAAGGACTTCATCCTCGCGCGCATTCACGCCGGCGAATGGGCGGAAGGCGACCAGGTGCCGTCGGAGAACGAGCTCGCGCGCGAATTCAACGTCGCGCGGATGACCGTCAACCGCGCGCTGCGCGAGCTGACGGCCGAACAGGTGCTCACGCGCACGCGCGGCTCGGGCACGTATGTCGCATCGCCGAAGTACGAATCGACGCTCGTCGCGATCCGCAGCATCTCGGACGAAGTCGCCGCGCGCGGCCACGGCTATCGCGCGCAGGTGCTGCAGGTCGGCGCGGCCGTCGCCGATGCGAAGCTCGCCGACGAACTCCAGCTCGACACCGGCAGCCCGATCTTCCATTCGCGCGTGCTGCACTTCGAGAACGACACGCCCGTGCAGCTCGAGGAGCGCTGGGTCAATCCGGCCTGCGCGCCCGAATACGCATTGCAGGACTTCACGACGACAACGCCGAACCAGTACCTGACACGCGTCGCGCCGTTGCAGCGTGTGGAATACCGGATCGAGGCCGCGATGCCCGACGCCGAAACGCGCCGCCATCTGACGATGGACGACCGCGAACCGTGCCTGCTGCTGCATCGGCGCACGTGGTCGCAAGGGTTGGTCGCGTCGGTCGCCAATCTGTGGCACCCGGGCAGCCGTTACCGGTTCACCGGGCATTTCTGACGCGCGGCCTCACCGCGCGCCGGGGTGCGCCCATCGCTCGATCGCGCCGACCGCCAGCTTCAAGCCGCCCTCCTGAGCGATACGCACACCGAGTGCCGTTGCTCGCGCCTTCGTGTCGCCGCGTTCGGCAAACGCGATCGCCCGCGCAAGCGCGGCCGCGCTCAAGCGCCGCCCCGCGACCGGTGCAGCCGCTACGCCGAGCCGCTGCAACCGGTTCGCCCAAAAGAACTGATCGCCCGCGAACGGCACGACGACCGACGGAATGCCGGCCCGCGCGGCCGAATGCGTGATGCCCGATCCGCCGTGATGAATCGCCATCGACACGCGCGGGAGCAGCCAGTCATGCGGCGTATCGCCGATCACGCGTACATGCGCCGGCAGCAGCGACGCATCGATGCCGCTCCAGCCCGGATAGAACAGCGCGTGGCGGCCGTCGAGCGCACGCGCCAGCGCGTCGGCCATCGCGGCCCGGTCGAAACCGGCCATGCTGCCGAAGCCGATGTACACCGGCGGATCGCCCTCTTCGAGAAATGCCGATAGTTCAGACGGCGGCGCCCATGCGCGCGCGTCGATCCGCCACTGGCCGCATGCCCGCACATTCGACGGCCAATCCGCCGGGCCCGACAGCAGCGCCGGCGATACGCCGTACAGCATCGGATGATCGGTCCATACCTGCTTGCGCGGCGGCAGCCTGCACACGCTTGCGCGCGCCGCATTCGTTGCCTTCCGGAACGCCTGCCAAAGCAACGCATTGACGAACCGGTGGCTCGCGCGGTTCAGCCAGCTCGGCAGCTTGCCCGACGGCAGGAACGGCGACGCGAATTCGGCGGTCGGCGTGATCGGGATCATGCCGGTGCCGATCGCCGGCACGCGGCGATATTCGGCGACCGACAACCCGACGAACGAAGCGAGCCCCGACACGAGGATCGCGTCGCAACCGGCCGACGCGTCCGCGACTTCGCACATCCATGCGGCCGTGTTCGCATTCGCGATCGCCGCGAGCGCCTTCGACGTGTCGTTGAACCCGCCGCGCCCGCGCACCGCGTCCGACAACGCGCCGTCCGGCGCAATCGCGCGGCGGATATCGCCGGACAACGGCGCCGACGGCACGCCGAGCGCGTCGGCCGAACCGAGCGTCGCGGCATCGGCCAGCAGCCGGACATCGTGGCCGGCATCCATCAGCGCGCGGCCGAGCGCCGCGAGCGGGCGCGTATCGCCTTCGGTGCCGTAGGTGGCGATGACAAGCTTCATGCGTGACTCCTCGTTCCATCGAATGGAACCGGTGGATCTCAAAAAATGCACGTCGTATACTAATGTAATTCGTGCACTTTCAACAGATCCCCCATCATGCCGATTCCGACCGAAGATCCGGGCCGCCGCGCGCGCAAGCGCATCCAGATGCTCGCGCATCTCGCCGCCACCGGCGCGCGCCTGTTCGATGCGCACGGCTACGAAGCCGTCACGATGGAACAGATCGCCGCGCAGGCTGATGTCGCGAAGCGCACGCTGTACAACCACTTTCCGACGAAGGAAGCCGTGCTCGCGCACTGGCTCGAAGGCGAGCTCGCGCGTGACCTCGCGCATCTGCAACGCGACGTCGCGCGGCGCAAGACCTTTGCGTCGCGCATCGGCTGCGTGCTCGACGCATCGGCCACGTGGTGCGAGCAGCATCCGGTGTACCTGCTCGCGTATCTGCGGCACCGCTTCCTGAGCATCGGTACGGTCGATCCGGAAAACGGCGGGGAGAACGACGGCGATATCGCGCTGGTGTGGCGGCAACTGATCGCCGCGGGGCAGCAATCCGGCGAACTGAACGCAACGCTTCGGGCCGACCAGCTCGCGACGTGGTTCCATCACCTGTATCTCGCGGCGATGCTGCGCTGGCTGACGGTGCCGGGGCTGTCGCTGAAACGGGAGTTTCAGTCCGTCGCGAAGTTGTTTATTGAAGGCGCGCAAGCGAAAAGCTGAGCGCATTGGCCCGCGATCCGGAACAGCATCAGGAGTGGTTTCCGCCGAATGCATCGGGCGCCACGCAACCCGTCGACATGCCGCATCCGGCGAGTGCCGCACGTTGAATGCGTCGCGCGGCGCATACGGTTTTTCACGACGAATGCACGCACCACATGCCAAATCTGCCGCGCAGCAGTATGCTGATGTCGTACGGCTGCGCACGGTGCATCGGGTAATCCCGTGGTTCGCACGTTGTCGCGCCGCCGTCGCGACCGCAACCATGCGTTGCAAGGAGGGATTCGTGATGGCTACCACGCATCAGCACTTCCACCTCGAACTACGGCACGCCACCGCGCCGACCTATTTCATCAGCTACCTGTTTCCCGCCTTGCTGTTCATTTACGAACTGCTGCGCGTCGGCCAGTGGATCCGCGATCACGGGATGCAATTCGCCGCGTTCAAGCAGATGGGTTACGAGTATCTGCTGATGCTGCTGTTCGTCGGGCTGCAGATCGTCGTCGAG